>VOFK01000123.1_pt1 | contig 34001 bp, 51 predicted proteins | sample 5384121 | NCBI WGS metagenome assembly VOFK01 (sample SAMN12384730, study PRJNA508395) | human gut metagenome | isolation source: healthy gut J | host: Homo sapiens | reverse complement strand
GCAGAAGTCTGGAAAAAGCGTACTATGTTTCACCGAAGGGAAATGATAATGCAAAGGGAAGTAAAAAGAAGCCGTTTCGCACGTTCAAGCGGGCATGTAAGAGTCTGAAGCCGGGCGATACGCTGTATGTGCGTGGTGGGATTTATACGGAAAACATACGACTTGGGAAAAAGCAGAGCGGAACCAAGAAAAAATATGTTACAATCTGCAATTATCCCGGGGAAGAGCCTGTGATCAGCGGAAAGAAGAAAAAAGCAAAACTGATGAAAATTACAGGTGCATCATATTTACGGATATCAGGTTTGGAGTTTCAGGATGCAAAGGGGCAGGATTCCTGTGGGATTAAAATTGCTCCGGGCAGTCATCATATAGTGATCAGTGGAAACAAAATACATCAGATATCGGTGCCGGATCCGAAGAAAGAAGACCACTGTGCCAATGGAATACTTCTCTTTGGAGAAAAAGCGAAAAAAAGAGATCCATAATATACTGATTTATAATAATAATCTGTACGATTGCCAGACCGGCTGGGCAGAATGTATTTCTGTGGCGGCAAACTGCCGAAATATTAATGTGATATCGAACCGGATTAAAAATACGGGAAATATCGGGATTGATGTAACCGGCAATTATGGATATTGCAGCGACCCCGCAAAGGATTTTCCAAGAAAATGCCTGATCTATCAGAACAGGGGAGAGCAATGTGTTTCGCCGTATGCAACCTCTTATGGTATCTATGTGGATGGAGCTAAGGAAGTTCAGATTTTAAAAATCAGGTCAGAAAATGCAGCGGAGGCATTGAAATCGGAGCAGAGGAAAAGCCACCAAAGGAAGAATACAGTACATCGGATATTTTAGTACAGGACAACCGGATTGTGGATAACATAGAAAATGGTATTACGGTTGGTGGATATCAGAAGAATCTCGGATGGGTAAAAAATGTTCAGATTTTGAACAACCGATGCAAAAATAATGGAAAAGACAATGCCATCCTGACACTGGCAAAGTGTAAAAATATCACCTTGAAACAGAATACGTTTCAGAATACGTCCGGGGATGCTGCAGTGGTATATGCGGAATTTCCAGAAAAGTATACAAAGAATATTCAATTTCAAAATAATAAATATTACAATGGACACAGCAAAAACAAGACACTGTTTGTTTATCGGGGAAAGACCTATACCTCTTTTTTCTAAGTGGAAAAAAAGTAGTTGGAAAACAGGCGGGTGTCTATCAAAAATAAAAAAGTATGGAGGAAAGAAAATGAGCAATAAAGGAAAGTTTTTACATGACAACGGCGATTGCCTACACATCGGGAAAAGCCTCATATTGGAAATACCTATGAAATTATCTTAGCAGACAGTATTGCAAGATATAAAAGATTTGAAGGGTATGATGTATTTTTCCAGACAGGTACGGATGAGCATGGTCAGAAGATTGAGTTAAAAGCACAGGAAGCAGGAATTTCTCCAAAGGAATATGTGGATGGTGTTGCAGGACAGGTAAAAGAGATCTGGGATATGATGAACACTTCCTATGATAAATTTATCCGTACCACAGATGCACCGCATGAAAAACAGGTGCAGAAAATCTTCAAAAGAAGTTATATGACCAGGGAGATATTTACAAAGGACATTATGAGGGAATGTATTGTACACCTTGTGAATCATTTTTACAGAGTCACAGTTAGTAGATGGAAAATGCCCGGACTGTGGAAGAGAGGTTGTTCCGGCAAAAAGAGGAGGCATACTTCTTTAAGATGAGTAAATATGCAGACCGGCTCATTGATTATATCAATACCCATCCGGACTTCATTCAGCCGGTTTCCCGTAAGAATGAGATGATGAATAACTTCTTATTACCGGGACTTCAGGATCTTTGTGTTTCAAGAACTTCCTTCAGCTGGGGTATACCGGTAGACTTTGATCCGAAACATGTAACTTATGTATGGCTGGATGCACTGACCAACTACATCACCGGTATCGGCTATGACTGCGATGGAGAGTCAAGCGAGCAGTTTAAAAAAGACTGGCCGGCAGACCTGCATCTGATCGGTAAAGATATCATCCGTTTCCATACGATTTACTGGCCGATCTTCCTGAATGGCTCTGGATCTGCCGCTGCCAAAACAGGTATTTGGTCATCCGTGGCTGATCCAGAGTGATGGAAAAATGAGTAAATCCAAAGGAAATGTGTTATATGCCGATGAACTGGTAGATTTCTTTGGCGTGGACGCAGTGCGTTATTTCGTGTTACATGAGATGCCGTTTGAAAACGATGGCGTGATCTCATGGGAGCTTTTAGTAGAGAGAATTAACTCCGACCTTGCAAATACACTTGGAAATCTGGTAAACCGTACTATTTCCATGAGTAATAAATATTTTGACGGTGTAGTTTCTAATAAAAATGTCTGCGAAGATGTGGATGAGGACTTAAAGAATGTTGTAACTTCCACCGTAGACCGTGTCGATGCAAAAATGGGTGAGCTTCGTGTTGCAGATGCGATCACAGAGATTTTTGCACTGTTCAAACGCTGCAACAAATATATTGATGAGACAATGCCTTGGGCACTTGCAAAAGATGAGAGCAAGCAGGATCGTCTTGCAACCGTGCTTTACAATCTGGTAGAGAGCATCAGCATCGGTGCAGAATTATTAGAGAGTTTTCTGCCGGAGACAGCAGAGAAGGTCTTAAACCAGTTAAATGCAACCAGAAGAGGTGATGATAAGCTGCATACTTTTGGACTGTACCCGGATGGCGGCAAGGTAACGGAAAAACCGGAAATCCTCTTTGCACGTTTGGATTTAGATGAAGTATTGAAAAAAAGTAGAAGAGCTTCATCCACAGAAGGAAGAAGAAAAAGCGAATGAGGAAGTAGCAGCAGGAATTGATATTGAAGCAAAACCGGAAATTTCCTATGATGATTTTATGAAAATGCAGTTCAGGTAGGAGAGATCATTGCCTGTGAAGAAGTGCCGAAATCTAAGAAACTGCTCTGCTCACAGGTTCGTATCGGAAGTCAGGTAAAACAGATTGTATCCGGTATCAAGAAACATTATAGTGCAGAAGAAATGGTTGGCAAGAAAGTTATGGTTCTTGTGAACTTAAAGCCGGCAAAATTAGCAGGTGTTCTATCGGAAGGAATGTTATTATGTGCCGAGGATGAGAACGGCGAGCTTTCCTTGATGGTACCGGAGAAAGAGATGCCAAACGGAGCAGAAATCTGCTAGTCAGAAGCTGCAAATAAAAAGTTAGGGAATTAAAATATCAGAATATAAAAACAGAGGGTTCATCTTAGAATATTCCAGGATGAACCCTCTATTTATATAGGTAACTAATTAGATTCCGTTAACAAAATCTATGTAAATAATAAATTAGATTTAGCTGACAAAATCTTATTTAGAGGTACTAAGATTTGCACCACTCTTATGCTGCTTGTTAGCAACCAGATAAATCGCAAAGATTGCTACAAAGAACAAGAGCTGGATTCCGATCGCTTTCCAGTAAAAGTTCATGGAAAACGGTTCAGCGGGTAGCTGCCAAACATATTCGTAATCCGCACATACCAGTAAGCCGGCAGGAAGCGGGACACCTGCAGCAGGTTGTCACTTAAGATGGACTGTGGAACAAAAGATTCCGCATAAGAAGCTCATGCCAAGTCCGACTACATTTGCGATCATGTTTAAAACATTGGTATTCGGTGAAAAAGTGCTTACCAATAAAGTGAGGGCAAGTGTGAACAATAAAAATACAAAAGCTGTTCAAGATACAGAGCAAACCGTTTTTAGAAAACATATCCGCACCGTATACTATCCGTCCAATGATGATAAAAAATCCCCAGACTGCCAGGCAGTAGAGAGCACATCCCATACTTAAAGCCAATCCTTTCGAGGTTGGTGAAACCGGAGCACAGTCCATGCGGTTCTCAATGTCCTTTTACGGAAGATAATGAGGATTGGTGCAAGGCTGATCGTCAGCAGCAGAATCAGGATGTATGGCATGTACTGGAAGTAATAGTACAGGTTATCCGAAGAGGAGTGGTCCTTTTCAAAAGAGAGGGAGGTTACCTTTTCGATATCCTTTGCAGAATCCGCCGTGTGCTTTGCCGCATCGGTAATACTATCACCGCTGCACAGATAGAGGCGCATGGTTTTTAAATACTGGTCTACCTGTTCATCTAAAAAATAGCCGCTGGCACTGTCTTTTCTTTTGCTGCTTTGAATGAGATTTTTTTTTTGTTACCGTCTAAAAGATTTTTTTCAAAGCCTTTTGAATCGCCAAAACATAGCTGACCTTACGATAGAACAGACTGTCCTGAATGACTTCTCCATCATTTTCTAAAGGGACAATGGTGTGTATTTCATCCAGATAATCCGTTAGTGCATGGCTGGCTTTGGAGTCATCACAATCGATGATTCCAATATCTAAAGAGGATGACTGAAACTGGCTGTCATTGCTATCCTTTGCTAAGAAGCTCATGAGAATCATAATGACTAAATAAATTCCTAAATATAAGATGCAGGAAGGCAGATTCTTTTTTTTGCAATTTTAAAAAAGGTCTTAAATGTTTGCATATTTTTTTTCCTCCTCGTCAGTAAAAAATCCACCGATACAAAACAGAACCGATAAAATAACCAGAGATATCAGATTTTCAAAGTATCGGTCGAGCGAATCATAAATTGCGAGTGAGTAGAACATATCGCTGATCAGTGCAGTCGGATTGATCCGATTGATGACCGGGCAGTAAGTATCCACAACGATACGCATATTTCCTGCCATTAATCCACTTAAGAAACTGCCGCCCATGGTGATGACCATGACCAGCCCGGTTTTGACGTTTTCCGACATGTTTCCAATGGCACCGATGAAAAATCCCATGGTCATACCGGTCGTACATCCGATAAAAATTGCTAAGAGTGCAAACGGAAGTCGGGTATTTAGCGGAATCCTTAAAACAAGGATAATAAAGGCAAAAAGAGATTAAAATACAGAGAAAACGAAACAGGATATTTACTGCAAGTTCTCCGGTAATGTCTTTTTAATTTGTGGGTCGGTGATACATTCTTGCGGGCGCCGATCGCAGACATATTTCCCTGATTCTGAATCGCGATCAGACATCCGGCTGTACCACGGTACATGGATACCATAGCGAGAAGATTGTAAAAATACTGGTCGTAGGTATCTACGTTTTTTCCGTAAAGATTTCCTGGTTGTAGGAAGCACTTTCCTGTAATATCTCCATGGCTTCGGAAAGTTTTTCCGGGTGAGTTTTTACAATTTTTACGATCGCCTGATAGTTCATCTGATATTCTTCAATGAAAGCAGACAGGATACTCTGATTTAATTTTGCAGAGGACATATCGGAGGAAACCGTCAGGGAGATGTTGTCATCTACCTGAATGATACCGTCCACTTTTTCTTTTTTTCAACAGGGACAGTGCCTGTTTCTTATCACAGTAGACCGCTTTTAAGAAACGATCCTTATCGTCTTTATCTAATTCTTTTTACCGTTTCCATAAATCCGTCAGACATACTTCCCTGCTCATTGACGATGGCTACGGAATTGCCTGAAATTTTTCACCGGCAGTAATATTAGAAAAAGCGGCTTTGAATAAGGAACCTAAAATGATCGGAAACAGGATGACCCAGAACAGCTCACTGCGGTTATGGAGAAGCTGCTTTAAGTTATATTTAAATATCTGTAACATGGCATTTCCTCCTTAATCTCGTAATTCTTTTCCGGTCATTTCGAGGAAGACATCATTCAGTGTCGGAAGTTCGGAATAGACTCTGCCAAAGGAAAGATTCTTTGTCTGCAGATAGTCTAAAATGTGGATCAGGTTGTGCTTGCCGGTGTTGCAAAGGATGGTCAGTTTGTGATTTTCGTAAGTAACATCATAAACATTTTTTTAATTCCTTCAGAGCAAGGATGTCTTCATCTGAAATATCAAGGATTTCGATGGAGATGATTTCTTTTTTCTTGATCATCTGCTTGAGTTCATCCGTAGTTCCGGTAGCAAGGTTTTTGCCTTTGTCCATGATGGCAATACGGTTACAGATCTGTTCAACCTCTTCCATATAGTGGGAAGTATAGACAATGGTTGCGCCCTGTCGGTTCAGTTCTAAGATGCCCTCTAAAATGCGATTGCGGCTCTGCGGGTCGACAGCTACGGTTGGTTCATCTAAAAAGATCAGTTTTGGTTTGTGGGCGATGCCACAGGCAATATTCAGACGGCGCAGCAGACCACCGGATAATTTTTTTTGGATAAAATTTCTTATAGTCACTCAGTCCGACGAACTCGATGGCTTCTTCTACATACTGTCTGCGTAATTGTTTGTCTTTGATATAGAGACCACAGAAGTAGTCGATGTTGTCATAGACATTTAACGCATCAAAAACGGCAACGTTTTGCATGACAACACCAATTTTTGGTTTGCTGTCATAGCTGTCCGGCTGCATTTCCTTTCCAAATACTTCGATCGTTCCCTTATCATAGGATAACAGAGAAAGGATGCAGTTGATCGTGGTGGTCTTGCCGGAACCGTTAGGGCCTAAAAGTCCTAAAATTTCACCTTCCCGGATCTCTAAATTAAAGTGGTCTACGGCGATCAGTTCTTTATAGCGCTTGACCAGATTCTCTACTTTTTATTACCGGTGTACTCATATGTAATTCCTCCTTCAATTTCAAGGTGTCTATTTCTTTCTAATTGTAGTATAATGGAACGGAAAAACCTATGGTAGTGAGTGTTGTCAGAATGTGAGATGACAAATGTCATAAAAAGCAACGAGGGAGGGGGGGCGAAAGGATGATAAGGATTTTAGACAAGGGAATCCTGTTTGGGTTAGGAGCAGTCCTGCTGTTTCAAAGACAGGAATTTGTGATACCGGTAGTCGTGCTTTTGACGGCATTGATCTTTTCGTCTTTTAGCCTTTATCTTACGGATGCAAAAATTCTTGGAATTTTGTGGATGGGATATCTGGTGTTGTGTGTGATCCGTCCCGAATTTTCGTATTTTTTACCATTATTATTGTATGACAGCATGTGGTACTCATTTTACTGGGGACTTGCAGGGAGTGCTGTTTTATTATCCCGGCAAGAGAAATCTATACGGGATGGATGAGTATGCTCTGGCTGTTGACAGCATTTCTTGCCGTTTATATGGCATATAAGAGTGAAAAAAAACGACAGACTGGATGCGGATATCATTCATTTGCGGGATACCGATACGGAACTGAAACTGGTGATGGAGCAGCGAAACCGTGAATTATTGGAAAAACAGGACAATGAGATCTATCTGGCGACTTTGAGAGAACGTAACCGTATTGCAAGGGAGATCCATGACAATGTAGGACATATGTTGTCGCGTTCTATTTTACAGGTGGGAGCACTTGCTACCATTTGTAAGGAAGAAAAACGATCCGGCAGCAGTTAGCAGGGATTAATGATACGCTGAATCAGGCGATGAACAGTATCCGGGAAAGCGTGCATGATCTGCACGATGATGCGATCGATCTGCGGCAGGCGGCATATGAAGCGGTAAAGGATATGAGAAAAAATTATGATGTCCATATCGAGTATGATATGTCTGTCCCACATCCCGCGCAATGTCAAGTACTGTTTTATTGCGATTGTCAAAGAAGGAATGTCGAATATCATAAAAACACAGCAATGCAGATAAGGTGGAGATTATTTTCAGGGAACATCCGGGATTTTACCAGCTCTGCATTGAGGATAACGGTAGTGTCAGTCACAGCGTGGAAGAGTCAGACCACGGGATCGGAATCTCTAATATGAGAGAACGGGTTGAGGCACTGGGGGAACACTCAATATCCGACAGAAGAACGGATTTCGGATTTTTGCAACGGTGCGCAAAGAGATGGAGGAGACAGAATGAGGACAGTAATTGTAGACGATGACGGTCTGGTAGCAATTTCATTAAAAACAATATTAGAAGCACAGGGGATTCAAGTGGCAGCAACCGGCAACGACGGAAAAGAAGCGATCGAGCTGTATCATCAGTATCATCCGGACGTATTGCTGATGGATATCCAGATGAAAGAGATGAGCGGTTTAGAGGCAGCGGAACAGATCCTTATAGAAGATGCAGAGGCGAAGATTTTATTTTTTGACAACGTTTTCGGATGATGAATATATTGTAAAGGCTTTGAACATCGGGGCAAAGGGTTATATTTTAAAAGCAGGATTTTTGAAGGGATCGCGCCGGCAATGCAGGCAGTTGAACGCGGGCAGAGTGTGTTTGGAGGAGAAATCGTGCATAAGATCCCGGTTCTGATGCAGAGTAAAGAAGAGTTTGATTATGAAAAATATGACATCAGTGAAAAAGAGCAGGAGATTATAGAGCAGGTGGCACTTGGAAAAAGCAACCGGGAAATTGCAGGAGAACTTTTTTTTTTTTTGAGTGAAGGAACGGTAGGGAATTATATCAGTTCGGTGTTAGATAAGCTGTCGCTTCGTGACCGGACACAGCTGGCAATTTTTTTATTATCAGAATGTAAGATAATATAAGATAGATAAAGGGAGACAAGTTTTATGATTTTTTGAGTCACATGCACATTATGATGACAGTAAATTTGACGATGACAGGGAAGAATTGTTATCCTCTATGCAGGAAAAACAGGATTGAAAAAATCATCAATATCGGATGCAGTATCCGAAAGCTGTAAAATCCACTTTGGAGCTGACGAAGCAATATCCGTTTGTCTATGGGGCAATGGGAATCCATCCGAGTGATATTGAGATTTGAATGAAGATACTTTTTATGGCTGAAGGAGCAGGTAAAAAAGGAAAAGGTGGTTGCAGTCGGGAGAAATCGGGACTGGACTATTACTGGGACAAGAAAGAGGAAGTACAAAAAATCAGCGTATCTGGTTCCGGCGGCAGTTAGAGTTAGCAAAAGAGAGCAATCTTCCCGGTCATTATCCATTCGAGGGATGCGGCAGCAGATACGATGGAGATCATGAAGGAAGCACATGTGCAGGGAATCAAAGGAGTTATTCATTGTTTTTCCTATTCTAAGGAACAGGCGCAGGAATATGTGAAAATGGGATATTATATCGGATTCGGTGGAGTCGCCACTTTTTAAAAATGCAAAGAAATTAAAAGAGGTCATTGAAACGATTCCGTTAGAGAAAATCTTATTGGAAACAGATTGTCCGTATATGGCACCGGAACCGTACCGGGGCAGGAGGAATTCGTCACTTTATCTGCCTTATGTCGTAGAAGATTGCCGGGTTAAAAGGTGTGACAGCGAAGGAAGTAGAAGAAGTTACCTATCGGAATGCAGAGCAGTTGTTTTTAGGAAAGTAAAAAGGAGAAGTATGGCAACATTAGAAATCCACAGAATACCATAGAGGTTTTACAGAAATATAATTTTAATTTTCAGAAGAATTTGGACAGAACTTTCTGATCGATACGCATGTACTGGATAAGATCATTGATGCGGCGGGAATTACAAAGGAGGACTTTGTCTTAGAGATTGGTCCGGGAATTGGTACGATGACACAATACCTCTGTGAAAATGCAAAAGGGAAGTGGTTGCGGTAGAGATTGATAAAAATCTGATCCCGATATTAGAAGATACCTTTGGTGATTACCGGAATGTCACGGTGATCAATCAGGATATTTTAAAGCTGGATATTCCGGCGTTGGCAAAAGAAAAATGACGGGAAACCGATCAAGGTGGTGGCAAATCTTCCGTATTATATTACTACGCCGATTATCATGGGGCTGTTTGAGAGCCATGTGCCGATTGACAGCATTACGATCATGGTACAAAAAAGAGGTGGCTGACCGGATGCAGGTAGGACCGGGAACAAAAGACTATGGTGCCTTATCTTTAGCAGTGCAGTACTATGCAAAGCCGGAAATCGTTGCGAATGTACCGCCGAACTGCTTTTATGCCAAGACCGAAGGTTGGCTCGGCAGTGATCCGTCTGACCAGACATGAGCAATGTCCGGTAGAAGTAGAGGATGAAAAGTTCATGTTCCGTGTGATCCGTGCATCATTTAACCAGAGAAGAAAAAGACCTTAGCCAACGGACTGAATAATGCACCTGATATTCAGGTATCCAAGGAAGATATTGCAAAGGCTTTAGAGGAATTGGGAGTTGGGGCAGGCATCCGCGGAGAGACACTGACCTTAGAGCAATTTGCACGGCTTAGCAATATTTTAAAAAAATATATGTAAAAAACTATGCAGAAGAACTATTGGAACTCCACAATATCTTTTTCGGAAACGTTTCGGCAGATTCTGGTTTTGCAGGGCAGGATTTTTTTCTTGCATCGATCGCAATACTTTCAAAGAAGCCTTTCCAGAGTTTTTGGTATTCCAGTTCCATAGAGGAATAGTCTGTGATCATATCGGCATTGAGATCGGAAGCATCTGTTAATACACAGGGGCTTCCTTTTTTTATGCAGTACCGCTAACTGCCTGCCTTCGTCATAGATCATAAAGTTTTCCTGTGGCAGCCGGTCACTGAAATGGTCTGCTAACAGAAGCAGGATATTGTGCTTTGGGTGTACCGTGGCAATTAAAACGCCATTTTTTAATTCTTCAAACCGTAGAAAGCCGAGCAGATGATGTGCTTCGTTTCCGGCAGCACGGGCAAGGGAAAAGACTTCATGGACATAGGGTTCTGCTAAGTAATCCGGTAGACGGCTTCCATCGGGAATTGCAAGTCCAAGGACAATACTCTTATATACGGCATCGGCTTTGTCCATCGGATGCCGTTTGCTGACGCATTTCTCATCAGAGATGACAGCCTGATAGAGGATCGAATAGACTTCTTCACCCAGGCATTGCTTTAAGGTTCTGCTTACTTTCTCACTCTTTTTGTAAATCCGGTGTGACATCCCGGTAAGTGCAGAACAGATCATAGTTCTCTTCTCCGGTGTGGGATCTGCAGGGAAATATTGTTGTGTCCAAGGCGGCTCTCCCAGGCATCGTAGACACCGGTAAAAATACCTTCGGGAGAATCCTCACATAAAAAATACATAATAAAGCTCCTTATCCATAGGCCAGATGTGACAGCCCACACAGGATCATCCTAGGATATCGGAGAGTGTAAGCTGTTCATAGCCCTGATTTCGTAATTCTTTTGGTACCATGGTCCGGTCAGAAACAAGATTGCGCACGATATAATCTTCGTCTAATTTTGTGGGATACATCATTCTGCCGGAACAGGTAATAAAATATAATGCCCGCCTTAAGACGACCCCCATCCGTTTTAGATCATTAAAACCAAGATTTGCGTGCCGTCTTGCTCGTATGATCCGTTGGGCTGATTTGTAACCAATGCCCGGAACACGCAGCAGTGTGCGATAATCTGCCTTTTGGATCTCGACCGGAAAATATTCTAAATGACGGACTGCCCAGTCGCACTTCGGGTCGAGATAAATGTTAAAGTCAGGCCTTGCCTCGCTTAACAGTTCATCTACATGAAAATGGTAATAGCGCAACAGCCAGTCTGCCTGATACAGACGGTGTTCCCGCAAAAAGAGGCGGTCCACCGGGCAGCATAGGGAGATTGGCATCCTCATTCACGTTGATAAAAGCAGAATAAAAAGACACGCTTTTAGGGAGAACTTGTCATAAAGCTGTTCTGCAACACTCATGATCTGGTAGTCATTTTCCGGGGTTGCACCAATGATCATCTGAGTACTCTGTCCGGCAGGAACAAACTTTGGAGCAGAGCGGTACAGTGCCAGTTCTTCTTTGTTCTCCGTGATACCGTTCTGGATCTGCCGCATAGGTTTTAAGATCGTCCGGCGGGATTTATAAGGTGCTAATTTTTTAATGCATTGGCAGTCGGCAGCTCTAAATTAATGCTCATACGGTCAGCTAAATATCCGGTTCTCTGGACTAAGAGCGGATCAGCACCCGGAATTGCCTTCACATGAATATATCCGTTGAAATGGTATTTGTTACGCAGCAAAAAATAAAGTCTGATAGATCAATTCCATCGTGTAGTTCGGACTGATCAGAATCCCGGAACTCAAAAAAGTCCTTCGATATAATTCCTGCGGTAAAATTCTAAGGTAATGGTGCAGATTTCTTCCGGCGTGAAAGAAAGCACGACGCACATCATTGTTGCAGTTGTTCAAACAATAAGCACAGTTAAAAATACATTCATTCGTAAACAGTATTTTTAAGAGGGAGACACAGCGTCCGTCAGCAGAAAAAGTGTGGCAGATGCCCGGTGCAAGGCAATTCCCCATTCCGGTCTTGTTCCCGGAACGGTCTACGCCGCTGGATGTACAGGCAACATCATATTTTGCTGCGTCTGATAAAATGGTCAATTTTTCAAAAAGCGTCATATCCATTGCAATTTGCATAGCGTCCCTCCATAAAACACAAACAAAAATGTTCTGAAATAAGAATAGCACAGAAGAGAGAAAAAAATCAAGAACAAACGTTCTGGAATAAAAGGAATTTTTTTCCCATATACTAAAAACGGGATGAAATTGTCCTATGAGTCAGGAGGTCTATGTGAAAGAAAAATTAAAGCTGATTTTCTCCTGTGTTCTGATCCTGATCTGTCTGCCGTATTTTGTAACTTATTGTTTTCAGGGAGAGCCGGCAAAGGCAACCGTCAAAACGGATGAAAGTATTGAGATTGCAGGAATCCTTGCTTCACAGGTTCCGGTTACGGTGGAAGAAGAGGCGCTCAAAGCACAGGCGGTCATTGTGCGGACACAACTGCAATGGTGCAAAGAGAATAAAAAGGAAGCACCGAAGCCGCTTTCAAAAAAGGAGATGGAGCAGCTTTGGGGGCAGGAAAAAAATATTATGAATTTTATGAAAAAATGATTCGGGCTGCCGGGGACACGAATGGGCAGGTTATGACGTTTGGAGGGAAGGTCATCAATCCGTCTTTTCATAAGGTCAGTGCGGGAATGACCAGGGACGGAAGCCAGATTTATAAGGATACACCGTATCTTTTGAGTGTGAAAAGTTCGGAGGATGTCTTATCGGAGGACTATTTGAGCGTGAAATTTTTTCACAAAGAAGGAATTTGAGGAAAAATTGGCGGGGGTATTACAAAATAAAAGAAGAAGATCCCAAAGAAATTGAGGCATATCTGAACACGTTTACGATCCAGCGGGATGGAGCAGAATATGTCACAGAATTAAAAAAAGATGGGAATACAATAGATGTCGATGCATTTGTGCAGGCATTTGAGCTGCCGTCGCCCTGTTTTTTTTTGAAAGAGATGGACGGACACATCCGCATTGTGATAAAGGGGTGGTGGTCATGGTTACGGACTCAGTCAGTACGGTGCAGAGGATATGGCAAAAAATAAGAAATCTTATGAAGAAATTCTAAAATATTATTTTTCCGGTATTAAAATCGAAAAAATGGGGAAACACTAACATTATCAAATGTAGATAATGGATGGTGAAGAAATGAAGAAAAAAAAAAAGTATATTATCGCCGGCTCACTTTTGAGTCTTGCCATTGTAGGAATGGTATTTGCCTATAACACGGAGTCGGGAGATAAGAAATCACAGGAAAAAAAAGGAGCAGCAGGTTGCTTTTCAGGAGGTCGAAAAAAGACAAGGAGACCGCAAAAAAGGACGAAGTGGAAGATGTGTCCAGCATTTTAAAAAGCGAAAGAAAAAAAGGAAGAACAAAAGCAGGAGCAGAAGCAGAAAGCAGAGACACAGAAGGAAGAAGTGAATGTAGCAAAGGAAGAACCGAAGGTGCAGGAGACAGCAAGTAAGCCATCCGCACTGACTTTTAAGGGAGAGCTCGCATGGCCGGCAGCCGAAGAAGGTAAAGTGATCATGAACTACAGCATGGATCAGACGGTTTATTTTTTTAAATCGTTAGACCAGTACCGTTATAACCCGGCAGTCATCATCGGAGCAAAGGTGAACGATAAGGTGACATCAGCGGCAGCCGGAAGTGTTTTAGATGTTTCTAATAATGAAGTAACCGGATGCACCGTTACCATGAATTTAGGCGACGGATACAAAGCAATCTACGGACAGTTGAAAGAAGTAAGCAAAAAGCAGGAGATTATGTTGCTCCGGGAGAGGTCATTGGCTATATCAGTGAACCGACAAAAAATATTACTCAGAAGAGGGCAGCAACTTATATTTTGAACTGCAAAAAGATGACCAGCCGGTAGACCCAATGGGTTATTTCAAGTAATTCTTGAACGGTGTTCGGAAGTCTGCTATAATATAACAGATATTGTGTTCGGCGGTGGAATACACCGTCGATTTTCATGCTCTTTTAAAAAGAAATTTTCTGAACAGATATTTGTAAAAAAGAGGCGTAAGATGAATTATACATACATTCTGCAATGTGCAGATGGAACCTATTATACCGGTTGGACGAACAATTTAGAAAAAAGGGTCGAGGACCATAATCAGAACAGGGGAGCAAAATATACGCGGGGTCGGACACCGGTAAAAGCTGGTATACAGTGAAACATTTGAGACCAAAAGCGAAGCCTTAAAAGAGAGGCGGCGATCAAACGACTCAGCCGCAGCGAAAAAAGAGGCATTGATCGCGAAACAGCATAAGGAGAATTGATGGAAACAGTTAGATTTGACGAATTTAGAGTTACAGCCGCAGATTTTAAGAGGGATCAAGGCAATGGGATTTGAGGAGGCAACCCCGATCCAGAGTCAGGCAATTCCGGTTGTGATGAGCGGCAGTGATGTCATCGGTCAGGCACAGACCGGAACAGGAAAAAAAACAGCAGCATTTGGAATCCCGATCTTACAGACCGTGACCCTTCTAATAAGAAGACACAGGTGATCATCCTCTCACCGACGAGAGCTTTTGCCATACAGGTAGCCGATGAGATCCGTGCTCTGGCAAAATATATGCACGGTGTCAAGGTACTTCCGGTTTATGGCGGTCAGGGAGATCAGCAAGCAGATCCGCTCGTTAAAAAAAGGCGGAGCCCAGATCATCATCGGTACACCGGGAAGAGTCATGGATCACCTTCGCCGAAGAACGATCCGTTGTGATCATGTCAACAAAATTGTCTTAGACGAAGCAGACGAAATGTTAAACATGGGGTTTCGTGAGGATATCGAGACCATTTTAGAATATATTCGGAACCGCATCAGACGATTCTTTTTTTCTGCAACGATGCCGAAACCGATCTTAGAGATCACGAAAAAGTATCAAAAGGATGCAGTCACGATTAAGGTGGTAAAAAGGAACTGACCGTACCGAGCATTGACCAGTTCTACTATGATGTGAAGAGAAAAGAAAAAAATTGACGTGTTATCCAGACTTTTAGATTATTACGATCCGAAGCTGTCCTTAGTGTTCTGTAACACAAAACGTAAGGTAGACGAACTGACGAATGAGCTTCAGGGCAGAGGATATTTTGCGGAAGGTCTGCATGGTGACATGAAGCAGTCCCAGCGTGACCGCGTTATGAATAATTTCGAAAGGGAAAAACAGATATTCTTGTGGCGACGGATGTAGCAGCAAGAGGAATCGACGTAGACGATGTGGAGGCAGTTTTTAACTATGATATTCCACAGGATGACGAGTATTATGTACACCGTATCGGAAGAACCGGACGTGCCGGAAGGACCGGTCGGGCATTTACATTGTAAAGGAAAAGAAGTCTACAAACTCAAGGACATCCAGCGTTATTGCAAGACCAAGATTTTAGCGCAGCCGATCCCGGTCCAGTCAGGATGTTGCGATGATCAAGGCAGAAAAGATCATGGAGCGGATTGGAAATATCATCGAGGAAGAAGACTTAAGCAAGACGATCAATTTCATTGAGCAGGCGATCAATGAATCCGATGACCTGACCGCAATGGACATTGCAGCATTTTTTATTAGATGCCCTTGGAACACAGGAAGGAAATGTTACAGGCAGCAGTGACTATGATTTTGAGAATACCGGTGCAGAAGAGGGCATGGTCCGACTCTTTATCAATATCGGAAAAAAAGACCGCGTGAAGCCGGGCGATATCTTAGGTGCGGTTGCAGGTGAGACCGGAATGCCGGGAAGTCTGGTAGGTGCGATCGATATGTATGATAAGTATACATTCGTGGAAGTGCCGAGAGAATACGGAAAAGAAGTCTTTAGAAGCGATGAAAAATGCGAAGATCAAAGGAAAATCCATCAATATGGAGCCGGCGAATCAGAAATAGTGTAAAGATTGTGTCTTTTTTCCTATGCAAGAAAAAATTTTCAATGCCGCAGGAGAAGAAGTATGCTATAATGAGCGAAAGAAAATTTGGAAGTAAATAGCATTTTAACATTTAAAAGTAAATTGGAGGTTATTATGGAAAGCTTAGTTATCTGGTATCAAAATTCATTAGGAAGCTTTATGCCAAAAAGAAGTCTTTATTTTTCTGGTATCAATGCTGCCCCTGATTGAATTACGAGGCGGACTGATTATTGCATCTTTACTGAAGGTGCCGTTGATGCAGGCAAATATTATCTGTATTCTTGGAAATATTCTTCCGATACCGTTTATTCTGTTGTTTATTAAGAAGATTTTTGAATTTATGAAAAAAACATAATATTTTGAAAAATTTGGTATACAAGTTAGAGGACAGAGCCGCAAAGAAATCGAGTGGCGTGGAAAAGGGGAGAATTTATTTTCCTGTTGCTGTTTGTTGGAATCCCGCTTCCGGGCACCGGTGCATGGACCGGTTCTCTGATCGCTTCTTTATTAGAGTTCGATATTAAAAAAGCATCTCTTGCGATTTTGATCGGAATCATTTTAGCAGCGATCATCATGGATATTGTATCTTATGGAGTGCTGGGAAGTCTGGTTAGTTAGTGATAAACTAAGAACATAGAAGATGTAGGAACAAGAGTCCATATCGGTTGATATGGACTCTTTCCGTTCAAAGAGAGGATTAATTTTTATTTGCTTTATCGCCTAGCATTAAATTTGGATTTACATCTTTTAATTTTTTCTTTTGCCTTATTTTTTAATAGTATATTCATTTGTGAATGTGCAATATTTCTTAATTTCTGAAAACGTTCTTCTTGTAATAAACCGTCCTTTATCAATTCTGCGTTCTGGCTTTCAAGATTGATAAGAATAATTAATTCTTCTGCTGATGCATAATCTCTAATATTTTCACCTCTTTTTTGCTTCGTCGGGATGTTCGCTTCTCCATTCCCATGCTTTTTTTTCCAAACAAAGCAACATTAATCATATCTGCTTCGTTTGCAAATTTATAGCCTTTTTCCTGTTCGGTCAGACTGTCTGTAATCAAATACTTTTGTACCGCATCAGTGTGGATATGATAATTAATTTTTGATAAAAGCTCGTTTTTCATCCCATCCAATAGCTTTTCTCTCAGATTCATCTTTCTTTAAACGCTGATAATCTTTAATGATGTATAATTTGAATTCCGGTGAAATCAAGAGGCAAATTCAAAAAGCTATATCAGTGTGAGCATATGTTCCGCCTCCATATCTTCCTGATTTTGAAATTATACCAATGGCATTTGTGGTTTTTATCCATTGTTGTGGAGACATAGTAAATGCGTTAGAACCTGATTCATTTTTAAAAGTGGTCGAATTCGACCACTTTAAAATTAGAATTATGTATCTGCTCCCATAGCCCTAGAAATTCAATGGTGCTCCTTAGTCTCAGCCAATTTTTTAACAACATCTGCAGGAGATGTCGAATTTTTATACTTGGCTATATCCGTTAGACAGATATATGCGTTTTCATCTATTGTATTTCCAATTACGCCTATTTCTACTCCATTTGCGTTTATCTTAGATGTCGGTAATATAAAATCTCCCCCTTTAATTAATATGATATATTGTAATATTATGTACTATCAGTACATGGTAGTCAATATAAAATTATTGCATTGGAGAAACGAAAAATCTCGAATGAGATAATATACAAATATAAAACATTAAGATATAATGAATAGGAGTGAGAAGAACGTGAAAGGAGCATCTCCATGAAAGTAACCATTGTCGTAGACAATATTGAACACGCAGGGATTCCCGGCGAGTGGGGATTTTTGTGCCTACATAGAGCAGAACGGAAAAGAAGCTGCTGTTAGATACCGGGGCATCTAACCTGTTTGCAGACAATGCGGAAAAAATTAAATATAGATTTAAAAGATGTGGATTTTGCGGTATTATCGCATGCACATTATGACCATGCCAATGGGATGGAAAAATTCTTTGAAATCAATGAGAAGGCACCGTTTTATTTGCAGGAAGGATGCGGCGAAAACTGCTATTTTAAGAAAGGCTTTGTCAGAAAATATATTGGGATTCCGAAGGGGATTACGAAAAGATATCAGGATAGAATCAAATATGTTTCCGGGATTTGTCCGATTGCAGAGGGAATTTATCTGGTGTCACATTCCACGCCGCATTTAGAACAGATCGGGAAAAAGAGATGATGTACCAAAAGACAAAGCTGGGCTGGAAACCGGATAATTTTTGCCATGAGCAGAGTCTGGTACTGGATACGGACAGCGGTTTAGTCATCTTCAACAGTTGTTCCCACGGAGGTGTTGTGAATATCATTAATGAGGTAAAAGCTGCATTTCCGGAACAAAAAATTACTGCATTAATTGGAGGTTTTTCACATCTTCAGGCATCCGGAAGCGGCAATCCGGGAGCTCGCAAAATTAATAAAAGAAACAGGAATTCAGTGTATTTACACCGGACATTGCTCGAAGGAAAGAGGTTATAGAATTTTAAGAGAAGAGCTTGGGGACATGGCAGGTCAGTTCTATGTCGGAATGGAATTAGAGTTCTAGCACATGTTCTGATATGCCGGATAGAATCAAAATGTGAGGTACTAATCAATGGAGAGAGAACATAACGAGATCAACATTCGTGTTGCCACGGTGGAGGATGCACAGCAGATTTTACAAATCTATGCACCTTATATATAGAAAAAACGGCAATTACATTTGAATATGAAGTCCCTGCATTAGAGGAATTTCGTGGAAGGATACAACATACCTTAAAGAAATATCCATATCTGGTTGCAGAAGAAGCAGGTGAGATTTTAGGGTATGCCTATACGGGACCGTTCAAGGAACGTGCAGCGTATGAATGGGCAGTGGAAAACCACGATTTATGTAAAAGAGGACAAAAAAGCAAAGAGGAATTGGCAAGCTGCTGTATCAGGCACTTGAAGAAATTTCAAAGGCTCAAAATATATTGAATATGAATGCCTGCATAGCTTATCCCGAAAATGAGGATGAACACCTGACAAAAAACAGTGTGCAATTTCATGAGCATTTAGGGTATCAGATGGTAGGAACATTTCATCAATGTGGTTACAAGTTTGAAACATGGTATCATATGGTCTGGATGGAAAAATTTATCGGGGAACACCAAGTGCCGCCGGCTGAGGTGATTCCCTTTGCGGATATGGAGGATATGAATTGGAGGACAGGAAAGATATGAATCATAAAGAGGAGTTGAACGTAGACGAGGGTCTGCGTGGCAACGAACAGATAGAAGAGGCAATCGCAGCACTTCAACAGGAGCCGTCTCAGGAAATGTTAGCACATACACTGACGTGCATACGCAGACGTATGAATGAAAATGGACAGGTCATCATAGCAGTAGAACCTCCGGTTGGAGATCAGGGGATGCAGGTGCAGGCGGTTCAGACAGATGACGGAGCGAACTGGTGGGTGGCATTTACCGGATTTGAAGAAGAGATAAAAGGAAGTGAAGGAGTCATGTCCACCTTTTTAACCGATATGGGACATCTGTTTACTTCTGCTTTAGAAGTAGAGGAGATTAGTGGTATCATACTGAATCCGTGGAACCGAACATTAATGTTAAATAAAAAAATTAATAAATATTATATTGGGAAATTGTTAAAGGAAAACGAAATGGCGTTATTGATTGACAAAAGAAGAACAATTCCTTTATACTAAAATGAAGAGGTGTGATTCGTGAAAAAAAAGCAGAAGATTCCCAATTAAATTATAATGAAGAAGCCGTGACATGCGTAAAAAATGAGATGATACCGGATGAATATGTGACGAAGCTGGCATCCTTTTTTAAGTCGGTCAGCGAGGAGAACCGGGTGCGGATGATTTTCGCCTTATCCAAGCGGGAGATGTGTGTGAATGACATTGCAGCGGCGCTTGGCATTTCCCAATCTCTGGTGTCCCATCAGTTAAAACTGTTAAAGCTCGAAGGACAGGTGAAATCCCGAAGAGAGGGAAAGAATGTATACTATTCTCTGGATGATCAGCATGTAGTAGACATTTTTGAAGAGGCATTAAAGCACATTATGCATCGCATGGAAGAGGGAATAAGTCCTGATTAGTAATGTGAAGGAGGAGTTAGAGCCGGAGGGCTACATTTTAAAACCGATTGACGGAAAGAAGTTAATAGAACGCATTGAGAATTGTTTTCAGAGCGGGGGTAACGTATGATAAAAATGCAGACAGCGCTATTAATACTGACAGTATTTATTGCCTGTCTGTATTTTAGTGCAAAAAAAAAATGATATCAATCACAAGCTGTTCAGCAGTATGCTGATTATGGGAATCGTAAACCTGACCTTTGACATCGTGACCGTTTATACCGTGAATCATTTAGAAGAAGTTTCACCGGTTGTCAATCGGGTATGCCACGATATTTTTATCTGATCCTGACTATTTCTTATGTGATACGCTACCGCTCGAAACTGAGCCAGAAGAAGCGTATTCTCATTCTGATACCAATGGCGGTAGAAATTGCAGTTTCAGTCTATCAGCTTTTTTATCCGGTCAGTCTGATTAGTGGTTTTGGTATTTTTCTGATTATGTTTTCGATTTATTTGATCCATGAAAGCCAGGATATCCAGATGGCGGAAGAACTGAAAGAGGCAAAGGCAAAAGCCGAGCAGGCAAAATCAGATTTTTTAGCAAGTATGTCCCATGAGATACGAACCCCAATCAATGCCATTATCGGTATGGATGAGATGATTCTGCGGGAATATGAAGATGAAACCCCTGCATCGGATGCGGAGTATGGGAGATATTCCGTGTAAAGATATGCCGGTGATTATTCTGACTGCAAATGCAGTAACCGGGGCAAGAGAGGAATATTTAGAAGAGGGATTTACGGATTTTTTAGCAAAACCGATTGACAGTACGCATCTTGAAAAAATGCTATGCACCTACCTTCCGAAAGAATTATTAGAAGAAGGTATGCCACAGGAGCATCAGGACAGCAGCAAAAAAGAGGAAACCGTATCGAAAGATATTTTAGATGTAGATTGTGGAATGGGGCTGATTGATGGAGTGATGAATGAGAGTTAATTATTGATTATAAAGTTCAGATGACAAATGTTGTATCCTAACCGACCAGTCAGACGCTCACACAAAGGAATATTCCCAGTTTCCTTGTGCAGAACATTCCAATGAACCTCTGAAACCGGAAATCGTGTTCGCCGATGGACTCCACGATTTCCTGAGTTTCATTTCCATTGCACAAAAAGAAACTTTTCATATTCCTTTGTGGGAGCTGTGAATAGGCGGCTATAGAACCGTATTTGCCATCGGAAACTTATTGAGAAAAGCTCTCATTTATTTTGAGTGAAATTTTCTAATAGAAGTAGTTGACAAATGGAAATAATAAGAATATTATAAGGATAAACATATGAATAGATGTTCAAATGAACAGATAATAAAATGATTAACAATAAGAAGAGAGGAGTCGATTTTATGAATAAAGAATTACATGAACATGAACATCATCACGATGATGGCTGTTGCTGTGGACATGAGCATGAACATCATCACGATGACGATTGCTGCTGTGGACATGAGCATCACGAACACGACCACCACGAGCATCACCACGTTGCAGAGAATATTCCGGCAGACCACAAGACAAAGGTTTATACCATTGAAAATCTGGGTTGTGCCAACCAACTGCCGCAAAGATGGAGAGCCGGATTAACCAGTTAGAGGAGGTATCCGATGCGACCATTACGTTTGCAACAAAACAGCTTCGTGTCAGTGCAAAGAATCCGGATGCCTTATTAAATGAGATACAGGAAATCTGTGCAGGCATTGAGGTCGGAGTACAGGTTGTAGAGAAAAAAAAGAGCAGCGTCAGAATACCGCACAGAAGCGGGAGAGAAAAGCAGAGCAGAGAAAAAGAACTGTATACCATTATCGCAGGAGCCGTATTATTCTTAGGTACGGTGCTGGTAAATGAAGTGATGGGTTACGAGGATTACAGTTTTCCATTCTTTTGGCATTTGCAGTATCCTACCTGATCTTAGGTGGAGAGGTTCTTTTAAGTGCCGGTAAAAATATTTTAAAAGGTCAGATGTTTGATGAGAACTTCTTAATGAGTATTGCGACAATCGGAGCATTTGCCATTCACAAATATCCGGAAGCAGTCGGCGTTATGCTGTTCTTTAGAATCGGAGAATTTTTTTTGAAGATGTGGCAGTTGAAAAGAGCCGAAGTCAGATCATGGAGGCAGTGGATTTAAGACCGGAAGTAGTCCTTTTTTAAAAAAAGACGGTCAGATCACTGAAATCCCTGCGGAAGAGGCAAAAGCAGGAGATATCGTACAGGTACGTCCGGGCGACCGTATTCCGTTAGATGGAGTTGTCATTGAAGGCGAGAGCCGTATTGATACTTCCGCAGTTACAGGAGAGCCGGTGCCGGTAGCAGTCCGAGAGGGTTCTGAGGCAGTTTCCGGGTGTGTCAATATTTCGGGACTGTTACGCATCCGCGTAGAAAAACCGTTAGAAGAATCCATGGTCAGCAGGATCTTAAATTCGGTAGAAAATGCAGCAGCAGGCAAACCGAAGATTGACCATTTTATTACAAGATTCGCAAGAGTCTATACACCGATCGTAGTTGCGCTGGCATTGTTTACGGCGATCGCCATTCCGTTGATCACAGGTCAGAATTTTATCCTTGGATCTACACAGCATTGAGTTTTCTGGTAATGAGCTGCCCATGTGCAGTGGTACTGAGTGTTCCGCTTGCATTTTTCTGCGGGATCGGAGCAGGTTCTAAACGTGGAATCCTTTTTAAAGGCGGAGTTGCCATTGAGGCATTGAAAAAATGTAAAAAGCAGTTGTTATGGATAAGACGGAACTATTACCAAAGGAAACTTCGATGTACAGAAGGTACTGACACAGGATGAGTGGTCAGAAGAAGCAGTGTTATCCATGGCGGCAGCCTGTGAAAGTGCATCGACATCCGATTGCAGTCAGCATTGTAACAGCAGCAAAAATAAAAATCTTTCGATCGAAAAACCAAGTGAGATTGAAGAAATTTCCGGTAAAGGAATCCGTGCCATCCAGAACGGCAGACAGCTTTTATGTGGAAATGTGAAGCTGATGCAGGCATTTGATGTGGATTTAAGTTCCTATCAAAAAGAAGGAAGCGCTTCTGAAGTACTTTTAGCCGTAGATAAAAATTACGCAGGATGCATCATCGTTTCCGATACTTTAAAAGAAGAAGCACCACAGGCGATCGCTCGAATCAAGGGACAGAACTTAAAGACAGTTATGTTAACCGGAGATGCGTTAGAAAGTTCAGAGAAAATTGCAGCATTAGCAGGTGTGGAAGAAGGGTTCATGCAAGACTGCTCCCGGAAGATAAACTTTCCGAGCTTCAAAAAAAATCCGTGAAAAAGACGGAAGCGTGATGTTTGTCGGTGATGGCATCAACGATGCACCGGTACTTGCAGGAGCAGATGTCGGAGCAGCGATGGGAAGTGGAGCAGATGCAGCGATTGAGGCAGCAGACGTTGTATTTATGAATTCGAACATGGATGCAATCCCGCAGGCGATCGCACTTGCAAATAAGACCGGAGCGGTAGCAATGCAAAAACGTGATCTTTGCGATTGGAATCAAAGTAATCGTTATGATCTTAGGACTGACAGGAATCTATACCAATATGTGGTTAGCAGTATTCGCCGATACAGGTGTTGCATTCTTATGTATTTTGAATTCGATCCGAATTTTACGTCAGAAGTAATACAAAAAATATAAGATTGCAATTTGACAGAAGGGAAACAGGAAACAAAATAAAATTTCTGCATATACTAAAAGCCTGGAGGTATTGTATATGCAGAGAAATTGTACACAAATTAAAAAATGGGAAATCGCAGAATTTATATTTATCGCCATCGTGGGAACGCTGCTTCATTTTGTCTATGACTGGAGCGGACAGAATCCGGCGGTGGGCATTATCGCGCCGGTCAGTGAGAGTACATGGGAACATTTAAAGCTGCTCTTTATGCCGGCACTTTTATTTACACTGATCCAGGAGGCAGTGATTGGCAAAGATTATCCGTGTCTATTGACGCAAAAAGCAAAAAGCCGTCTTAGCGGGTATGGCGTGGATCGTCGTAGGATTTTATACCTATACCGGCGTTTGGGGAAAAGATGTGGCATGGATAGATATTCTCTTGTTTTACACCGCAGTGGCATTGTATACATGGCTTTCTAAACACAGTATAGAAAAAGAAAAAAATACTGCAATGCAGGAGTGGGAACGGCAGTCTTTGTGCTGACATTTATCCTGTTTTTGGTGTTCACGGTACAACCGCCAAAGATCGGACTGTTTTCAGGACCCGCAGATGGGAAGTGTGAACGTAAGTAAAATGCTTGTTTAGAAAATATTTAGAAATTCCCCTATCGCAGTTTAGGAATGTGTTATAAAAATATAAAAAAAAAATTGTGATAAAATGAGGGAATAAAAATGACGATCAGAAAAAGACTATCGAGAACCAATACAAGGATTTTGCTGTTTGCGCTGTTATCGCTGTTAGTGATCGGTGTATTTATTATAGAGATTTTTGAAAAAACCTATTTAGAGCAGGCGATCAACTATGTAAAATTACAGGATCATTCCGTAGAACTGGTAGATTTTTTGGATGAATATCAATTTTCGGAGGATGAGATCGGAACACTCGGAAAAAGATCCGAGCTATGGTCACAACTTTTATATCGCAAAAAGACAGGCAAAGAGTCAGTACGGATTTTTCTACAAAACAGCTTCGGGAGATGCAGTATTTAGATTCCTATGTTACCATCAATGAGCCGGCAGATGTATTTGTCTGGCGGACGGCAACGATGATCTTTAAAAAGTTATGAGACAGAGACCGGAACCTATCAGGTGGTAGCGCTCCGCAATGATGAGAACACCAGACAGATCAATCCGAACAGGGAGACATATCGGTGGCTGATACCTATCTTTACGGCGATCGGTGTTCTGGCGATTGCGATCATTGTGGGGATCAGCAGATATTTCAGCCGGAAGTTAGAAAACAGGATCATGGAGCCGATCGAAAAGCTGATCGATGCGGCAAACCGTGTTGAGGATGGAAATTTTGAAGAGCATGTGGAATATGAGGGAGAGGAAGAGTTTGAAAAACTCTGCCATTCCTTTAACACCATGCAGGACAGTCTTGCGGCGGGCGTTGACCGGGCAGAAGAATATGATAAGGCAAAGACAGAGATGATCGCCGGAATGTCTCACGACCTTCGGACACCGCTGACCTCGATTAAAGGTTATATCAAAGGAGTCAAAGACGGAGGTTGCCAATACACCACAGAAGCAGGAGCAGTATTTAGACATTGCCTATCAGAAGGCATGTGCCATGGATGTGCTGCTACGAAAACTTTCGGATTTTTTCAAAGTTAGAGACCGGAAATATGCCGATGGAGCCGGTGGCGACCGATTTTGGAGCATTTTTACAGGAGATGCTGGATGATAATGAACAATACCTGAGAGAAAAAGATGTGAATGTCATATTTTTTTTTGTACCGGAGGAAAAAGTGATCACCTGCATCGACCATGAGCAGACCAAACGCGTCCTCCGCAACATCATGGAAAACAGCATGAAATACCGTTGCAGGGAACAGGTGTTGATCCGCATGAACCTGATCCCGAATAAAGAGTCGGTCATTTTAAAGATCACGGATGACGGAGAAGGAGTACCGGAGGAAAAACTGCCGCATTTATTTGAACAGTTCTATCGCGGAGATGAGACAAGAAACAGCAGGATTGACGGAGACGGACTCGGACTGTACATAGCAAAACGCATTATAGAACAAACAGGGCGGAAGTATCAGTGCTTCAAACCATGGCGCGTTCTGTATTACGATCATACTTCCGAGAGTGGGAGAAGAACAGGAGCAGATATGAGAGAAAAAAAATATTAATAGTAGAAGACGAAGAAGAAATTGCAATGTTAGAGCAGGACTATCTGGAGATCAACGGATTTCAGACAAGGATCGAGAGTGATGGTGAGCAGGCGGTGGAACTGGCACTGACGGGAGAGTTTGATCTGATCTTATTGGATCTCATGCTTCCGGGCAAAAACGGCTATGATATCTGCAGAGATCCGCGACAAAGTGGATGTTCCGATTTTAATGGTAACGGCACGCACCGAATCCATAGACAAGGTGCTGGGTCTGGGACTTGGAGCCGATGATTACATATCGAAACCGTTTGATCCGGCAGAACTGGTAGCAAGAGTAAAATCCCACTTAAACCGTTACGAAAGACTGACGAAGAACGGTGAGCCGCAAAACGGCACCGAAGGACGGGAAAAAAGATGTTATCAAAATTGATGGGATCGAGATACATACGAGAAGCTGGAAAGTATTTCGGGACGGCGAAGAGATCCGCTTCCCAAACCGTGAGTTTGAACTGTTGAAGTTTCTTGCGATGAATCGAATATCGTTTTTCAAAAGAGGAATTGTTTGAAAAAATCTGGGGCTATGATTATGTCGGGGATAGCGTGACCGTGACCGTACATATTAACCGGATTCGTGAAAAAATCGAAGAGGACAGCAGCAAGAATCAAAGATCATTGAAACGGTCTGGGGTGCGGGATACCGCCTGAATCGGTAGAAATCTTAAGAATAAATCAAGAAAATTTAGGTTTTGTTTAGAAATGTTATAAATTCTGTTTAGGAGTTTTCGTTTGGAAATTTATTTCTCCATGCTACCATAACGTTGTAGGAAATATAGCAGTCGCAGTTATATTTTCACAATAAGGGAGGAAAATGAATGCTCAAAAACGAATGGAAGAAGCTATTTCAAAAACAAATTTATGATCGTGGTCATGATCGCGATCATCCTGATACCGACAATTTACACGGCAATTTTTGTGGGAGCCATGTGGGACCCGTATGGAAGGGTGGAACATCTTCCGGTTGCAGTTGTAAATAAGGACGTACCGGTAACTTACAAAGACAAAAGAACTGAGTGTTGGAGAAGACCTGGTCAAAAATCTGAAAGAAAACAACTCTTTGATTTTAACTTTGTAGATGCAGATACGGCAGCGGCAGGGCTTGCGAACGGTACCTATTACATGGTGCTGACCATACCAAAGGATTTCTCAAAAAATGCAACGACTCTGACAGAGAAGAATGCAAAACAGATGATGCTGTACTATGAAACCAATCCGGGACAGAACTACATCGCATCCAAAATGAGTGAGACAGCGGTAAGCAAGATTCAGACAAACATTCGTGAAAAGATCACAACGCAGTATACGGAAACTGTATTTGAACAGTTAGGAACCATCGGAGATGGTTTTGTAGAAGCGGCAGATGGAGCATTACAGATCACAGACGGTACAGACCAGCTGTTAGACGGAAACGGACAGCTTCAGGATGGTATCGAAACCTTAAAGGACGGAACCGTTGCTTTAGAAGATGGAAGCACCAGTCTCCAGACAGGAATCAGTGCGTATACACAGGGTGCTGGAACACTGAAAGCCGGAGCAGATACGTTAAATGGCAAGAGTTCAGATTTGAACGGGGGTGTCACAAAAGCGTTTCTGAAGGGAGTTACCTCTTTAAAAAGAGCGGAAGCGGAGCAATTTAGCCGGTATGAATACAATGTCTGATGAGCTTGCAAAAGAGCCTTTCCAAAGAAAAAACATGAAAAACATGGAAGCATTGCGGGCGGTCTTACAAGCATCAACAAAGGGATCCAGACATTAAATACCGAACTTCAGAAAATGGATGTAGAAGGTCAGTTGAATACGACAGTGAGTGCAGTAACAGGCGGTCTTACTTCCATACAGGGAAGCCTTTTTAAATTCCCAGACACATATGGGTGAGCTGCAGACAGCCATTGAACGTTAAAAATGCAGTTATTGGCATCTGGAAAAACAGAGGATGAAGTAAATGCAATGTTGTTACCGCTGATGCAGTCCGCACAGGCGGTCGGAGGAGATGTCAGCGCGATCGCAACGACAACATCCGGTCTGGCAGATTCCTTTAAAGAACAGCAATTTATCGGAAGTTACACAAAAGTAGATACGTTAAAGAGCAATGTCAGCACACTGGCAGAAAATTCTGATGTGGTATTACCGAACAGTAGTACAACGATTGAAAAGCTGACATCCGGTTTACAGGGAGTGCAGTCCGCATTGGATAAGACCGGAGAAACGGCAGACCAGATGGGACTCATCCAGGCAATGGGTGCAGTGAATACCGGACTCGGACAGTTAGATACCGGGATCAATGGTGAAAAAGGCTTAAAAGCAGGCGTGAAAGCATATACAGATGGTGTATCCCAACTTGCAGGTGGAGCAGAGCAGTTGACAGCGAACAGTGCAGCGTTGAACGAAGGTGCGGGAAAACTCACGAGCGGAGCAGCGGCATTAAAAGACGGAAGCAACAGACTCTATGATGGAACCGTAAGTATGCAGGAAGGGCTTTCTAAGTTAAAAGACGGAAGTGTTACACTTGCAGATAGTCTGAACGATGCCGGAGATGAAGTAAAAGCGACCAATACGGACGAAGATACCGTTGAAATGTTTGCGGCTCCGGTTGAGACAAAGGGAAGCACCTACTCCCGCATTGACAACAACGGAAGTGCAATGGCAGCTTACATGATGGGTGTAGGTCTCTGGTGGCATGTATCGCATTCTGCGTTATGTACCCGCTGATGAAGCCGGCAGGCGAAGTCAAAAAAAACGGTATCCGCTGGTGGTTCAGCAAAGCATCCGTATATCTGATCATTGCATCCGTTCAGGCGGTAGTCATGGTACTCATGCTCAAGCTGATCTTAGGATTCCAGCCGGAATACTTAGGAAGAACGATTTTAGTGGCAATGGTTGCCTCCATGGCATTCATGTCCGTAATGTACTTCTTTAACATCTGTTTCGACAAAGTCGGAAGTTACCTGATGCTGATCTTCATGGTATTGCAGTTAGGCGGTTCTGCCGGAACTTATCCGTTGGAATTATCCTCGGATTTCTATCATAAGATCCATGAGCGTATGCCGTTTACCTATAGCGTAAAGGCTTTCCGTTCCACCATTTCCACAGGTCAGGATATCTCCGGGGAAATGGCAGTGTTTATCGGAATGATCGTAGTGTTTAATCTGTTATCCTTAGCAGTGTTTGTTTATAAGACAAAAAAAAAGGAAAAAATATGATCTCGGCAGAGGTAGCCGTGGAATCATAAAAACAGCATTGACAAGTGTTACACATGGTGCTACACTAACTTTACAGTTAAATAAGAATCTTCAGGGCAGGATGAAATTTCCGACCGGCGGTAAAGCCCGCGAACCGAGAGGTATGATTCGGTGTAACTCCGAAGCCGACAGTATAGTCTGGATGAAAGAAGATGCAAAAAAGCTGCGTAGGCAGTACACTTGTGATGCACAGTAAAGCTCTGAAATGATATTCATTTCAGAGCTTATTATATTTCACAAAAAGAAATGAATAAAAAAAGTGTAGAACCAAACAGTGAGCAACCCCTGAACGAAAGAATTTAGTGGCCGGGATTTGATACTTTTCATACAAAATTTGTATGTAAAAAGATCAAAGAACCCAAAATTTCAGGATAGCAAAGATTATGGAAGAGGAAAACACTGAAGCTTGAGGGAGTGATTTTATGCAAAAAAAAAAGAAGAATATGAGACGGGCTGGAGCTGGCAATTTAAAGGGAAGGTCATACATCACCAAATCCTGGCGTCGGCTGCAGTGTAGTAGTCAAGACGGACGGATCATCAGTGAGAGGGGTATCATGAGAAATACGGAGAGTTCCATGCGGAGCGCACGCACCGACCGCTGCACGGAAGATACTGCCGGCGGATCTGTATGTAACTTTGGAGCCGTGCTGCCATCAGGGAAGACACCACCGGTACGGATATCATCATTGAGAAAAAATCGCCAGAGTATTTCGGTTCCTTTGGGAATCCGGATTCCAAAAGTCAATGGCGGCGAAAAGGTGTACAGATCCTGCGGAATCATGGCATTTATTACGAGAAGTCCTGAATGCAGAATGCCGGAAGTTAAATGAAGTATTTTTCATTACATTGAAAAAAAAAGAACCCCCTTTTCGTCGTTTTGAAATATGCCATGACACTGATGGAAAAAATGCAAATGTGAACCGGGAGACAAAATGGATTACCGAGTAGTTGCCGAGAACGCAGGTGGCAGCATCGATGCGGGGACGTTACCGTGGCATCATGGTGGGATCGGAACCGTGTTGGCAGATGACCCGATGCTGAACTGTCGCTGTGGAAGGCGGTGCATCCGGTCAGGATCATATGCGACAGCAGTCTTAGGATTCGACAGAATTCCAGATTGTAAAAAAACTGCATCAGATATTGACCGACCATCAGTAGCCTGCTACGGTTGCGAAAAGAAGATAAAAGGAAACGAAAAAAGTGACTTAACTATCAGAAAAAAGATAGAAAAGAAGCCGGGATGCGAAGATCCATATCGGAAGAACCAAAACCGGAGTAGATCTGAAAGAAATTGATGAAGTTGCTGGAGAAAAAGGCATCGACAGCATCCTGTTAGAGGGCGGGAGAAGCCTGAACTATTCGGCATTGCAGATGGCATTGTATCAATAAAGTAGAAACCTATATCGCACCAAAAGCCGATTCGGAGGCGAACTGGCAAAGACACCGGTTGGCGGAATAGGAATAGAAGAGCCGGGGCAGGCATTTTTGAAAAAATCCGAAAATCAGACAGATAGAACAAGACATACCGATAGAATGGGAGGTGGGAACTTGTTCACGGAATCGTAGAAGAAATCGGAAAAAACATCGCAGGAATTCAAAGGGAGCAAAGTCAGCGGTGCTGACGATACAGGCAGAAAAAGTATTGAGGATGTTCATATCGGAGACAGCATCGCCGTCAACGGAGTTCGCCTGACCGTCACATCTTTTGAAAAAAAACTTACACCGCAGATGATGAATGAAACCCCCGCAACGAAGTTCACTCGGAAGCCTGAGTATTGGCAGCAGTGTGAATTTAGAGCGGGCAATGGCGGCAAACGGGCGGTTTGGAGGACATATCGTGTCGGGCCATATTGACGGAACCGGAACGATCACACAGGTTAAAAGAGATGACAATGCCATCTGGTATACGATCATGGCAGAAGCGTCCCTGATGAAATACATTGTAGAAAAAGGCTCCATAGCGATTGATGGTATCAGCCTGACCGTCGCAAAACGGAGTGACAAAGATTTTTCCATATCCATGATACCGCATACGGCAAAGAGACAATCTTATCGCAGAAGAAAGCGGGGATGGGTCAATCTTGAAAACGACATCATTGGAAAAAATATGTAGAACAGTTACTACAGTATGACAAAAAAAGAAGAAAAAACAGAGCCGCCTGACAAAAGAATTTTTATTGCAGGCAGGCTTTTTAGAAAGGAGCAAAAATTATGTTTCAATTTAACACAGTAGAAGAAGCACTGGAGGGACTTAAAGAAAGGAAAGCTGATTCTGGTAACAGATGATGAAGACCGCGAAAAATGAGGGCGATTTAATCTGTGCGGCAGAATTTGCAACAACGGAAAACGTCAATTTTATGGCAACACATGCCAAAGGTCTGATCTGTATGCCGATGGGAGAAGAAATCATAAAAAAAATTGCAGATACCGCAGATGGTCAGCAACAACACCGATAACCATGAGACGGCGTTTACCGTATCCATTGACCATGTCGATACCACCACCGGAATTTCAGCAGCGGAGCGTTCGATCACAGCAATGAAATGTGTGGATGAGGATGCAAGCCGGAGGACTTCCGCAGACCGGGACATATGTTTTCCATTATTGGCAAAAACCAAACGGAGTCTTAGAAAGAAACGGCCACACAGAGGCAACGGTGGACTTAATGAAGTTAGCAGGATTAAAGGAGTGCGGACTTTGCTGCGAGATCATGCGTGACGATGGAACGATGATGAGAACGCCGGAATTAAAGGAGATGGCACAAAAATATAATCTGAAATTTATTACCATCCGTGCTTTGCAGGAATACCGGAAAGTTCACGACAAACTGGTAGAGCAGGCGGCAGCAGTTAAAATGCCAACCAAATATGGAAACTTCCGCGCATACGGATACATCAACAAATTAAACGGGAACATCATGTGGCACTGGTCAAAGGCGATATCGGAGATGGAAAAATGTGCTGTGTCGTGGCATTCGGAATGTCTGACCGGAGATGTATTTGGCTCGAGCGCTGTGACTGCGGAAGCAGTTTACAAAAAGCCATGGAAGCAATCGAGAGAAGGACGGGGAATTTTACTCATCTTCGTCAGGAAGGACGAGGTATCGGACTGATCAATAAATTAAAAGCCTATGAACTTCAGGAAAAAGGAATGGACACCGTAGAGGCAAATCTGGCGCTCGGTTTTGATGATGATGAGAGAGAATACTACATAGGCGCACAGATCTTACGGGATTTAGAGCGAAATCTTTAAGATTGTTAACCAACAATCCGTTAAAAAATCGAAGGACTGGAAGATTTTTGGACTGGAGATCATGAGCTGGTGCGCCGATTCAGATCGCATTGACACTGTATGACAAATTTTATCTGATCACCAAGAAAACAAGATGGGACATTATATCCTGATTATCAGGAGAAATAGAATGTCACTGGCCTCTAACTATTAAAAGTAAGGACAGTACATTAGCAAAAAAACATAAAAAATAAAAAGGAGATTTTATTATGAACGTATTTGAAGGGAAAATTAGTATCAGATGGAATGAAAGTAGGAACGTAGCAGCCAGATTCAACGAATTCATCGTAAGTAAACAGTGGCAGGAGCACAGGATGCACTTTGTCAGACACGATGTAAAAGAAGAGGACATCGACCCGGCGTGGGTGCCGGAGTATCGAAACCTGCTGATCGCGTCAAAGATGGCAAAGAGTGGAAAATACGATGCAGTCATTGCATTAGAGCAGTTATCCGTGGTTCAACAACACACTATGATTATGTATGCAGCGAAGTATCGAAAGGAATTGCAACGTGTGTCCCAATTCCGGATATCCCGGTTGGTGTTCGGGCGTGATCACAACGAAAATATCGAGCAGGCAATCGAACGTGCCGGAACAAAAGCAGGAAACAAAGGTTATGACTGACTGCTTTAGGTGCCATCGAAATGGTAAATCTCATCCGCAATATCGAAAAGTAAAATTATTGTAAAATGGTAAAGAAAGGATATACTTTTTGATTTTCCGTGTTATAATAAACCCAGAGAGAAGAAGAGAGAAGAGAAAAAAGGAGGTTTATTATGAGCAGGAAAACCTATTGACGTTAACAAATTGAAAACAGAAAAACATTGCATTGATTCGCACATGATGCGAAAAAGAAGAGCTGATCAGTTGGTGTGATGAGCACAAAAAAAAACTTTTAAAACACTTTTTATGCGGAACAGGGACGCAACCGTCGCATGATTACGGATAGAACTGACCTCCGGTAAAGGGCTACAATAGCGGTCCCTCTTGGCGGTGACCAGCAGATTATGTACATCAGAGGGAATCGATTTTAAGATTCTTTTCGGACCCATTTTACTGCGTGGTGACCGCATGAATCCGGATGTAAAAGCATTCGTGTGCAATGGGCATATGGCCGACATTCCTCGATTTCCGGCCGATTTGATCGCTGATGGATCAGAATATGACCATGATGTCATAGATTTCCAGAGGAATATTGCAGAGCGTGCAAAAGACGCTGGTATTAAAAGTTAATTTTTACTCAAAATTTTTACAAGTAAAATAGTGAA
>VOFK01001748.1_pt1 | contig 34085 bp, 39 predicted proteins | sample 5384121 | NCBI WGS metagenome assembly VOFK01 (sample SAMN12384730, study PRJNA508395) | human gut metagenome | isolation source: healthy gut J | host: Homo sapiens | reverse complement strand
TTGAAGTTACGTATTGCTGAGAGTGGCTGAACTAATGTGTTTGTTAAACCCGCATACGGGTAACCGTATCACGAGTTCGAATCTCGTTTCTCTCCGCAAAAAGGTCCCCAGAAATTTCTGGGACCTTTTTTTAGGTCACTGAGCCTGTCGAAGTGACCAGCCTGTATACCGAATTGTTGACTTTATTATGTTTATTATCAAATGATCAGCTATCTGTCTTTGGTGGGTTTACGCTAAGGCTGATGTGTTATCTGCTTGATTAAAAGCATGTTGTATGCCACCGGCTGATACATAAGAGGTGATGAAGAATGACACTCCTACGGAAACTGTCGCAAATCAACTGAGGGGTGAAAGGTAATGAGGCTGACTCAAAGCCACGAGGATCGGAGCGAAGCGACGGAAGGGGTCGGGGGAATTTTTCCCTCGTGCCCTTCTGGGGCCGTCCTGCAGGGACTGGGGTTGAAGGTTTATAGGCCTATCAGTTTTGTCAGAAGACGCTGACAGGCCGCCGCTTTCCAAAAGCGCATTTGCCCGTTGTATATAAAAACGAACTTAACAAATAGACAACAAAAAGAACTATTGTCTGTCCAAGGACAAAGGTATCAAGATTCTATCGAATATCCAAAACTTTTTTCGTGGCATTCCGAGCCGTGCGGCGGCATGGATCGTCACCGGCGCCTGCATCGTACTGGGTGCGGCCGCTTGTTGTCGCTCGGCGCATGGCAGTGGTTGCAGCTCGGCGGGAAATCGTTCTTCGACCTGCTGGACTTCGTGACGGCCAACATCATGCTGCCCGCAGGCGGTTTCTTCATCTGCATCTTCACGGGTTGGGTACTCGACCGGCGGTTCATGCCGGCGGAACTGACCAACCAGGCGCGCTGCGCCTGCACCTCTGGCCGCTGCTCGGCATGCTGCTGCGCTGGGTTTGTCCGGTGGTGATCCTGCTGATCTTCCTGGATAACCTGGGAGTGCTCTGATTCGCGACAGCGGTCATACACTTTAAATTTGTCCCTCGGAAAGTCGACTTTTTATTCAGAAAAGTCGACCTTTTCGTATTTTTTCCTATATTTGCAACCGGAGCGGGTTTTCCCATGCGTCCGCATATCAACGGTTTGCGTTCGGGAAGCGGTTCCGCCCCCCCCGAAACGGCGACGAATGCCGAAACACGTCTCCGCGCGAAACGGCTATCGCCCGATGAAGACGAAAGCCGGGCTGGGAAAACGGATGTTGAAAATGAAAAAAGACATTTACTGCTTTACATAATTCCAATTTCTAATCTAAATCGATTTTATGAAGAAACTCGTACTGCTCATTTTCACCGTCTGCATGGGGGGAATCGCCGCATCGGCGCAGGAAGTCTCGCAGCAGAAACTGGACTCGCTGAATCAGGCGCTCAGTGACATGTCGGCCCGCGTAAAGGAGACCGAAGCAGCGGAAAGCAACCGCGCGATCTGGAAAGACCGTTCCAAGTATTTCAACCTGAATTACGTCAACCAGAAACTCTCTCCCGACATCGACGGGTGGGACAAACTCGGCGGCGGCGAATTGAAAAGCGACTTCGGTGCGGCGATCGTCTGGGGTAAAACCTACTACCTGCACAAGAAGCCGCTGGCCGGCATGATCAAGTTCGGCATCGACTGGTCGTGGATGGATCTCAACTACGCACAATACAAGGTCGAGGCATACGACTACGACACGGACGAGCTTTACTCCGAAAAGGCCCACCAACTCGAATACGGTATGCAGATCGGCCCGTCGGTGACGATCAATCCGGTGCACCACCTCAAAGTGAGCGCCTACTTCCGCGTAACGCCCTCCTACTCGATGATGTACCTCAACGACGAGTTCTACCACCACTATGCGACCTTCTGCAACACGGGTTTCGCCGTAGCCTGGAAGGTACTCTCGGTCGGCTGCGAATGGCGTTGGGGCAAAGCGTCGTACGACGGTCTGGGTCTCAACCTCGACGATCTGGAAGGCGATTACTCCGACGGCGATTTCAGCGGCGACATCCCCTCGGCGGACGACGTGTTGACCGACTTGCAGGATTTGAAGCTCAAAACCAAATCGTTCCGCGTCTATTTCAGTTTCCGTTTCTAAACGGACACAGGCAACCGGAGACGAGCCGAAAAATCTCCGGAAATGAAATTCACCCCTGCCGCGTGCTGCGGCAGGGGTGAATGCGTTGAAAACGGAACGGCAGACGCTCTTTTCGACCGGCATGTACGCTACTCCACGGCACGCCGGTTGAGCAAACGCATGGGTCAGCGTCGTTCGTCGACGTATTCCAGCTCGTCGCCGAACCCGATGCCGCGTGCGATGGAGGTGATTTTCAGGTCGGGGAACTCCCGCAAACGGTTCATCAGGTAGAAGAGCGTCGTCTCGCCCTCGACCGAGGTGGAGATCGCCAGAATCACCTCGCCCACACCGCCCCGGCGAATGCGCTCGACCAGCAGGTCGATTTTCAGGTCGGAGGGCGCGATTCCCTGCATGGGCGAGATGACGCCGCCCAGCACATGATACAATCCCTTGTACTGCCGCGTATTCTCGACCGACAGCACGTCGGCCACCTGTTCGACAACGCAGATCGTCGAACGGTCGCGTTTTCGGATCTTCGCAGATCGGGCAGACATCGGTGTCCGACAGATTGTTGCACTCCCTGCAATAACGGATTTCGCGGCGGAACCGGTCGATGCTCCGCGTCATGCCCGCCACGATCGACGGCTCCATGCGCAACAGGTGCATGGCCAGCCGCAACGCCGTGCGGCGGCCGATTCCGGGGAGTTTGGACAACTCCTCCACCACGTCGGTCAGTAATTGAGACATTCGAGAATGAATATCCGCGGCGGCGACCTGAACCGGTCGCCGCCGCGATGCGTTTTCGTTAAATCGTTTCGATCGTGCGGGCCTCGACCCACCCCTTCTTGCCGTCGGCGATGACGATCTCGCGCCAGTCGCCCAGCTCGCTCACCGTGCGGACCTTCGTCCCCTCGTGCAACACGAACAGATCGGTCGACGCCTTGTCGGGCGAACTCTTGACCGAGACCGACGAACTCATCACGACGGCCTCCGTACTGTCGAGCAGCTCGCGCCGCTCGGTCACGGCGAACGAAGTGGAGGGCGACGAAAACGAGCAGCATCGCCAGCGTACCGTAGAAACCCGCCTTGCGCCACGCCAGCCTTCCGGCCAGCAGGTAAAGCAGCACGAGCGCGAAGAGCAGCGCCAGCGCCGCCAGCGAGACGACGCCCACGCGGTACACCCGAGCGACATGCGCACCGAGCGCACCCAGCCTTTGAGGAAAAACTCCGGCACGACGGCGATCTTGTCCTTGGTGAAGGTATTGGCCACGTCGAGATTGTAGCGGATGTCCGCATCGCCCGGAGCGAGCCGCAGCGCGCGATTGTAGTAGAGAATCGCCTTGCCGTAACGCCCCACCTTGAAGTAGGCGTTGGCCAGATTGTAGTAGAGTTTGTCGGACGCATAGCCCCGCAGGATCAACTGCCGGTAGGCATCGATCGCCCGATGATAGTCCGAATTGATATAGGCCGTATTGGCGGCGTCCCACACCTGCTCGACGGCAGCCAGCGAGTTGCCGCCGGCCGTCTGCACGGTCAGCGGATCGATCGTCGCGGCAGCGAGCGAATCGCGGTCGCCCTGCGCCCGCGCAGCAGCGGTAAGACTCAGGAACAGGAGCAGCAGGCTCCAAAATATCCGGCTGGTTCTCATAGCCTCCTATTTTTTAATCACCGATTCGAGTTTCGAAATAAAATCCACCCCTGCGTTGTAGACGTCGCTCATGCGCGCCCCGGCCAACGGCGAGTACTGCGCCTCGTCGCACTGCGAGATGATCTCCGAGAAGCTCTGCGACAACTCCTGCGAAACGCCCCGTTTATTGAGCTCCTCGCGCACGTTCTCCTTCGTCAGATTGGCCACCGGAATGTTGAACTTGTCGCTCATGTAGCCCCACAACGCCCGCAGCATCTCCTCGTAAAAGGCATGGCGGTTCTCCTCCTGCATGAATTTCGCCGCAGCGCGGAACCGCTGTACGGCCACCTTGTTGGCTCGCTTGCCGCGCATGAGCACCGCATTCTGACGGTCGCGGATCCGTTTGCGCAGCGCGACGTATGCCGCTGCGAAGAGTCCCACGATCGCCGCCAGCAGCACGAAATAGAGCGTCCCGCCCATGAACGGCCGCCCCTGCAAATGCAGGTTTCCGCGTCCGAGTTTGATGAAACGGATGTCCTGCCCCAGCAGCTTCACATCCTCCTTCGAAAGACCCGTGACCACCTGCGCCGCTGCGCCGCCGCCCGCATCGGGCGCGACGTTGATCGGCAGACGCGCCGTCGAAAGCGTGATATACTGCTTCTTCGCGGGATCGAAATAGGTGAACTCCACCGGTGCGATCTCGTACTCGCCTTCGGCACGGGCGATGAACGGGTATTCGAACTGACGGTAGCCGGTCGTACCGGCCGCCGTGGTCTTCATCGACTCGGTCGTCTTGACGTTGTACTGCTCGAACGAACTGGGAAGCGTCAGTTTGGGCGCCTGTACGAACGACAGGTTGCCCGTACCCGAAATTTTGATCGTATAGGTCGCCGCCGAGTTGGCCGCCAGCTCCGTCGAAGGAACGTCGGAGGCCATCGTGAACTTGCCGACGGCACCGCTGAAACTTGCCGGAGCGCCCGCGGGCGGTCGCGCACCGTCACCTTGACCGGTGCCGTGCGCAGCGAACGGCGCACGTCGTAGACCTCGTGGCCGCCGCCGAAGAAGGGATCGGGATTGGCGCTCTGCACCAACACCTGCGCCACGACGTTCAGCTCGGCGGGTTCGACGGTCAGTTCGCCCGACTGCTGCGGGTAGAGCAGATACTCCTTGATGACCTGCGTCTCGTAGACCTTGCCGTTGTAGCGTTCGCGCTGGGGCTGTGCGTCCTGCTCGATCTCCTGTGCCCAGAAGCCGTTGAACGACGGGAACTTGCTGCCGTTGTCGCCCCGCAGGTTGACGCGGTAGTAGAGTTTGAGCGTCGCACGGATCGGCTCGCCCTTGAAAGCGGTCGTGCGCGACAGAATCATGCGCAGCAGGATGTCGTCCTTCGAGACCTGCTGCACGTCGTCGGCCGACTGGCCGCCCTGCACCGCCTGCTGGCCGCCGCTGCTCTCCGGCGTCTCCTCCACCACCTCGATCGGCAGCGCCTTGGTCTTGTACTGGCTCTTGCCGACCCGCACGGAGGCCGCACCGATGGTGAAGTTGCCCTCCTGCTGCGGCAAAAGCACGTAGGTGATCGTGTAGTTGCTGCTGCGGGTCATCTGCCCGTTAACGATCTGAATCGAACTGCCCTGCGAAAAGGCCGGTCCTGCGATCACGTCGAACCCCTCGAACGACGGGGCCGTGAAGGAACCTTCGTCGGGAGAGGCGTTGAGCGAGAATTCGACGCGCACGGCTTCGCCTTTGGCCACCACCATCGGCGCCTTCACCTCGAAGGAGACCTTTTCGTCGGCCGACGCGACCGTTGCGCCGAATACCGTCAGCAAGGTCAGCATCCACGTATAAACGGTTCGTTTCATTCCGTAATATCGATTGACTGTTGTACTATCTTGGACGTAACGAAAATAAACAGGCCGTTTTTATTGCCTGCGGCACAAAACACACCACAGCCGGCTCCGAAGAGCCGATTGTGGTGCGTATCAGACCTTTTCAGGCATCAGTGCTTGAAGTCGGCGAAGAAGTCGTTGCCCTTGTCGTCCACGATGACGAAGGCGGGGAAATCCTCGACGTAGATCTTGCGGACGGCCTCCATACCCAGCTCGGGGAAGTCGACCACCTCGACCGACTTGATCGAGTTCTTGGCCAGGATCGCTGCCGGGCCGCCGATCGAACCGAGGTAGAAACCGCCGTGTTTGCGGCAGGCGTCGGTCACCTGCTGCGAGCGGTTGCCCTTGGCCACCATCACCAGCGAACCGCCGTGCGACTGGAACAGGTCGACGTAGGGATCCATACGGCCGGCCGTCGTGGGGCCGAACGAACCCGAAGCCATCCCCTCGGGAGTCTTCGCGGGACCGGCGTAGTAGACCGGATGCTTCTTGAAATAGTCGGGCATCGGCTTGCCCTCGTCGAGCATCTGCTTGATGCGGGCGTGGGCGATGTCGCGCGCCACGATGAGCGTTCCGCGCAGGTTCAGGCGCGTCTTGATCGGATACTTCGTCAGAATCTCGCGCACCTTGTCCATCCCCTCGTCCAGATCGATGTCGACGGCCGGCGACATGGCGGGCGCCTGCTTCGGAAGGAACCGGGCGGGATTCTTCTCCAACTGCTCCAGGAAGATGCCTTCGGGAGTGATCTTCGCCTTGATGTTGCGGTCGGCCGAGCAGCTCACGCCGATGGCCACGGGGCACGAAGCGGCATGACGCGGCGCACGGATCACGCGCACGTCGTGCACGAGGTACTTGCCGCCGAACTGAGCGCCCACGCCGCTCTCCTGGCAGATTTTGAGCACCTTCTCCTCCCATTCCAGATCGCGGAAGCAGCGGCCCCCCTCGTTACCCGACGTGGGCAGCTCGTCGAGATAACCGGCCGAGGCCTTCTTCACGGTCGAGAGGCACATTTCGGCCGACGTTCCGCCGATGCAGATCGCCAGATGGTAGGGCGGGCAGGCCGAAGTGCCCAGATCCTTGATGTGGGTACGGATGAACTCGGTGAGCGTCTTCTCGTTGAGCAGCGCCTTGGTCTGCTGGTAGAGGAAGGTCTTGTTGGCCGAACCGCCGCCCTTGGTGATGAAGAGGAACTCGTACTCCATGCCGGGGTGGCCTCCGTAGATGTCGATCTGCGCCGGAAGGTTCGTGCCCGAATTCTTCTCGTCGGTCATCGTGAAGGGAACCACCTGCGAATAGCGCAGGTTGCGCTCCTTTAGGTCTCGTAGACGCCGCGCGCGATATGCTCGGCGTCGTCGACGCCCGTATAGACGTCCTCGCCCTTGTGGCCGATACAGATCGCCGTACCCGTGTCCTGACAGGTGGGCAGTTCGCCTTCGGCTGCGACGCACTGGTTCAGCAGCATGGTGTAGGCCACGAAGCGGTCGTTGTCGGAGGCTTCGGAATCTTCGAGGATGTTGCGCAGTTTCTGCAAGTGCGAAGCACGCAGGTAGAACGACACGTCGGAATAGGCGGCCTTCGACAACTCCTCCAACCCCTTGGGGTCGACTTTCAAAATCTTGCGGCCGTCGCACTCCACGACTTTCACGTAATCCTTGGTCAACAGACGGTACTCCGTGGTGTCCTCGCCCACGGGGAACGGCTCCTGATAGATGAATTCTGGCATAATTCGCGTTATTTTTTAGATCGTTAAATGTTGAATTCCTTTCCTCGTTTTCTCGCCTCGGCATAGCTCGAACTGCGTTCGGCTCTGCACTCGGCTTAACGAAAACGTTCCTTAACATTACAATCGCACCGGCATTCTTCCCGAAGGAAATCCGCTCTCCGCTTCCCGGCCGCGATGCACGGCACGACGGCGCAAAACGCCCTCCGCCGGTCTGCGATTTACAGAGGCCAAAGATACGAAAAGTCGAGCGCAGAAGCAAACATTTATGTTTGATTATGCCGAGACAGAGTATCTAAGACGTCAGTCAAAAGTACGAAAAGTCGAGCGCAGAAGCAAACATTTATGTTCGATTATGCCGAGACGAAGTATCTAAGACGCCGTCGAAGATACGAAATTCTTGCGAAATATCCGCCCGCGCCGCACGCTTTTCAATTTATTAAAAAATATTCCGAATTCCCGCGCGGCGGTTTCTGAATTTTGTTGTATCTTTGCATGAACTCCCATAGAGATTCATTTCGTATCAAATAACTAAAATTTAACGGTTATGGTATCTTACAAAGAACTCGGACTGGTGAATACGCGCGAGATGTTCGCCAAGGCCATCAAGGGCGGTTATGCCATTCCTGCATTCAACTTCAACAACATGGAGCAGTTGCAGGCGATCATTTCGGCGTGCGTCGAGGCCAATTCGCCCGTTATCCTGCAAGTGTCGGCCGGCGCCCGCAAATACGCCAACCAGACGTTGCTGCGCTACATGGCACAGGGCGCCGTGGAGTATGCCAAGGAGCTCAACGGCGGCAAGGGTATTCCGATTACGCTGCACCTCGACCACGGCAATTCGTTCGAACTGTGCAAGAGCTGCATCGACATGGGCTTCTCGTCGGTGATGATCGACGGTTCGTCGCTCCCCTACGACGAGAACGTAGCCCTCACGAAAAAGGTCGTCGAGTATGCTCACCAGCACGACGTGACGGTCGAAGGCGAGCTGGGCGTACTGGCCGGCGTCGAAGACGAGGTAGCTTCGGAGGTCGCGCACTACACCAAGCCCGAAGAGGTGATCGATTTCGTGACGAAGACCGGCGTAGACTCGCTGGCCATCTCGATCGGCACGTCGCACGGCGCCAACAAGTTCAAGCCCGAGCAGTGCACCCGCAACGCCGAGGGCATCCTCGTTCCGCCCGAACTGCGTTTCGACATCTTGGCCGAGATCGAGAAGAAGCTTCCCGGATTCCCCATCGTGCTGCACGGTGCTTCGTCGGTTCCGCAGGAGTACGTGAAGATCATCAACACGCACGGAGGCAAGCTCAAAGATGCCGTCGGCATTCCCGAGGAGCAGCTCCGCAAGGCAGCCAAGAGCGCCGTATGCAAGATCAACATCGACTCGGACGGCCGTCTGGCGATGACCGCCGCCGTACGCAAGGTCTTCATCGACAACCCCGCCGAGTTCGACCCCCGCAAATACCTGGGTCCGGCCCGCGACGAGTTGAAGAAGCTCTACATGCACAAATGCGAGAACGTGCTGGGTTCGGCAGGCAAGGCTTAGTCCCGTACACGAGACCCTTTATACGAAAAACGTCCGGTTTTCTCTCCGGACGTTTTCTTTTTATTTGCTTTTTCGACATAAAAAACATATATTTACGACCGAAAACGAAACGTTTCGGCCGCGGGTCAAAACGGATAAATCATGAACCGATAAACAACCCATCCTAATTATGAGCGAAAAACATTCAATACATTGTCCGGCACGCGACATCCCCGTCCGCGCCGAGGTGGACGTTCTGGTCGTGGGCGGCGGCCCCGCCGGCATCATGGCCGCCGAGGCGGCTGCGGGCGACGGCCTGCGCGTAATGCTTGTCGAGAGCCGCGGTTTTCTGGGCGGCAACCTTACGATCGGTCTGCCTGTACTCGGATTTCTGGGCCGCAAGGGCAACCAGATCATCAAGGGCCTGCCCCAGAACTTCATCGACCGGCTGCGTGCACGCGGCGCGGCGAGCGAACACCGTCCCTGCAAGCCCACATGAGTCTGACGATCATCGATGAGGAGGAGGTCAAGCGCACGGCGCTCGAAATCATGGAGGAGAAGGGTGTCGAGGTATTGCTCTACACCTCTTCTCGCCGATACGATCAAGGAGGGGGATGCGTGAAGGGCGTCATCATCGAGAGCAAGGCGGGCCGCGAAGCGATCCTGGCCAAAACGGTCATCGACTGCACGGGCGACGGCGACGTGGCCTTCCGCGCGGGCGTGGAGTGCTGCAAGGGCGACGCCGAAGGCGGCATGCAGCCCCCGACGCTGATGTTCTGCATGAAGGGTGTCGACGTGCAGCGGCTGCGCGACGCGATCGTCGGCATCCCGACGTCTACGACATGGACACCATGCCGGCCGAACAGTTCCGCACGGGCAAGTTCATCACCGTCGGCTTGCGCAACCAAATCCGAGCAGGCGCGCGCCAAGGGTATCCACATCCCCGTAGCACGCACGATCCTCATCACGGGACTTGCCGACGACGAGATCTGGGTCAACATGACGCGCGTGAGCGGCGTCGATTCGACCCGTCCCGAGAGCTATACCTACGGGGAGATCGAAGGACGCAAGCAGGTCTACGAGGTCGAGCGCTACCTGCGCGAATTCGTGCCGGGCTTCGCCGGAGCGCATCTGGAAAAAATCGCACCCTTCATGGGTATCCGCGAGAGCCGCGTGATCGTGGGCAGATACGTCCTCACGGCAGAAGATATTCTCGAAGACCGTCGCTTCGGCGATGCGATCGCCGTGGCGGGTTATCCGGTAGACATCCACCACGCCAAGGGCGGCGACTGCACGCTCTACTGGTGCGACGACTGCTACGACATCCCCTACCGCACGCTGATTCCGGCCCATGTAGGCAATCTGCTCGTCGCGGGCCGCTGCTCGTCGATGAACCACGAAGCGATGGCTTCGACGCGCGTCATGTCGACCTGCATGGCGTTGGGCGAAGCGGCCGGACGCGCTGCACGGCTGGCCTTGAAGGCGGGCGTGCAGCCCGCCGACCTCGACGTGGAGGCGCTGCGCGCCGAACTGCGTGCGACGGGCGCCTACCTGCGCGACTGATCCGCTCCGTATAAAATGCGAGCGCGGGGTCCCGATTCCGGAACCCCGCGCTTTGTCGTTACCCCTTGCGCTTGTAACGCGACGGCGAGGTACCCGTATGCTGTTTGAAATACTTTCCGAAGAAGGACTGCGTACTGAAATTGAGGTGGTAGGCGATCTCCTGAATACTCATGCCCGAATATTTCAGCAACGACTTCGCTTCGAGAATGACCGATTCGTCGATCCACTTGGCCGCCGTCTTGCCGCTCACCTCCTTCACCACCGACGAGAGATATTTCGGGGTGATGTTCAACTGCCTGGCATAAAAACTCACGTTCCGCTCCCGCTTGTTGTACTCGCCCAGCAGCTGCATGAACTGGTCGAAAAGCACTTCGCAGCGGCCCTGCTTCTGCTCGCTCGACTGCTCGCGCTGGTTCAACTCGGTAATCAGATAGAAAACCGCCGTGAAAAGCGTGTGGATGATCTCCTTGCGATACCGCTCACCTTATCGCTCTGGATCACGGTCTTGATAAGCTGGAAAAATTGCCGGATTTCGGCCACGTCGCGTTCGGTCACCTGCAAACAGGGTTTGCGGCCGAAGCGCATGTGAATGGGGAGCGACGCCGAAATATCGACCTGGATGTCGCTGACGAACGCCTTCGAACAGGCGACCAGATAGGCCGTCGCATCGGACGAACAGCGGATCGTCCGGATGATGCTGCCGGGACGGAAGAATACCAGCATGTTGGGCCGGACTTCATAGGTCTCGGTATCGATGGAGAGCACCGCCGACCCGCTCATCATGATCATCGCCGCGAACCCGTCGAGCGACACGGGAATCTCCGACGTGGGATTGCGCAGATAATCGATGGTCGTAATGGCCAGATCGTCCGACAGAAAAACCGTATCCTGCATCTCCTGCTTCAACCGGGCGATGGACACCTTGCGCAGGTTGTTGGGCTTCACCATAAAACGTAACGAGAGTTCGACGTAACAAATTGTTGACCTTGCCTGCGGATTCGCCGTCATGGATTCACGTCGAACTCACGTTACGGGAACTCTGCCCCGAAATCCATCCCGGCGACCGCCGCGCATCCTCCTCCGACGAGAAAGATTTCCCGAACGTGAATCCCCGGAAGAATCCACATTTCCGGATTTTCGATCTACAATGATACGGAAATTCCCCGAAATTTCCTAAAAAATCCCCTTTTCACCCCTTAAAAAGTAGCGATCCCCGATTGCAGCGTACAAAACCAACGCACGGGACTCCGGAATCGCCCTCTCCGCCTGGCCGCGCGGGCAGCCGCCGGCAGGCAAAACCGCGTAAAAGGCCGTCGCGGCCGACCGCATCGCCGGAAGATTCCGGACGAACCGGCCCTGCCGCATCCGGAAGATCCGCACCGCCGCCGGAACGATCGACCCGACCGGATAAAGGATGCAGGTTGGAAAATCCGATGATTTTCCAACCTGCATTCAATAGTAGGAGGATCAACGAGTGGAACGGAAGTTCCCGCTCCGCGAAGATTCGAACCGATTGCGGATCGCACCGCCTGCGGAAGGTCGATTCCCTGAACCGGGAATTCCTATCGGAAACCGTACCTCCGCCGAACCGCTCTCACCTACCAACAACACAAACACTTGCGGTCTGCGGAAGATCGAACCGGCCCTTCGCGTACTCTTTCGCTCCTCCTGAACGGTAAGACCGGCTTAGAGCTTCGGACCGGCAGCCACGAGGCTCTTGCCCTCGTCGTTGCCCGTGAACTTCACGAAGTTCTTGATGAAGCGCTCGGCCAGATCCTTTCGCCTTGACGTCCCACCCGAAGCCGACTTGTAGGTATCGCGCGGATCGAGGATCGCGGGATCTACGCCCGGCAGTGCGGTCGGGATTTCGAAATCGAAGATCGGGAGCTTCTTCGTCTTGGCCTTGTCGATCGAGCCGTCGAGAATGGCGTCGATGATGCCTCTGGTATCCTTGATCGAGATACGCTTGCCCGTACCGTTCCAGCCCGTGTTCACGAGATATGCCTTGGCGCCCGACTTCTTCATGCGCTTAACGAGCTCCTCGCCGTACTTGGTGGGGTGCAGCGACAGGAAGGCTGCGCCGAAGCAGGCCGAGAAGGTCGGCGTAGGCTCGGTGATACCGCGCTCGGTACCTGCCAGCTTGGCGGTGAAACCAGAGAGGAAGTAGTACTTCGTCTGCTCGGGCGTGAGGATCGAGACGGGAGGCAGCACGCCGAATGCGTCGGCCGAGAGGAAGATCACCTTCTTGGCGGCCGGAGCCTTCGATACGGGCTTCACGATATTCTCGATGTGGAAGATCGGATACGACACGCGAGTATTCTCGGTCACCGACTTGTCGGCGAAATCGATCTTTGCCCTTCGGGCCGACCGTCACGTTCTCCAACAGCGCATTGCGGCGGATAGCGTTCCAGATGTCGGGTTCGTTCTCTTTCGAGAGATTGATGACCTTGGCATAGCAGCCGCCCTCGAAGTTGAACACGCCGTCGTCGTCCCAGCCGTGCTCGTCGTCGCCGATGAGCTGACGCTTGGGATCGGTCGAGAGGGTCGTCTTGCCCGTACCCGACAGACCGAAGAAGATCGCCGTCTCGCCCTTCTCGTTGGTGTTGGCCGAGCAGTGCATCGAAGCGATGCCCTTCAACGGCAGCAGGTAGTTCATATAGGAGAACATACCCTTCTTCATCTCACCGCCGTACCACGTGTTGAGGATTACCTGCATCTTCTCCGTGAGGTTGAAGACCACGGCCGTCTCCGAGTTCAGACCCAGCTCCTTGTAGTTCTTAACCTTGGCCTTCGATGCGTTCAGTACAACGAAGTCGGGCTCGCCGTAAACCTCCAGCTCGGCGTCGGTCGGGCGGATGAACATGTTCTTGTCACGAAGTGAGCCTGCCATGCAACCTCCATGATGAAGCGGATCTTCAGGCGCGAGTTCTCGTTGGCGCCGCAGAAGGTATCCACCACGTAGAGCTTCTTGCCCGAAAGCTCCTTGGCGGCGAGCTTCTTCAACTCCTTCCATGCAGCCTTCGTCACGGGCTTGTTGTCGTTCTTGTATTCGGGCGAAGTCCACCAGATGGTGTCCTTCGTCGTCTCGTCCATCACGAAGAACTTGTCCTTGGGCGAACGGCCGGTATAGACGCCGGTCATCACGTTCACGGCGCCCATGTCGGTTACAACGCCCTTGTCGAAACCGCGCAGGCCCTTCTTGGTCTCCTCGCGGAACAGCTCGTCATACGACGGATTGTACACGATCTCCGTAACGCCGGTGATGCCGTACTTTTTCAAATCCATTTTGTCCATAATTGTATTCGTTATTAAAACCTCTTTATCCAACTCTATCCGGGATTTCCCGGGACTCTCCCGACGAAAGCTCCGCACTCGCGGCAAGTCCCTTTTTCCCGATGCAAAATTAGTAAAAAAACGATAATGTGAAAAAATTAACAGTAATTTTTCACAAAATTTAAAAAACCGAGGAGACGAAGCCGGGACACAGCCGGCATCAAGCAGATCGACATGCTGATAACAGCACATTCAGCCCCACGTGAAAACACGCTGTTTCCGCCTTTCCGCAGATGCGGGAAGGGGGGGGGCATTTCCGAAATCCGACGAAAAGCCGAAGCGACGGAACGCCTCGGCTTCCCGATCGGAAAGGGCGGCGTCACTCCGCCACCACCGCGATGCAGTTCGTGACGCGCCGTTCGCCCTCGTGGTCGAACCTCCGGTTGTCGGACGGGCGGTTCACGACGCCCGCCTCCTCGCACCAGAGCGTCGACGAACCGCCGCCGTCGAGGTTCAGCGCCGAATACAGCCCCAATTGCCGCACGAGATAGATCAGTTCGCCGATCGTCATACCCGCCGCCTGCCCCGGAAACGGCCGTCCACGACGATCATCACCGCCTCGCCCCGTCGCGTGACGCCCACGACCGAGCGGGGATGCCGGCCCCAGAAACCGCCCTCGCGATCGGCATACGACAACGCTTCGCCGCGGCAGAGAAGCAGCGGCCCGGCAGCCAGCGCGTCACGGTAACGCCGCGCGAGCCGCGCGTCGTCCGCCGGAACATAGGGTTCGATCCGCACGCGGCGCCCCTTTATCGCCACCACGCCGTTGACGCGGAACTCTTCCCGAGCTTCGGTCGCGGCGACCGTCCGGCCTCCGACACGCACGAACGTCGAGGGAACGAGCGTCTTCACATTGAAATAGCCCGCGTTCACGGCCGCCACGGCCCCCTCCGCCTCGGCCAAAACCGACGTAAGCGTCAGCGAATCCGGCTGTACGATGCGGGTGCGGTATCTTCCCGCGTCATACCTGACCATCGAGATCGCCTGCGGCGCGCCGAACAGTTCGAGTTGCGCCTGCACGGCCACCAGATGCGGCCGCACGCAGCAGGTATCCCAGCGGATCGCGGCGATCGCCAGCGAATCCTGCACGCTTTGCGCACCGGCCGCAACGGGCAGGCACACGAGCAGCCAACCGAGCACACGTTTCATTCGTTTCGCAGTTTTCATCGTAACCCTTATTTTCCTACAAAATATTCGGAGACTCCGGAACCGTCCGTGTCCCGCGACGTAAAGATACGAAAAGTCGAGCGCAGAAGCAAGCGCAAGCTTGATTATGCCGAGACAGAGCATCCAAGGCGCAAACCAAAGATACTCCGCCTCGGCAAAAAGCAAATAAATTTGCATTGCGCTCGGCTTAATCGTATCTTTGTCCCGACGACACGATAATCCGTTCGCTATGGAAGAACTCACACTCACCGTTCCCGCGCTGCTCTTTCCCGCCATTTCGCTGATCCTGCTGGCCTACACCAACCGGTTTCTCTCCTACGCCCAGCTGATCCGCACGCTCAAAGCGCAATACCTCCAACACCGTTCCGACCTGACGGCCGCCCAGATCGACAACCTGCGGCGGCGGCTCTACCTGACCCGCGCCATGCAGATTCTGGGGATCGCCAGCCTGTTCCTGTGCGTCGTGACGATGTTCCTGCTCTACATCGGGCTGCCGCTTGTGGCCGCATACGTCTTCGGTGCGGGTCTGTTGGCGCTGATCGGCTCGCTCGGCGTCTCCATCCGCGAAATCCAGATTTCGGTACGGGCACTCGAAATCTACCTGAACAACATGGAACACTGACGACGATGCGCACCGCGGAATCCGGCCGAACGCCCGACCTCTTCCGGAACCGCCCTGCGGCAGGTCGCAACATCCCCCGACGACCGGAGGCCCGATGCGAAACGGGGCCTTCCGCAAATCGCAGAAAGCCCCGTAATTCCGATCGTCCGCCGCGTCACCGCTCCATTTTACGCAGGAAACATTCGACCGTATTCTCCATCAGACAAGCGATCGTCATCGGCCCCACGCCGCCCGGCACGGGAGTGATGACCGAGGCCAGCGGTTCGACGACGGCGTAGTCCACGTCGCCGCACAGCTTGCCCGTCCCGGGATCGCGGTTGACCCCCACGTCGATCACCACGGCGCCCGGACGCACCATGTCGGCCGTCACGAAACGCGGCCGGCCGATCGCCACGACCAGGATGTCCGCTTCGCGCGTCACCTCCGGCAGATTTCGCGTGCGGCTGTGGGCGATCGTCACCGTAGCGTTGGCGTCGAGCAGCAATTTGGCCACCGGCAGCCCTACGATATTGCTGCGGCCGATCACCACGGCACGTTTGCCGGCGATCTCCACACCTGCCCGCTGCAACATCCGGATAATTCCTTTCGGCGTGCAGGGCAGCGTGCAGGGCTGTTTGAGCCACAGATTGGCTACGTTGAGCGGATGGAAACCGTCCACGTCCTTCTCGCGGCGGATCGCCGCGATCACCCGATCCTCGTCGATATGCTTCGGCAGGGGCAGCTGCACCAGAATCCCGTCCACGCCGTCGTCGGCGTTCAGTTCGCCGATCAGCGCCAGCAACTCCGCCTCGCCCGTCTCCGCCGGGCGGCGGATCGTCGTGTTGCGAATGCCCACCTCGGCCGAAGCCTTGGCCTTGCCCGTCACATAGCTCACGCTGGCCGGATCATCGCCCACGAGCACCACGACCAGATGGGGCGCCCGCCCGTATTTGGCGGGGAACTCCTTCACCGCCGCCACCATTTCGGCCTTCATCGAGGCCGACAACTCTTTTCCGCTGATTATCGTCGCCATAGAATCACTTGATTGCTTTCCGTCCGATGTCCGTACGATGGAACAGATTGTCGCACCGCACCTTACCTACTTCCCGATTGCACTTTTCCAGCGCCTCGCCGAGCGTCGGCGCCGCACAGACGACGATCGCCACCCGACCGCCGGCCGTCACGATCCGCCCCTCCTTCGAGGCCGTACCCATGTGGTAGACCGCACCGTCGACCTCGTCCAGCCCCTCGATCACGACGCCCTTCGCATAGTTGCCGGGATAGCCCTTCGAGGCCAGCACCACGCCCACCGTCGAAAAGTCGTGCCATTCGAGCGGGTGCTCCAGCTCCCCAGCCGTCGGCCACGGCCGAGAAGATCTCCACGATGTCGCTTTTCAGGCGCGGTAGCACTACTTCCGTCTCCGGATCGCCGAAACGGGCGTTGAACTCGATCACCTTGATGCCGTCGCGCGTCTTCATCAGGCCGCCGTAGAGCACCCCCGTGAAGGGACACCCTTCGGCGCACATCGCATCGGCGACGGGCTGCATGATCCGCTCCAACGCATACCGTTCGTCCTCCCCGGTCACGAACGGCAGCGGCGAGTAGGCACCCATGCCGCCCGTATTGGGCCCTTCGTCGCCGTCGTAGGCCCGCTTGTGATCCTGCGCCAGCGCCATCGATAGACGCGCCGGCGGTCGACGAAACACATGAACGAGAACTCGGGTCCTTCGAGCCAATCCTCGACCACCACCTTGCCGTGCCCGAACTTGTCGTCGAGCAGCATGTCGCGCAACGCGGCATCGGCCCCCTCCATCGTCTGCGCGATGACCACACCTTTGCCGGCCGCCAGCCCGTCGTATTTCAGCACTGCCGGCAACGGACGCGAGGCCACGTAGTCGCGCGCGCCTCCTCATACGCGGTGAAGGCACGGAACCCCGCCGTCGGGATACCGTATTTGGCCATCAGCTCCTTGGCGAACTCCTTCGACGACTCGATGCGCGCGCCGCCTTCGTCGGGCCGAAGATCCGCAGTCCCGCCGCACGGAAACAGTCGACGATACCCGCCGCCAGCGCCGCTTCGGGGCCTACGACCGTCAGCGTCACGTTGTGCTCCAGCGCAAAATCGCGCAAAGCCTCCACCTCCGTCTCGCGGATCGGGACGCACTCGGCCTGCGCCGCGATGCCCGCATTGCCCGGCGCGCAATAGATCGTGTCGATCCTTCCGCTGCGCGTCAGCGCATCGACAATGGCATGTTCGCGGCCTCCGCCGCCCACTACAAGAACTTTCATGGATCGAAATATATCTTTAATTCGGTTTCAAAATCATGCGGTTTCACGTCGCGGCCGCCGTCCCGCCGCACCCGGTTCTTCTCCGGCGGCAGAGCCGAATCCTGCCCGAATAACGGACAGCGGACCCGCCCCCCCCGATCTCGTCATCTCAGTGTTTGAAATGGCGCATCCCCGTGAAGAGCATCGCCACGCCCGTTTCGTCGGCCTTGCGGATCGAATCCTCGTCGCGTACCGAACCGCCTGGCTGCACGATCGCCGCGACACCGTTGGCGGCGGCGAGCGTCAGGCAGTCGTCGAAGGGGAAGAAGCCGTCCGACGCCATGACCAGCCCCTCGGTCGCACCTTTGGCCTGCGCCTCCTTCAACGCGATCTCGGCCGATCCGATCCGGTTCATCTGACCGGCGCCGACGCCGAGCGTCTGTCCCCCCTTCACCACCACGATCGCGTTCGACTTGACATGCTTGACGATCCGCCAGGCGAACTCCAAGTCGCGCAGCTGTGCAGCGTCGGGACGCGCCTTCGTAACGGTCATCGACGCCTCGATCCGCTTCATCTCCACGTCGAGCTCCTGCGCCAGCAGACCGCCGTTGACGCTCACGTACTGCATCGGATGCACGTCGCTGCGTGTCATGTCGACTTCGAGCAGCCGCAGGTTCTTCTTCGTGCAGAGCACCTCCAACGCCCCTTCCGAGAACTTGGGCGCCATGATGATCTCCAAAAAAATCGGCTTCATCCGTTCGGCCGCCTCGCGCGTCACCTCGCGGTTGACAGCCACGATACCGCCGAAGATCGACACCTTGTCGGCCTCGTAGGCCTTCGTCCACGCCTCCACGACGTCGCGGCCGACGGCCGCGCCGCAGGGATTCATGTGTTTGAGCCCCACGCAGAAAGGCTCGTCGAACTCGCGCACGATGTTCAGCGCGGGCGTTGGCGTCCTGATATTATTGTACGACAGCTCCTTGCCGTTGAGTTGCCGGGCATGGGCCAGCGAGAAGGGAACCTCCTCGGCCGAGCGGTAGAACTTGGCCGTCTGATGGGGATTCTCGCCGTAGCGGAGCGACTGCACCAGATCGAAATCGAGGAACAGTTTCTCGGGCAGGCCCGCCTGCGCACGCATGTAGGTGGCGATCATGCTGTCGTACTCCGCCGTATGGGTGTAGGCCTTGGCCGAAAGACGCAGACGAGTTTCGACCGAAGTATTGCCCTCGGCGCGCATCTCGTCCAGAATCGCGGCGTAGTCCGCCGGATCGCAGACGACGGTCACGTCGCGGAAATTCTTGGCCGCACTGCGCAGCATCGAAGGGCCGCCGATGTCGATGTTCTCGATCGCTTCGGCCAGCGTAACGCCCTCTTTGGCGATCGTCTGGCGGAAGGGATAGAGGTTCACGCAGACCAGATCGATGAACTCGATGCCGTTGGCGCGCAGCGCCTCGACGTGCTCCTCGACGTCGCGGCGCGCCAGCAGACCGCCGTGCACGGCCGGATGAAGCGTCTTCACGCGCCCGTCGCAAATCTCGGGGAAGCCCGTCACGTCGCTGATGTTCAACACCTCGACACCGCTCTCGCGCAACAGTTTCATCGTGCCGCCCGTGGCGATCACCTCCCAGCCCAAAGCCTTCAAATTCTTTGCGAAGTCGACGACGCCCGTCTTATCGCTGACACTTATCAATGCCCTCATTTCTCGTATTTTATGCTTTTACCAATTTATCAATCGTTTCCACGTATAATTCATGCTCCACCTCGTGCACGCGCCGTTCGACCTCGTGCACGTCGTCGCCGTCGTAGGCGAAGGCGCGCTGCGCGATGATCCGCCCGCCGTCGAGCGTGGCGTCGACCCAGTGGATCGTCACCCCGTAGATCTTCACCCCGTAGGCGACGGCCTCCTCGATCGCGTGCGCCCCCTTGAAGGCGGGCAGCAGCGAGGGATGGATGTTGACGATCCGCCCGCCGTAGGTGCCGAGCAGCACCTCCGAGAGGATGCGCATGTACCCCGCCAGACAGACCAGATCGACCCCCGCGGCATCGAGCCGCGCGACGATCTCGCGTTCGTAGTCGGCCTTCGAGGCATACTCCTTCGGCGCGAAGGCGAAGCAGGCGATGCCCCGCGCCGCCGCGCGCTCCGTGACGCGCGCCCCGGGCCGGTCGCAGACGACGAGCGCCACCTCGGCCGCGATCGCACCCCGCTCGCATGCAGCGGCGATCGCCTCGAAGTTGCTCCCTTCGCCGCTGGCGAAAACAGCGATCCGCTTCATCGGCACGCTACCGGATGACGACCCCTTCGGAGTCGGTGACACGTCCGATGACCGACGCCTGCTCTCCGTGCGACGCGAGGATGTCGACGGCCTTCTGCGCCTCCTCGGCGTCGAGCGCGATGACCATGCCGACGCCCATGTTGAAGATGTTGAACATCTCGCGGTGGGCGATCTTTCCGTACTTCTCCAGGAAGCGGAACACGGGCAGGATCTCCCACGTCCCCTCCTCGATGGCGATGCCTTGCCCTCGTGCAGGATACGGGGAATGTTCTCGTCGAATCCGCCGCCGGTGATGTGGCTGATGCCGTGGACGTCGCACCGGCGGATCACGTCGAGCACCGGCTTTACATAGATTTTCGTCGGGGTGAGCAGCACCTCGCCCAACGTGCGGTTACTCAGTTCGGGATAGACCTTGTTCAGTTCCAGTCCGTTGTCCGACAGCACCTTGCGCACCAGCGAGAAGCCGTTGGAATGGACGCCCGACGAGGCGATCCCGACCAGCACGTCGCCGGTCTTGACCTTCGACCCGTCGATGAAGCCGGCTGCGTTCGACGACGCCCACCGTGAACCCCGCGATGTCGTACTGCTGCCTTCGTACATGCCCGGCATCTCGGCCGTCTCGCCGCCTACGAGCGCACAGCCCGCCTGGACGGCACCCCTCGGCCACGCCGCAGACGATGCCCTCGGATCTTGACCGGTTCGTTGTGCCCCACGGCCACATAATCGAGGAAAAGAGCGGCTCGGCACCCTGAGCCAGCACGTCGTTGACGCACATCGCCACGGCATCGATGCCGATCGTATCGTGTTTGTCCAGCGCGAAGGCCAGTTTGAGCTTGGTTCCCACGCCGTCGGTACCGCTTACGAGCACCGGCTCCTTGACTCCGAGGGCCGCCAGATCGAACATGCCGCCGAAGGCGCCGATCGTACCCATGACGCCCGTGCGCGCCGTCGAAGCGACGTGCTTCTTGATGCGGCGGACCACCTCGTAACCGGCTTCGAGATTCACGCCGGCCTTCTCATAACTTTCTGCCATATCGTTTTTTCTGTTTTTCGTTTGACATTTGTCGCGCGAGGAATACCCCGCTAACGGTTCTTGTCCTCCTTGCGGCCGATCTCGGCGGCATGTTCGTAGAGCGCCGTCGGATAACGGCCCGTGAAGCAGGCCATGCACATCTCCTTGCGGTTGCCGGCCCTCAGCAGCGCTCCCTCCGAGAGGAAGGCCAGCGAGTCGGCCTCGATCTGGCGGCATATCTCCTCGACCGAACAGCGGTGGCCGATCAACTGGTCGCAGGTCGAGGTGTCGACGCCGTAGAAGCAGGGATGGGTCATCTTGGGCGATGCGATGCGCACGTGCACCTCCTTCGCGCCGGCGGCCTTGAGCAGCCGCACGATGCGCAGCGAAGTCGTACCGCGCACGATCGAGTCGTCGATGAGCGCCACGCGCTTGCCCGCCACGAGCGACCGCACGGCCGAAAGTTTCATCTTCACGCCCTTCTCGCGCATCGCCTGCGACGGCTGGATGAAGGTACGGCCGATGGCGTAACGGTTCTTGACCAGCCCCATTTCATAGGGGATGCCGCTGGCCTCCGAGTAACCGATCGCGGCCGAAAGGCTCGAATCGGGCACGCCGATCACCACGTCGGCGTCGGCCGGAGCCTCCTCGAAAAGGAGCCTGCCCGACTCCTTGCGGAAGGCGTGGACGTTGCAACATTCGATGTCGCTGTCGGGGCGCGCGAAATAGATGTACTCCATGGCGCACATGCAGTTGCGCTTGTACATCGAATAGTCGCGGCTGCGGATGCCGTTGCGGTCGAGCGTGACGATCTCGCCCGGATTGACGTCGCGCACGAACTCCGCGCCCACGATGTCCAGCGCGCAGGTCTCCGAGCTGACGACCCAGCCGTCGTTGAGCCGGCCGATCGACAGCGGACGCAGGCCGTACTTGTCACGGCAGGCGTAGAGCCGGTTCTCGGTCATGATCAGGAAGGCGAACCCGCCTTCGAGCATGTTGAGCGCGTCGATGATGGCGAAAATGCGGTGCTCCGAGCTGTGCTCCTTCTTGATGAGGTGCGCGAGGATCTCGCTGTCGGAGGTCGAGTGGAAGAGGCTCCCCTTGTCCTCCAAGTAACGCACCAGCTCGCGTGAATTGACGAGGTTGCCGTTGTGCGCCAGCGCGAAATCGCCCGTATGGTGCCGGAAGACGAAGGGCTGCACGTTCTCGCGGCCGCCGCCCCCTGCCGTCGACGTAGCGCATGGCCGATGGCCATGCGGCCGTGGAGCGTCGAAAGGTTGTCGCCGTTGAAGACCTCGGTCACCAACCCCTCGCCCTTGACCGACGCGAGGCGGCCCTCCTCGGCACTGACGATGCCGCACGCCTCCTGGCCGCGGTGCTGCAAGGCATGAAGGCCGTAGTAGACGATTCCCGGCGCATCGTCCACGCCGAAGACGCCGAAGACGCCGCACTCCTCGTGCAGGGAGTCGAAAGGCAATTCATTCATATCGTGATTCCTCCTGTATTAGTTAATCCGAAAGCGAAAACCGGAGCGGGAACCCACCCCCGCCGTGTCGCTCCTCTATTTTTTTTCAAAGCCTCAAACGGGCGAGAATCTCCTCGGTAGGCCTCGCGCACGCCCCAGGTCGCGGCGGAAAAACGGTCCTTGTCGAGCTTCTCGTTGGTCGTCTTGTCCCACAGACGACAGGTATCGGGCGACACCTCGTCCGCCAGCACGATCTGCCCGTCCGACGTGCGGCCGAACTCGATTTTGAAGTCCACCAGCGTGATGTTCATGCGGTCGAACAGACCGGTCAGCACCTCGTTGATCTTGGCCGTCATGTCGTAGATCCGTTTCAGTTCGTCGTAAGTCACTACGCCCAGCGCCACGGCGTGATGGTCGTTGATGAGCGGATCGCCCAGCTCGTCGCACTTGTAGCAGATGTCGTAGATCGTGTTCGACGGTCTGAGCCCCTCTTCCAGCCCCAAGCGCTTGGCCATCGAACCGGCCACGATGTTGCGCACGATCACCTCCAACGGGATGATCTTCACGCGGCGGCACAGCTGGTCGCGCTCGTTGAGCGTAGAGATGTAGTGCGTCGGAATGCCCGCCTCTTTCAGATAGCCGAAAATGATCGTCGAAATCTTGTTATTGAGGACGCCCTTGCCCTCGATGGTCGCCTTCTTGATGTTGTTGAAAGCGGTGGCGGCATCCTTGTAATGCATCAGGATCACATCGTCGTCGTCCGTGCGGAAAACCTGTTTCGCCTTACCCTCGTAAAGCATTTCGAGCTGTTTCATAATTTGTTCTATTTTTTGGAGTTATTGTTTTTTCGCTTTTTTCAGATCGAAGTCCACCACGATCGGCCGGTGATCCGACGGGTGCCAGAAATTCGACAGTTTCTTCGGATCGCGCACCGGCTCGGTATAGTCGTCGCGAACCACTTCGGCGCGCGTCACGCAATCGTAGAGCGCCGGCGTGCAGTAGACGAAATCGATACGCTTTTCCGAATGAGTCGTCGTCTGGAACCGGCCGGGATGCTGTCGGGCGATCACGTCGACGTAGGGCGTATGTTCGAGCACGTAGTCCTGCGTCAGCAGCCGCGGATCGTCCTCCGGACATTTGTAGAACCAGTTGTCGAGCCGCGACCACGAGTTGTTGTCGCCCAGCATCACCCAAAGCTCTTCGGCGGCACGGGGAGCGGTGCCGATCGTATGCCGGCAGATATACTCGATCTCCATGCGGCGGTAACGGTCGCCCTCGTGCGCGTCGCGGCTCGCCGCCACGTCGGTCGCCCGGTAGGCGTAAGCCTGCGGCCACAGATGCAGCGTCACGATATTGACCGTGCGACCGTTCTTCACGATGCGGGCCCACCCCGCGCCGTGCGTCACCACGCTGTCGGGCTCTTCGCCCACGATCCGCTCGACGTTCTCGATCGGGTATTTCGAGGTAATCACCTGCGGGAAATTGTCGCGGTGACCGCCCACGTACCAATACTTGTGGCCGTAGCGCGCCGCCAGTTCGCCCCAGTTGCCGACCAGATAGCGGTCGGCCTCCGGCATCCTGTCGGCCGTGCCCGAACGGTAGATCGACTGCGCCTCGCACCACACGCAGACGTCGGCGTCGAACTCCTTCACCCACTCCACGAAGCGGCCGTAATTGTCGTCCTGCCCCGACCACATGCCGTTCTGGATGTTCCAGTAGAGCAGCCGCAGGTCGGAGCCCGACGGACGCCTGGCGGCGCAGGGAACCGACGTAGCGATCGCAGCGGCGAAAGCCGTCAGGCAGAAAAGGATTCGTTTCAGGTTCATGCGTATTCAAGTTTAAGGTTAGTTCCGTTTGCGGAAATAGGCGACGGCATTCTCGAAGATCGGCTGCCGTTTCTCCCCGCATATATTCTTGAAGAGGTTCTCTCCGTAGCGCTCCGTGTGGCCCATCTTGCCCAGAATGCGCCCGTCCTCGGAGACGATGCCCTCGATGGCGTAGAACGAACCGTTGGGGTTGCAGGGCGCTTCGGCCGTCGCATGACCATCGGGGCCGGCGTACTGGAAAGCTACCTGCCCGCGCTCGAACAACCGGCGCGCCAGCTGCTCGCCGACCACGAACTTGCCCTCGCCGTGGCTGACGGCGATGCTGTGCAGATCGCCCACCGAGAACGAACTGAGCCACGGCGAAGCCGTCGAAGCCACGCGCGTGGTGACGATCTGCGAAACGTGGCGGTTGATGTCGTTGCGGAAGAGCGTGGGCGAATCCTTCGTCACGCAACCCAGCCGCCCGTAGGGCAGCAGTCCCGACTTGACGAGCGCCTGGAACCCGTTGCAGATGCCCAGGATCAGGCCGCCGCGGTCGAGCAGCGCATGGATCTCCTCCGCGATATCCTTGTTGTTGAGTACGTTGGCGATGAACTTGCCGCTTCCGTCGGGTTCGTCGCCCGACGAGAATCCGCCGCTGAGCACGAAGATGTGGCACCGGCGGATATGCTCCTTCATCTCGCGGATCGAGCGGAAGATCGCCTCGGCCGAGAGGTTGCAGAAGACCGTCGTCTCGACCTCGGCGCCGGCGCGGCGGAAGGCGCGGGCCGTGTCGTAGTCGCAGTTCGTACCCGGGAAGACGGGCAGGTAGGCCACGGGGTGCTCCACCGCCTCGCCCCCGTAGACGAACGTGCGGGATGCGGGGGTGCTCTCCATGACCGTCCCGCGGTTCGCGCCGCGGTCGGGATAGATTCGGGCGAAGCGCTCGCTGTTGGCGCGGCGCAGCGTGTCGAGCGGCATCCGCTCGCCGTTAACAGTCAACGCTTCGTCGGCCGTCGTCCGGCCCAGCCGCACGGCGAAGGGCGCATCGAGTTCGACGGTGCTCTCCACCACGATCGAACCGTAGTCGTAGGCGAACAGCGCCTCCTCCGGCAACTCGACCTCCGCGCCGATTCCGTTGCCGAAAGCCATCTTCGCCAGCGCCTCGGCCACACCGCCGAACCCGACGGCATAGCCCGCCACGATCCGACCTGCGGCAATCCGCTCGGAAGCATAGTTCCACAAGGTTCGGAGCGCCGCGGTATCGGGCATACGGTTCGCCTTCGGCGTATGTTTGAGCAGGTAGAGCGTATGCCCCGCCTCTTTCAGATCGGTCGAGATCACGCGCCGCGCGTCGACGGTCGTAATGCCGAAGGCCATGAGCATGGGCGGCACGTTGATCTGCTGGAAGGTGCCGCTCATCGAGTCCTTGCCGCCGATCGACGGCAGCCCCAGCTCGACCTGCATCCGCAGCGCACCCAGCAGCGCCGCCAGCGGTTTGCCCCACGAACGGGCGGTGTGCATCCGTTCGAAATATTCCTGATAGGAGAAACGCATCCCCCCGAACTCCGCACCGGCGGCCACCGCCTTGGCGCAGGCCTCGACGACGGCGTAGGCCGCCCCGTGATAGGGGCTCCACGACGTAAGGAAGGGGTTGTAGCCGTAGGCCATGATGCTCGCCGTCTCGGTGTATCCGTCGACGGGGAGTTTCTGCACCGAGACCTGCGTCTCGGAGCCCTGCGTGCGGCCGCCGAAGGGCAGCAGCACGGTCGAAGCGCCGATCGTCGAGTCGAACATCTCGACGAGGCCCTTCTGCGACACCACGTTGTCGTCCGCCAGGTCGGCCTCCATGCGCTCGGCTAGCGTCGCACCCTGCGGCTTGCGCACGAAGGGATCGCACGCCTCGACGGCGCCGATCTCGGCCTCGGCATAGTGGGCCGCACCCGCCGAGTCGATGAACTCGCGCGAGAGGTCGACCACGAGCCGGTCGCGGTTGTACATGCGCATCCGGCGCGTATCCGTAACGTCGGCCACGTGCGTCACCTCGATATTCTCTTCACGGCAATAGTCCATGAACCGTTCCATGTCCGCCCGTTCGACCACCACGGCCATGCGCTCCTGCGACTCGCTGATCGCCAGCTCCGTCGCATTCAGGCCGTCGTACTTGGTCGGCACGCGGTCCAGATAGATGTCCAGACCGTCGGTCAGCTCGCCGATGGCCACCGACACGCCGCCGGCGCCGAAGTCGTTCGACTTCTTGATAAGGCGCGTCACCTCCGGCCGACGGAACAGCCGTTCCAGTTTGCGCTCTTCCGGAGCGTTGCCCTTCTGCACCTCCGACGAACAGGTTTCCAGCGACTTGGTATTGTGTTCCTTCGACGAACCCGTCGCACCGCCGATGCCGTCGCGCCCCCGTGCGGCCGCCCAGCAGCAACACCACGTCGCCCGCGGCAGGCGCCTTGCGCCGCACGTTTTCGGCCTTCACGGCTCCCACCACGGCACCCCACCTCCAAACGCTTGGCCACGTAGTCGGGATGATAGATTTCGCGCACGTGGGTCGGTGGCCAGACCGATCTGGTTGCCGTAGCTCGAATAACCGGCCGCAGCCTTGCGGCTGATGACCCGCTGGGGCAGTTTGCCGGCGGGTCTCGGCGACGGGCTGACGGGTATATCGCCGGCACCCGTCACACGCATGGCCTGGTAGACGTAGCTGCGCCCCGACAGCGGGTCGCGGATCGCACCCGCCCAGACAGGTCGAAGCGCCGCCGAAGGGGCTCGATCTCGGTGGGGTGGTTGTGGGTTTCGTTCTTGAACTGCAAAAGCCACTTCTCGGCTGCCCGTCCACATCGACACGTCGACATAGACCGAGCAGGCGTTGTTCTCTTCGCTCTGCTCCAGGTCGTCCAGCAGCCCCCGCTTTTTTTTTAGCGGGCACCGATCGTGGCCATGTCCATCAGGCAGATGCTCTTGTGCTCGCGGCCCAGTTCACGGCGGATGCGCAGGTAGAGCGCCAGCGAGCCCTCGATCTCCTCCCTGACGAACGACTCCTCGACGGTGATTCCCTCGAGTTCGGTGGTGAAGGTCGTGGGCGGCAGTGGTCGCCCAGTAGGTGTCGAGGATCCTCAACTCGGTCTCATAGGGATCGCGCCCCTCCGAACGGAAGTAGGTCACCACCTCGCGCAGGTCGTCGGCATTCAATGCCAGGCCGTGCGACGAACAGAAGTCGTCGAGCTCCTGGTCGGACATGTCGCGGAAGCCCTCGAGCACCTCGACGGGCTTCACTTCGGCCTGCTCCATGTCGCTGAGGCGGCCGAGGTCCTTCTCGCGCGACTCGACGGCGTTGATGTAGTAGTGGCGGATGCGGGCCAGCTCCTCGTCGCTGACCGTATCGTCGAAGACGAGCAGCTTCGCGGAGCGGATGCGCACGTCGGCCGAGGGGTCGATCAGACGGACGCAATCGACGGCCGAAGCGGCCCGCTGGTCGAACTGTCCGGGAAGATACCCACGGCCAGATACTTGTGCCCCTCGAGATCGCACGTGTCGGTGACCTCGTCGGTCACCACCTCGCCGAAGACCGTATAGCGGCTCTTCTCGAGCAGTTCGGGCGTAAAACCGAACAGGTCGTAGACGTTGAGCAGCCGCAGGCTCCCGAGCGAGAGGTTGAGGTTGGCGTTCAACTCCCGGCGCAGGCTGTCGGCCTCGACGCGGAACCGGGGAAGTTTCTCCACAAAGATGCGGTAATTGGTCGTATTCATCGTTTTCGTATGTGTATTTTCAGGTTCTCAAAACTCCGGCGGCACCCGTCAGACAAAACGGGCCGCCCAGTCGCGTTCGTACTCCCCGGCCTGCATGCCGACGAAGGTGATGTGCCCCATTTTGCGCTTGGGACGGCTCTCGCTCTTGCCGTAGAGGTGCACGTAGACACCCGGACGGTGCTCGGCCGCCACCCTGCGGGCCTCTTCGAGGTCCTGCCCCAGGATGTTCTTCATCACCGTAGGGGCCACCAGCCGCGGCTCCTCGAGCGGCATGCCGGCCAGATAGCGCACCAGTTCGCGGAACTGGTTGGTCGTCGCGCCTTCGATCGTGTAGTGGCCCGAGTTGTGGGGACGCGGGGCCATCTCGTTGAAGTAGATCTCCCCCTGCCGCACGAAATACTCGATGGCCAGGATACCCCGATAGCCGCAGTCGCGCATGAAGCGCTCGCTCTCGGACTTCATCCGGGCAAGTACCGCGCCATCGACCTCGGCGGGGGGACGAAACACAGGTCGAGAATCCCGTCGCGGTGGACATTGCGCCCCACGGGAAAGCTGACGACCCGCTCGCCGTCCGCCACCATCACGATGCTGGCCTCGGAATCGAACGGCACGAACTCCTCCAGGATGCACGGCACGGCGAGCAGCGGCCCGGCCCGGCCTTGCGGAGATCCTCCTCCGTGCGGGAGCACCTGCTGTCCGTGGCCGTCGTACCCGAGCGTGCGGGTCTTCAGCACGGCCGGGAGGCCGATTTCGGCCACGGCGGCACGCAGCGAGACCATGTCGTCCACGGCCGCGAAGCGGGGCGTGCGCAGTCCGTGGTCGCGGGCGTTGCTCTTCTCCCGCAGCCGGTCCTGCGAATCGTAGAGCGGCCGGTAACCCTGCGGGATGTTGTATTTTTCGCACAGGGGAATCAGGATCTCCCCCGGCACGTTCTCGAACTCATAGGTCACCACATCGCTGCGGCGGCACAGTTCCTCGACCGCTTCGGGGTCGTCGTCGAAACGGCCGACGATGTGATCGTCGCAGACGGCTCCGGCCGGTGCATCGGCCGCCGGATCGAGACACACCGTGCGCACCCCCGAGCAGGCGGGCCTCCTGGGCGATCATCAGGCCCAACTGCCCCCGCCGATAATTCCGATCGTCTTCATCGCTACTTGAGTTCGGCATTCAGGACGTCGGCGGTCTGTTTGGCGCGGAAGGCATCAAGTTTGTCGGCCAGCCCGCGATCCTGCAGCGCGAGGATCGACACGGCAATCAGCGCGGCATTCCTGGCTCCGTTGATCGCGGTGGTGGCCACGGGGACACCGGCCGGCATCTGCACGATCGAGAGCAGCGAATCCAGGCCGTTCAGGGCCCGCGACTTCACGGGAACGCCGACTACGGGCAGCGTCGTCATCGACGCCACCATGCCGGGCAGATGGGCTGCGCCGCCGGCTCCGGCGATGATCACGCCGATGCCCCGCTCGCGGGCCGTCTTGGCATATTCACACAGCAGATCCGGGCGTGCGGTGCGCGCTGACCACCCTCTTTTCGAAATCGACGCCGAACTGTTCGAGCATCGCCACGGCATCGGCCATTACCTCGTAATCGCTCACCGAGCCCATAATTACGCCAACTTTCATATTTGCTATCGTTTGTTTTTCAGTTTCACCCAACCCCGTTGCTCCGCCGGTCCGCGCCGACACCCCGGGCGCAAACCCCGGAAAGGAAAAAAGCAGGCCGCCACGACACAATGGGTCATGGCGGTCTGCTGTTTATCCGAGTACTCCGCAGGCGGAGGCCCCGATTCGACGGGACAGTACACCCTGCATCTGCCCTGCGCGACACAACGAATGGAATACAGCGGCACGGCACTGCTCCCTCTTTCGCTCACGTTGGTCTATGTCGCAGATCGGATTCATTTTACCTGTCGGAACAACGATACAAAAGTAACGCTTTTCGACAGACTTTCAAAATTCCCGGGCAGATATTCTATCGACAATTTATCGACAGCCTCCCAACGGCTCATCGAATAGGGCAGCGCCCCGTCGTCGGTCCCGCGTCCGGTCTCCGGCTCGGCCTGCATGTCGAAACGCACCCGGGCGCCGTCACGCAGGTCGGACCAGCGGAGGAAGTTGTGCTCCCAGGGCTTGCCGTCGAGCTGCATCGCACCGACATAACGGTTTTCGGGGGCATTCTCCGGAGCGTCGATCTCGATCTCGGCCCCGTTCTCGAGATGGATCGTCGCACGGCGGAACAGCGGCGACCCGAGGATGTACTCGTCCGAACCGGGACATACCGGGTAGAATCCGAGCGCCGAGAAGACATACCAGGCCGAGGTCTGGCCGTTGTCCTCGTCGCCGCAGTAGCCGTCGGGACGGGCCATGTAGAGGCGGTCCATCACCTCACGCGCCCACCACTGCGCCTTCCAGGGCTGTCCGGCGTAGTTGTAGAGGTAGATCATGTGCTGCGCGGGCTGGTTGCCGTGGGCGTAGTTGCCCATGTTGGCCACCTGCATCTCGGTGATCTCGTGGATGCGGGCCCCGTAGTAGCTGTCGTCGTAGATCGGCGGCACGACGAACACCGAGTCGAGCATCGTCGCGAAAGCCTCGCGGCCACCCATCAGGGAGGCCAGTCCCTCGACGTCGTGGAACACCGACCAGGTGTAGTGCCAGGCGTTGCCCTCGGTGTAGGCGTCGCCCCACTTGTAGGGGCTGAACGGCTTCTGGAACGAGCCGTCCTCGTTGCGGCCGCGCATCAGGCGCGTCTCGGGATCGAACAGGTTGCGGTAGTTCTGCGCCCGTGTGAGCCACTTCTGCTGCTCTTCGGCCGGACGGCCCAGCTTCGCGGCCACCTGTGCGATGCACCAGTCATCGTAGGCGTACTCGAGCGAACGGGCGACGTTTTCGTTGATGCCGACGTTGTAGGGAATATAGCCCAGCGTGTTGTAGTACTCATGCCCCAGACGGCCCGTCGAGCTCACCGTCGGGTGCACCTTGTCGGTTCCCGACGCCATCGCCTCGTAGAGCGTCTCGACATCCTCCTCGGGCGTCACGCCCTTGAGGATGGCATCCGAAACGACCGACGCCGAGTTGTTGCCCACCATGCAGCCGCGGTGCCCGGGCGAGGCCCATTCGGGCAGGAAGCCGCTCTCGCGGTAGGTGTTGGCCAGCCCGGCCTGGATCTCGGCATTGACCGACGGATAGACCAGGTTGAGCAGCGGGAAGAGCGAACGGAAGGTATCCCAGAAGCCCGTATCGGTATACATGTAGCCCGGGAGCACCTCACCGTTGTAGGGGCTGTAGTGTACGACCTGGCCGTCGGCCGTCACCTCATAGAACTTGCGGGGAAGAGCACCGAACGGTAGAGGCACGAATAGAAGGTGCGGTACTGGTCGATGCTGCCGCCCTCGACCTCGATGGCACCCAGCACCTCGTCCCAGCGCTTGCGGGCCTGCTCCTTCACTCCCTCGAAGTCCATGTCTCCCAACTCCTTGAGGTTCTGGAAAGCCTGCTCGCGCGAGATGAACGACGAGGCGATGCGGACGTTCACCTGCTCGCCGCGCGCGGTCGTGAAGTGCACCTTGGCCACGGCGTGGTCACCCTCGACCGACTTGCCGCCCTCGGGGTAGAGCACCTTGCTGCCGGGTTTGTAGGAGGCCGGCGCGTCGGTCAGCTCGAGGCCGCTGAAGGGCTTGTCGAAGGTCATCACGAAATAGTTGCGGAAGTTCTCGGGCACACCGCCGCTGTTGCGCGTGGTGTATCCGGCGATGGTGCGGTCGTCGATCACCTCGATCGCCGACCCGCGGTCGAAGGCATCGATCACCACCCCGCTCTCGCTGCTCTCGGGGAAGGTGAAGCGCATGATGGCGGCACGCTCGGTCGGCGCGACCTCGGCCTTGATGTCGTGGTCGGCCAGGTAGACCGAATAGTAATAGGGCTTGGCCGTCTCCGACTGGTGCGAGAACCAGCTCTGCCGCGACTCCTCGTCCAGCTTGTCGTTCCCGCGCACGGGCATCATCACCGAGAACTGCCCGTAGTCGTTGATCCACGGCGAGGGCTGATGTGTCTGCTTCAGGCCGCGGAGCGTGTGCGCCCCGTAGGTGTAGGCCCAGCCGTCGCCCATCTTGCCCGTCTGGGGCGTCCAGAAGTTCATGCCCCACGGCAGCGCTACGGCCGGATAGGTGTTGCCCGTAGAAAGGGGTGAAATCGGACTGCGTACCCATCAGAGTCGTCACGTACTCCGAGGGCGGCAGCAGGGTTTCGGCCTGCGGACGTTCCGTGCAGGCCGCCGAAAGCATCGCCAGGGATGCGATCGCTGCGAAAGTGTTTTCATCTTTTTCTCTTGAGTTAACGATTTATGTTGTTTGCTTGCGGTTTCATTCGAGCGACGCGGCGACCCTCCGAAGAGGGACCGTCGCGTCGCAGGGTCTCAGTCGGCTACCCGACCGTATACCAGCAGACCGGTTCGGGCCTCATCTCGAAGCGGGAGACAGCCGCCGGCCATCACGTCGCGGTAGTCGATGTAGGGTTTGTCGTAGGGCGCCCCGTTGAGCGTCACACGCTGGATGTAACGGTTCTCCGGGGTGTTGTTCGCCGCCTCGACGACAAAGCTACCGCCCGGCACCGCCACCTCGGCACGGTCGAAGAGCGGCACGCCGAACCAGTAGCGGCCTCCGGCCGGCTCGACCTCGTAGAATCCGAGCGACGAGAGGACATACCAGGCCGACATCTGGCCCACGTCCTCGTTGCCCGACAGACCGTCGGGCTGATCGTGGTAGAGTGTCGTGAGCACCTCGCGCACCTTGTCGGCGGTCTTCCACGGCTCACCGGCCATCGTGTAGAGGTAAAGCGTGTGGTGGCTGGGCTCGTTGCCGTGGGCATACTGCCGATCAGGCCCGGAGATGCCGGGCGAAGCCCGGCCCCTCGACCACCGAGCTGACCGTAAAGCGAAAGCGGAGTTTTGGCGATCATCGCCTCACGGCTTCCGAAGCAGGCCGCGAGCCCCCTCGACATCGTGCGGCACGAGCCACGTATACCAGCTGCGCTGCCTCGCAGTAGTCGTCGGCGCGGTGCGTCGAGCAAGGTTGAACGGCGTCGGTCGATTCTGCCGACCAGCAAACCGGTAATGTACGTCTGCAACGTAGACGAAGCAGAGATGCCGTAAACGGCAACAAATACGTGAGACATGGTTCGTGAAGCTGTAAAAAGGATGAAAAACGCGCAGAAATCCTCGTTGTCGCGCAAAAACCGAAGCAGACATCGCATAAGAACTGGAAACATACGTGAAGACCGCCAGATGTTCTTGCCGAAGTAGGCCTGAAGAATCGGGTGTTGCACGTCTTATCAAATCAGCTTACAAGCTGCTGAACCCCTCGAAACCTTACTTTCACAGCGGGGTACAGGAAGTACGTGCATGGACTTATGAGAAAGGGATGGAAAGCTCCGCAATGTGCAGGTGTAATCCATACTGACTTCGAAAAAGGATTTATCCGTGCAGAAGTAAATCAAATACGATGATTATATCCAATACGGTTCGGAAGCAGCCGTCAAGCGAAGGTGGAAACTGGGTGTGGAAGCGAAAAAGAATATGTAGTGGGCTGGTGATGGCGAATATCATGCACTTCCGCTTCAACGAGGACATGTAATAAATGAAGAATGAAGCAACCAAAATGATGAATTTAGTATCAGGCAGAAACTCCACCGGATCACTTTTCTTCATTCATAATTCTTCATTCTTAATTCTTCATTAAATTATGAAATATCTCATTGCAGGAACCGGAGGCGCGTCGGTGGCAGTATCGCAGGATTCTTGTCACTTGCCGGAAAAGATGTTACTGTATTGCCCGCGGAGCTCATCTGCAGGCCATACAGACAAACGGCCTGAAACTGAAATCAGATTTAAAGGGAGAGCATGCGCTGGTTATCCCTGCTATGAATGCAGAAGAATTCAATGGAAAAGCAGACGTGATCTTTTTGGTCTCGCGTGAAAGGATATTCCACGTCGATTCGATTACCGAACTCATCA
>VOFK01003206.1_pt1 | contig 34120 bp, 68 predicted proteins | sample 5384121 | NCBI WGS metagenome assembly VOFK01 (sample SAMN12384730, study PRJNA508395) | human gut metagenome | isolation source: healthy gut J | host: Homo sapiens | reverse complement strand
GGAAGTTTACAGTCAAGATTAACCTGAACGCCGGTAACGCAGTCTTTGTCACTGCAGCTGTCAAATACTCTGTTAACTTTAATTGGAACAGCGTCACAGTCGTTAAAATGACGAGTATATTCGCTCATAAAAAAAAGTCCTCCTATTATATACTAAAGTTTCAAAATTTTTTTTGAACACTTCTATATATAATATTCAGACTTGAAACGAATTGTTACAAAATCAAGTATTTTTTATCAACCTGATGAAATTTTTTTAAGTTTCCGATCTTTTCATTTCGTTCTTCCAGAACATTTTCTACCTCTGACCATTCAAGTCCTTGATTTGCACAAAGCACCATTACATGATACAGTAAATCATTTATTTCATTTTTCAGTTCGTCATTATCTTTATTTTTAGCTTTTGCAAGTATTGTTTCAGAAGCTTCTTCACCGATCTTCTTGCAGATTTTATCTACACCTTTTTCAAAAAAAGATAGCAGGTATAAGAATTTTCCTGAGCAGTACCATTTTCATAATCTTTTTTTTTTTCTCTGCTTGATTACTTCAAAAATTTCTTCATAAACTGTCATTTTTATTCTCCCTCATAAATATTATTAAAAAAAACAACTGTATTCTCCGGTATGACAGGCAACTCCCGTCTGTTTAACATTTACAAGCAGTGTATCATCATCACAATCGCTGTAAATACTCACTATTTTCTGCAAATGACCTGATGTTGCGCCTTTATTCCACAGTTCCTGCCTTGAACGGCTCCAGAACCATGTGTATCCTGTCTCCAAAGTTTTTCTAAGACTTTCCTTATTCATATAGGCAAGCATAAGAACAGTTTTAGTATCTGCCTCATATACAATTGCCGGTATCAGTTCGCTCTTGACAAAATATTTGTCAAGGTTATTTAAATTCACTTTTATTTTTTCCATTGTAAATTGCCTTTCTATTTATCTCACAATAATTCCTTTGCTTCTGCAATAATCCTTAACCTCGCCAACAGTGAGTTCCTTAAAATGGAAAAGCGAAGCGGCAAGTGCGGCAGTAGCGCCGGTTTTTTCAAACACCTCAGAAAAATCATCAATTTTTTCCGGCGCCGCCGCTTGCTATCACCGGAATATTTACAGCGCGCAAACAGCGTCAAGCTCATTGGAATATCAAATCCGGCTTTAGTTCCGTCGGCATCAATGGAATTAAGGCATATTTCCCCCGCACAAGCTGTTCGATTTGCTTTACCCAATCTATAAGGTCAAAGCTTCATATCAACGACCGCCGTTTATAAAGACAGTCCATTTTTATCGGAAATTCTTTTTTGCATCGATACCAACGCATATGCACTGGCTTCCAAAAATATCAGCCCCGTCTTTTTATTAACTGCGGATTCTGTACAGCCTGTGAATTTACAGAAACCTTATCTGCACCTGCCCATAACGCTTCACGGATATCATCAACCGTTTTAATTCCTCCGCCCACTGTAAGCGGTACAAATACTTTTTTTAGCAGTTTCTCTTACAACGTCAAGGAAAACGCCTCTGCCTTCAAATGAAGCTGTTATGTCATAAAATACTATTTCATCAGCGCCCTGTTTATTATATTCCTCAGCAGATAAAACCGGATCGCCTACATCTTTAATTCCTTCAAAATTTAATACTCCCTTGACTACCTTTCCGTTTCTCACGTCAAGGCAAGGAATAATTCTCTTTGCAAGCATTTATGCTCCCTCCCTATTTCAACAGCTTCTTTCAGATCAAGAGTACCTTTATAAATGGATTTTCCGCAAATTGTACCGTAAAGTCCGAGTTTTTTACATTCTTTTATATCTTCAATTGTATGAACTCCTCCGCTTGCAATTATATTGCACTGTCCTTTGTCGCCTTTGAAAGCTCTGCCAACTGAATGGTATTTACGCCTGAAAGCGTACCGTCTTTAGAAATATCCGTTACGATAAAATATTTCACACCGATTTCAATCATTTTCTTTGCAAGATCTATATAATGGACGTCAGATGATTCAAGCCATCCCTCGGTTTGCAACCATACCGTTTTTTTGAATCAATTCCAACAGCGATTTTTCACTGCCGAATTTATTCACTGCATCTTTACAAGCTGAGGATTTTTTCAAAGCAGCTGAACCAATTATTACTCTAGCAATTCCCATTGCAAGGTATTCCTCAATGGTTTCAAGATTCCTTATTCCTCCGCCCACTTCGACTTTCAATGAGGTTTTTAGTCGCTACATCTTTATAAATCTTAGTATTTACCGGTTTTCCTTCCTTTGCGCCGTCAAGGTCTACCATATGTATCCATGAAGCGCCTGCCTTTTTCAAAACCTTTTGCTGTCTCCATATAATCTGCCGCTACTTTTTCAACTGTAGAAAAATCGCCCTTAAAAAGTCTGACGCAGTTTCCGTCCTTAATATCTATTGCAGGTAAAATTATCATTTAATAAGTCCTCCGAAGTTTTTTTAAGAATTTTTAAGACCGGTATCTCCGCTCTTTTCAGGATGAAATTGTGCGCCGTATACAGTATTTCCATCGTATACCAGTGCAGGTACTCTGCCGCCATATACGGAATATGCCGCTATATTTTTATCCTCGCACTCAGCCTTATAGGAATGAACAAAATAAACATAGCTGTTATCGTCTAGTCCTGCAAGCAATGGACAGTCGTTTAGAACCTCAAGCTTATTCCAACCCATATGAGGAATAATTAAATCCTTTTCTTCCATTTTTCTGACGGCGCCTGAATCAAACCCAGTCCGTCACACTCTTCAAATTCATATCCTTTTTGAAATATAAGCTTTGCATTCAAGGCAAATTCTAAAAATGGTTTTTTTTTTTCTTTGACTCAGTTTTAATAGTCTCTGTTAAACCGCTTTGTTCAAGCATTTTCATAGCGCTGGGAAATGCTCCTACTCCCCGGAAGTATCAGTCCGTCGGCTTTTTCAATATCTTCTTTTTTATTTGTAAGTAATGAATCAAAGCCTAAATAATCCAGTGCATTTTTTACACTGAAAATATTTCCGGCGCCATAATCAATTACAGCAATCATTTTTTTTACAATCCTCCCTTAGTTGAAAGCGTTTCACCGGATCCTGTTTCTTTAACAGCCATTTTCAACGCATGCGCAACAGCCTTAAAAACAGATTCACATTTGTGATGATCATTTTTGCCATATACCATATTAACATGAAGCGTTATACCTGCATTGACAGCAAATGCTCTGAAAAAATTCTTCAGTAAGACATGTATCATATTCACCTATCATCTGATTAGTAAATTCACCATTAAATACCAGAAATGGTCTGTTGCTTATATCAAGTGAACAGAATCCCAAAGCCTCATCCATTGGTATATATGCCGAGCCGTAGCGTACAATACCTGATTTATCACCAAGCGCCTGAGATAATGCCTGTCCCATAACAATACCGGTATCTTCAACGGTATGATGACCGTCAACATACAAATCCCCTTGGCACTTTATATTCATACTTATTCCGCTGTGCACTGACAAAGCTGTCAACATATGATCAAAGAAACCGATACCTGTGCTGATATCTGCGATTCCTTTTCCGTCAATCGTAACTTCAACCGAAACTTCAGTTTCTCTGGTTTTTCTTTCAACAAGACCGTGTTTCATAATGATATATCCTTTCTCAGACTTTTTACAATTTCCTTCAATGCCGAAATAAGCTTTTGACATTTCTTCCGGAGTGCCTACTGTGATTCGCAGATAATTATCAATTCTGGGTTTATTCCAGTAACGAACATATATTTTTTTTTTTTTAATTCTTCGAATATATATTTTTTGCCTTAACTCTATTATGCTTAACAAATAAAAAATTACTTTTTGAATCGGTAAATTCAAATCCCAATTCGGCAAGAGCAGTTTTAGTTTTTTCCCTTGTATTAATTATCAATTCAACAGTATTTTTTTAAAAATATTTTTCATCTCTTACTGATTCTGCACCGCATATTTGTGACAACTGATTCATAGTATAGGAATTTACAGAAAACTTTACATCGTTAAGATATTTAATAAGCTTAAAATTTCCCATAGCAAATCCAATTCTCATGCCTGCCATTGATCTGGACTTTGAAAACGTCTGAATAACAAGAAGATTTTCATACTTATCAATCAATTTTTAGACAGCTTTCACCACCAAAATCAATGTAAGCTTCATCAATCATTACAATTGAATTCGGTTTGCTTTAATGATATCTTCTATCATTTCCACACTTTCCAATACGCCTGTAGGAGCATTGGGATTAGGAAAAAATTATACCGCCGTTTTCTGATTTATAATCATTGGGATTAATTCTAAAATTGTTATCTAAGGAAATACGCTTATACGGAATTCTGTGAACTTCTGCCCAAACGTCATAAAAGGAATAGGTTATATCAGGGAACAAAATAGGTTTATCTGAATTAAAAAATGTCATAAAAGCCATAGATATTACATCATCTGATCCAACACCTACAAATATCTGTGATTTATCAAGATTATACTTCTTTGCAAAGTTCAGATACTAGTACATCAGAATTTGTATCCGGATATAAACGCATTTTACATATATCAAAATCATTCAATACCTGTCTTACACCCGGACACGGCGGATAAGGATTTTCATTTGTATTAAGCTTTATTATGTCATTTTCTTTTTGGCTGCTCGCCCGGTACATAAGGTTCAACACGTCTTATATTATTTTCCCAGCTCATATTTATCTCCGTTCTGCCGAATCAGGCTTTCATATATCAAAATCTTCTGATTTAAAATTACTGTAATATCTTCCGCAAATTGCTGTAAATTTCAAAACACAGTAATCAGGATCAGTCACTCCCCTGCGGATAATACATAGTATCGCTATCCTGCCATATCATTTCTTTATGAAAACTATCAGTAAGTACCTCCATATGTCCTTTCAGCATAACACCTCTGAAAAAAACGTCTATCACAAAAATAAATACAAGCATTGGAATTCTTTTGATATTGCTCAACTCTCATTGATGAAGTATTTGTTGTAAAATAAAAATTTTTTTATTCCTTCTCTTTTTACGCGGTGCAAGCATTGCTTTAGTATTAGGAAAACCATTACTGTCAATCGAACTGATATATGCAGTCTTTTTTGTTTATCAATTAAATTTCCGATTGTACTTTCAGGATTTCTCATCATAGAAATTCACCTCAATACTTTATTCAAATCTTACTTTTATCGCATTTGCATGTGCGGTAAGACCTTCTTTTTCTGCAATCAATACTATATCGTCTTTGGCTTCACGCAAAGCTTCTTCCGTATAATAAATATAACTGGAACGTTTTTACAAAGCTATAAACAGAAAGCGGAGAGAAGAATCGTGCCGTACCGCTTGTAGGGAGAACATGATTAGGACCTGCATAATAATCTCCCAACGGTTCTGACGCATACTGTCCCAGAAATACAGAACCTGCATTGTCAAGCTTACCTATATACTCTGTAGGATTTTTTTCATAAAGTACTTCAAGGTGTTCCGGAGCTATTGCATTTGCAAGCTCAACAGCACAGTGAGGACAATCGCATATAATAATCATTCCATAATCATCAAGAGACTTTTCAATTATATCTTTTCTGGACAGATATTGCATCTGTCTTTCAATTTCAGCAATAGTTTTATCTGCAATCTCTTCACTTGTAGTAAGCAGAATTGATGAAGCAAGCTTGTCATGCTCAGCCTGAGACATAAGATCAGCTGCAATAAATTTAGGGTCTGCCGTTTCGTCTGCCATAACAAGTATTTCACTTGGTCCGGCAATCATATCAATATCAACCTGACCGTAAAGAAGCTTCTTGGCAGTAGCAACATAAATATTGCCCGGACCTACAATCTTATCCACCTTAGGAATTGATTCTGTACCGTAAGCCAAAGCCGCCACAGCCTGAGCGCCGCCTGTAAGGAAAATTCTGTCTACTCCGCAGACAGCCGCCGCAACCAGAATATCTTTATTGGGAGTGCCGTCCTTCAGCGGCGGAGTAACCATAATAATTTCTTTTACTCCGGCAATCTTTGCAGGTATAGCATTCATAATAACGCTTGATGGGTAAGCAGCCGTACCTCCCGGCACATAAAGACCCACTCTTTCAAGTCCTCGTACTCTCTGACCAAGCATTACACCGTTGTCCTTTGAGTGCATAAAACCGTTTTTCCCTCTGACGATTATGAAAATCTGCAACATTCTCCATGGAGTTCAAAAGTGCATTAACAAAATCTTCATCTGCTTCTTCCAAAGCGTCATTTATGACATCCTGCGGTACTTCATAATATTCCGGCAGACTGCCGTCAAATTTCAGCGTGTAATCGTTTACGGCCTTGTCGCCGTTTTCCTTTACGTTTTCAATTATCTCGCTTACTACCTGCTCCACCTTTTTTATTGGTTTCACCGCTTCTTTTTTCAGATTTTCAAGAAATTCAATTTCATCTTTTTCCGTTTGCATAAATTTTACTTATCATTTTAAATTCTCCTCAATAATACTGATCAAATCTTCTATTTCCTTCTGACGAAGCTTTAAGCTTACGGTATTTACAATCAGTCTTGCTGAAATAGAAACGATATCTTCAATAACTTCCAATCCGTTTTCCTTAAGAGTCGTACCTGTTTCTACAATGTCAGCAACAATTCCGTTTGAGAGTTCCAACAATGGAGCAAGCTCAACAGAACCCTCAATTTTACTATGTCTATATCCATGCCCTTACTTTCAAAAAAGTTTCTTGCAACATTCGGATACTTTGTAGCTATTGTTTTTACTCCGTATCCTTCGTAAAAATCAGTGCCTTTTTTAGCGCAAGTGCAAATTTGCATCTACCGAATCCCAAATCAACCAATTCAAAAAAATTTACCGCTCATTTCAATAATTGTATCTTTTCCCACTACACCCATATCGCACACGCCGTGTTCAACATAAGTAATAACATCGTTTGCTTTGGCAAGTACAACTTCAATATTAGCATTCTTTATCGGAAGAATTAATTTTCTTCCCTTATCTCTTACGGCAGTACAGTCAAAGCCTGATTTTTCCAGAAGGTTTAACGTATCCTTTTCTAACCTTCCTTTTTGTAAGAGCTATTCTCAATGGTTTTGACATTTATTTTACCTCCGTTACTGTTTTACCGACAGATATTATATTTCCAATATTTTTTTCTTCTGTATATTTTTTTGTTTCTTCTATTGTATTAAACAAGGATATTTCAACTTTCTTATTTTCTTTTCTTAAATCACATGAAATTTTCAGTGCTTGCATTTCATATCCCGGTTCGGCATATACAATTGTATCAACAACAGAAGCTTCAGCAGAATTATGCTTCATTTCAACTTTTTGTAACTGCGTCAACATTCACGGCAAATCCCGTTGCAGGAACGTCATATCCAAAATCAGCAATCAGTTTGTCATAACGTCCGCCGGACAGAACTTCTTCTCCATATCCTTCAAGATATCCCTTAATTATAATGCCTGTATAATAATCAGTACGGTTTACCATTCCTAAATCCACAGTAAGATTCCCATTACCTATAATCTGTGAAATATGATTATACAGATCCTTAAGATTAGCAAGAATAGTGTCAATTTTTCCTCAGAAAACAATTTAGAAGCTTTTTCAAATACTTCTTCTCCTCCAAAAAGTCTTGGAAGTCTTTTTTAAAGCGTGTGTTATTTCATTTTTACCTATACTGTCAAGATAATCCTTCAACGCCGGATAATTCTTGGTTTCAATATAATTTCTTATAATTTCTTTTTTGTATATCATTAGCGTCAAGCTTGTTTACAAGCTCATTAAAAAATCTTATATCACCGATTTCCAGCGAAAAGCTGCTGGAAGAACATGATGCCAGCACTTCTATTGCAGTTGAAATAACCTCCAAATCTGCCATTTTTGACGATGAACCGATAAGCTCAATTCCCGTTTGTACTACCTGTGCGCTTTTTCCCTTCAGAGACGGAGCCATATTGAATACACACTGATTATAATAAAGCCTCATAGGAAGAGTAGTATCTTTAAGTCTTGTAGCCACTATTCTGGCAATAGGAATAGTATTATCCGGTCTTAATACCAGAAGTCTGCCTTTGCAGTCTGTCAGCTTAAAAAGCTTCTCCTGAGGAAAATAAGATGGAATTATGATTGAAAACGTCATAAAAATTCTATGCTTGGAGTTATCAGCTCGGAGTATCCCATGCTGTTAAAAATTTTATGAATTTTATCTTCTATTGATTGTCTGATTATACATTCTTCAAAAAAAGAAGGTCTTTTGTACCTTCCGGAGTAATTAAATCATTGCTTCTCATTGGTATTTCTCCTTATTTCACTTTTAGTACGCTAATATGATAACATGATAATTAAAAAGTCAAGTTAAAACAGAGTCATCTGACTAGTTTTAGGCAAACTGCCTAAAGCTCCCATTCTTTCAAGAGCTTCCATTGTTGTTTTTGACGCACCGCTCTTTTCCTGTAATTCTTCAATAGATATATAATCCCTTTTTCTGTGCAGCTTCATACAGCTTCAATGCCGCATTTTCTCCGACGCCGGAAATGGCATTAAACGGAATGCGGATTTTCCCCGTCTTCAATAAGATATTTCAACGCATGAGATTTATAAATATCAACCGGAAGAAAGTCGGTATCCTCTTGACATCATTTCATTAATTATTAAAAAGCAAATCATAAGTATCTTTTTCCTTTGCACTTTTTTCATTCCCCATTGCCTTTAACTGTTCAATTTTATTTCTTACTGCGTTAATACCGCTGACAACTGTTTCTATATCAAAATCAGCGCCTCTTGTAGTAAAATATGTAGAATAAAATTCAAGAGGCTTATATAATTTAAACCATCCCAATTTTATGGCCGCGATTACATACGCAAAGCGGCATGTGCTTTCGGGAACATATATTTAATTTTCAGACAGCTGTCAATATACCACTGCGGAACATCATGTTCCTTAAGCATATTGATTATTTCCGGTGTAAAGAACTTAGGCGCTTTACCCTTTCGGGTAAATTCCATAATATTAAATGCCATTTTAGGTTCTACACCCTTATAGAGCAGATATGTCATAATACTGTCACGAGTACCGATAACGTCTGAAATTGTACATATATTCTGATCTATAAGATCCTTAGCGTTGCCCAGCCATACGTCTGTACCGTGTGATAATCCGGAAATCTGAAGAAAGTCGCTGAACTTAGTAGGCTTTGCGTCAATAAGCATTTGGATCGTAAATCCTGTTCCCATTTCAGGAATACCCAAGCTTCCCCTGTCTGACAATATATTTCTTCAGGTGTTACTCCAAGAACCTCAGCAGACGTACACATTTTTATAACCTGCGGATCAGATGTCGGAACATCTTTTATTTTAATTCCTGTTATGTCCTCAAGATGCTTGTATAGGGTAGGCACAACATGTCCTAATTCATCAAGTTTAAGAATGGTATCATGAAGCGAATGGAAATCAAAATGAGTGGTAACAACATCAGATTCATCTGATTCCGCCGGATGCTGTATAGGTGTAAAATCATATACTTCATAATCCGACGGAACAACAACCATTCCTCCTGGATGTTGACCGGTTGTTCTTTTTACTCCGGTACAGCCGATAGACAGTCTGTTTTCTTCAGCCGGAGCCGGATTTGCAGTCTTTCCGGTTTCTTCAAGATAATGTTTGGCATAACCGAATGCAGTCTTAGACTGCACACCGCTTATAGTACCGGCTTTAAATACATTTTTCGGTCCGAACAACTCTTCGGTATACCTATGTGCGCCCTGATATTCACCGGAAAAGTTCAGATCTATATCAGGCGCTTTATCACCGTCAAATCCCAAAAATGTTTCAAACGGAATATCATGTCCGTCCCGCTTCATATCCGTTCCGCATTTAGGACAGTTCTTCTGAGGCAAGTCAAAACCGGAACCGATACTTCCATCCGTAATAAACTCACTGTACTGACATTCCGGACATACATAATGAGGTGCCAACGGATTAACCTCGGAAATACCTGCCATAGAAGCCACGAATGAAGAGCCAACCGAACCTCTTGAACCTACAAGATATCCATGTTCCTCAGAATTCCACACGAGTTTCTGCGTAATAATATACAATACTGAAAATCCATGCTTTATAATTGATTCCCAGCTCTCGATTAAGTCGTTTTTCGACAATTTCAGGCAAGGGATCTCCATATATGCTTTTTGCCCTTTTCATTTGTTATACGTACTAAATCTTCTTGTGCGCCGGGAAGATCCGAGTAAACGTTCCCTTAGGAATAGGACGGATATCATTTTTCGATCCAGTCGGCTATCATATTAGTATTTTCAACAACAACTTCATACGCCTTTTTCTTCACCCAGATACTTAAATTCCTCAAGCATTTCATCTGTAGTACGCAGATAAAGAGGCGGCTGATTTTCGGCGTCTTTAAATCCGTTTCCGGTCATAAGGATCTTTCTGAAAATACTGTCTTCCTTATCCATAAAATGAACGTCGCATGTGGCACAAACGGGAATATTAAGTTTTTCACCCAGTTCAACAATTTTCCTATTATAATTTTCAAGTTCTTCTACTGTTTCAGCCGTACCGTTTCGAAGCATAAATTCATTATTCATAACAGGCTGAATTTCCAGATAATCATAAAAATTTTGCAAGCTCTTCAATTTCCTTCTGAGGGTGTTTATCAATTATGGCTCTGAATAATTCTCCTGCTTCACAGGCACTTCCAAAAATCAGACCTTCTCTGTGCTTTAGCAGTTCAGACTTCGGCATAAGAGGTTTTTATAAAAAAATAATTCAACTGACTGTAAGAAATAAGCTTGTAAAGATTCTTTAATCCCACGCTATTTTTTTTACAAGTATAATCTGATGATATGATTTAAGCTTTTTAACGTCTATTTTATTAACTTTAGTATTCAGATCGCACAATTTTTCAACACTGTTATTTTTAATTAGACGTCCCATGAGTTCTATAAAAAATTTTTTGCCAGCATCAGTGCGTCATCACATGCACGGTGATGTTCAAATTTACCAAGCTTAAGATGCTTTGCAACCGTATCAAGCTTATGCTTTCCAAGCTCCGGAAGCATCGCGCGGCACATTACAAGACTGTCAATACTGGGTATTCATGAGAAATACTATGTCTGCGGCAGACTGCGTCAATAAATGAATTATCAAATCTTGCATTATGTGCAACCATTACCGGATTATCACCGCAAAACTCCAGAAACTGTTCTACCGCCTCCTTCTCCTTAGGTGCATTAGCGACCATGCCATCGTTTATACCGGTCAGCTCGACTATTTTTTGCGGTATTGGTTTTTCCGGATTAACCATAATATTAAAGCTGTCGACAATACGCATATTTTTTTATTTTAACAGCGCCTATTTCAGTTAATCTTTCTTTTTTTCCACATTCAAACCGGTAGTTTCTACATCATATATTATTATTTCGTCGTTTACATCTCTGGTATCGTTCTTGTTTATTATATTAACAGGATTAATATCGTTTACAACATACGCCTCGCACCCGTATATAACCTTAAAGTCATCCAGTCCGGCCGATGCATTCATTGCGTCAGGAAATGCCTGCACTACTCCGTGATCGGTTATAGCAATTGCTTTATGACCCCATGAATGTGCCCGTTTAATCAGAGTTGCCGTATCCGTTACTGCGTCCATTGCAGACATGTTTGTATGTAAATGAAGTTCGACTCGTTTCTTTTCCGCATTATCCTGCTTTTGTTTCTTTTAACTGAAACAATAGAAAACGGTCTTATTGTAATATCTTTAGAAAATGTATCAAATTCAATTGAACCTGATACTATAACTGTTACTCCTTTTTTTCAGCTTGTCCACAGCTATTTCGTCTTTTTTCGGATCAACAAACATTTTCATTTGTATTGAACCTGTATAATCTGTAATGAAATAAGAATAAATCGTCTTACCGCTTTTAGTATTTCTGGGTTCCCCAACGTCAAAAAATATCAGCCATTAATGTTACTTTTCTGTCAAGTTCGGCTGTTGCAGACGCTATTGATTCAGGAGTATTTCTTATATTCCGTCCCATAATAATTTCTGCTGAATCTATAATAACTTCAAAGGGCATTTCAAGTGAAGAAATATCAGCAGAAGTATTTTTGGGAGGCTTAGGATCGGATATTTCCCTGGAGATCTGCGGTTTATTACCGAACTGTTCCTGATGCTTTGCGGTATTGACGCTCTTACTTCCTCCATCATTTTCTCATGCTCTGCAACATTAACATTATGCTCGCCTATAAGTTCAACATCGATATTTAAATTAAATTCTTCCTGAATAAGCTTTGAAAATTCTCCGCTGAAATTTGATTTAACCAATAAGTCGTATCCGCCGTTTTTCAATTCTATAGAAATAAGTCCGTCAGCATATTTTACATCAGCATTATCCAGAAATCCGTTTACAACAGATAATTTTCTTTTTAAGCTGTGAAATCAGATCATTATAATAATTCATTGTAAACATTTCCGGAAGGTATGTACAATAAAGATTAATTTTATCCAGATTCAGAATTTTCTCCAGATGCTTTTCAAATGATATTATATCATTATAGGGAATTAAATCCCTGAAATTTACATAAAAAGATATTTCAGTCAGATTTTTGCCGAATATGTTAATTTATAAATATTTCCGTTTTTTGTAATTTCGGGAATATCATTTGTATATTCACTTAAAAAATCGCCTAATCTGATTTCAGTCATTTTAATCTCCTATAATAATTCAATTTTTTAAGCAATTCCGGTACGATATTTTCTTCTGGAATTTTACGCAGTATTTCGCCCTTTTTGAACAGTACTGCACATTTATCTCCGCCGGCTATTCCTATATCTGCTTCTTTGGCCTCTCCGGGACCGTTTACTATGCAGCCCCATTACCGCAATCTTAATATCTTTATTGATATCCTTAACCGCTTCCTCTATCATACATGCTTTGCCTTAACAAGATCAATTCTAGTCCGTCCGCATGTAGGACATGAAATAACCTCAACACCGCTTCCCTTTCCAACAGCCTTCAAAATATCCTTTGCCGCATATATTTCCTTTATGGGGTCTCCGGTCAGTGAAAACTCTTATTGTTTCTCCTATTCCGTCGCAAAAAAGCGAGCCTATTCCCACAGAAGATTTTATAATGCCCATTCTTTCAGTTCCAGCCTCAGTAACGCCAAGGTGCATAGGATATCCGCACTTCAGCGCCGCAAGACGGTAGCTTTCAATCATAGTTTTAACATTTGATGATTTGATAGAAATAACAATATTTTCAAAATCAAATTTTTTCAAGAAGCTTTTACATGATACAGTGCGCTTTCTACCAATGCCTCAGCAGTAGGCGCCTGATATCTTTCAAGTATATGTTTTTCAAGCGAACCTGAATTTACGCCTATTCTTATTGGAATATTTTTATTTGCACATGTAACTGCAACCTGTTTCACTCTGTCAATATCTCCGATATTGCCCGGGTTTATTCTTTTATCTTATCTACTCCTGCATCAGCTGCGGCAAGAGCCAGCTTATAGTCAAAGTGTATGTCGGCCACAAGAGGAATATTAACCTTATCCTTTATTGCCGGGATCAGCTTTATAGCTTCCATATTCGGTATTGCAGCTCTGAGAATATCGCAGCCGGCTTTTTCCAATTCAACAGCCTGATCTACACTTCCTTCAATATCGTCAGATCTTTTATTAAGCATAGACTGAATATATATTTTTTTTACCATCGAGAATATAATCCTTTACTTTAACTTCTTTTACCGTTCTCATTGTATATTTACCTACCCTATCAATTTTTTTTATATCACTAAAAGTAACTGCAACAATAAGCATCATTAAAAAAGCGCCATACCTATTAAATGAACTATTCCCTCATGTTCCGGCTTTTTACCGGTTTACGTCTTACTGCTTCAATAAGAAGAAACAGAAATCTTCCGCCGTCAAGTCCCGAATAGGAAGAAGATTAAATATACCCAAATTAATAGTTATAAATATTGTAAGATTTATCAGAGTCATAAAAGATTCTCTAAATGTTTCTCCTGCATCAGCCGCATCACCTATCGCCCCAACTAATCCTACCGGTCCTGAAAGGTCATTAAACCCGTATTTTCCCGTTACAAGATCTACAAGAGAAATCCATATCATTCTTGCCGTTGAAACAGTGTCTTTGCCAGAAAACGCCAATACATTCAGAGGATTTTTTATTTAATCCCTTAATTTGAAAGTCTACTACAGAATCTGTTGCACTGTCATGAAATATCACATCATTAAGCGTTATTTTTTTACCGTCTCTTTTAACAACAATATCAAATTTACCGTCATCGTCCGAATAAAGCTGATAACTCAGATCACTGGGAGTGAAAATTCTCATACCATCCATTTTTATAATTTCATCGCCTTCTCTGAGTCCGCATTCATAGCTTTGCGCCGTAATTACTTCACTGGTTTTAGACTGTGTACTGAATCCTCCGACTATTGTACTGGGAACTGCACTGCGCATACAAGTCAAAATTACAATAAGTACAAATCCTAATAGTATATTCATGAACGCTCCGGCTACTATAACAAACATTCTTTTTCCATACGGGTTTATTCCCCCGAATGCACGGCTGTTTTCACTTTCCTGATCTTCACCTTCCATCGCACAGAAACCGCCCACAGGAAAAAGTCTAAGCGAATACTCAGTTTCGCCTATTTGTTTTTTCAGTATCTTCGGTCCCATACCCAAAGCAAATTTATTTACTTTTTATTCCGCAAAGCTTTGCAACAAAAAAATGACCGAATTCATGTATAAAGATTATAACTCCAAAAATAATGATTGCCAGAATATATTTAAGCATAATACCTCCTAATTTACCCGGCTGTTAACAAAATCCCTTGCCGCTTTGTCAATTTCAATTACGTCCTCATAAGAAGTTATTTCTCGGTAACTAAAGTATTCAACAGAACTTTCTGCCAATTTACCTATATCAAGAAATCCTATTTTTCCATTCAGAAAATGCTTTACCGCTTCCTCATTTGCTCCGTTTACAATACACGGATATGCTCCTCCTTTGCCGATAGCTTCGATACACGCTGAAAGACATCTGAATGTCTTATAATCAGGTTTTTCAAAAAGTAAGCGTACCGTAATCGGTCAGACTTAACGGGCGACAGTCGCATTCCATTCTTTCAGGATAAAGAATAGCATATTGAATAGGTATTTTCATATCCGGCACACCCATCTGCGCTATGACAGAATTATCATTAAATTCGACTGCTGAATGCATGACACTCTGCTTATGCACAACAATTTCAATCTGTTCCGGTTTAAGATCAAAAAGCCATTTTGCTTCAATGAATTCCAAACCTTTATTCATAAGAGTTGAAGAATCAATAGTGATCTTGTTTGCCATACTGCAGTTAGGGTGATTTAAAGCCTGTTCAATTGTTACATTTTTCAATTCTTTTTCAGTTTTACCAAAAACGGTCCTCCAGACGCTGTCAGAATAATTTTTTTTTCAGCTGTGAGCGTTTATTTCCCTGAAGGCACTGAAAAAATTGCTGAATGCTCGCTGTCAACCGGATAGATCCTAACATTTTTTCTTCAGCCGCCTTCATCACAAGATTTCCGCCTGCAACAAGAGTTTCTTTATTTGCAAGGGCAATATCTTTTACCGGAACCAATCGCTGTCAGGGTAGGAAGAAGTCCCACCATACCAACAACCGAATTCAAAAGCAATCCTCCGGAAATATCAGCGACTATTTCGCATAATCCTTCCATACCGGTAAGTATTTTTGTACCTGTTCCGTCAAGCAATACTTTTAATTCATTATAATATTTTTTCATCATAAATGCAAACAGTTTTTACATTGTTTTCTTTACATTGCATAGCAAGCATTTGATAATTTCTGTTTGCGGCAAGCGCATGAATTTTTAATATTATGCATTCGTGCAACTTCTATAGCTTGTGTGCCTATAGAACCGGTTGAGCCAAGAATTGATATAACCTTATTCATATAATTATATGCCATTTTTAAGGCATAATACCAGCCTTTCATATATTTTTTTCGCAAAACAGGGCTTTTAAGCCCCTGTTTATAGTTATTTGTATATATTAAAAATAGTAACAAATGCATAAAGACACGGAGCTACAAAAACAACACTGTCAAAGCGATCCATAAGACCGCCGTGACCCGGCATAATATTTCCGTAATCTTTTATTCCGCATTGTCTTTTAACTACAGATGCTGATAAATCTCCAAGAGTTCCTACAACTGCCAAAATCATTCCCAATACGCATACTTCAAAGTAATTTACACTTACAGTATATTCAGTAAAATGAGGAAGAATTTTTGAATATCCAAAATTAATAAGCATAAACAAAAAAAGACCGGTTATAAAAATCCCTCCGACAAATCCTTCAACTGTTTTTTTTAGGACTGATTTCCGGACATAATTTCTTTTTGCCTATAAACGTACCTACAAAAATACGCTCCCGAATCAGCAAAGCCAAGCTCCGCATAATCCCATAATCAAATACATTAATCCATTTACCTTATCAATATCATGCAATATAATTAGACTGCTCATAGCATTGCTGATTAACAATGATGAAGCAATTATGAACATAAGTCTATAGTACTTCATTGAATTATGCTGAATAATATATGTTGTAAAAATACAAATCAGCGCAATAAAAAGTAACAGTAAATTTGTATTTTGCGCCTTTCTCCGGTCACTATAAACGGATTAACAGCAGCGTACAAAAGCGCCGGAATGCATGTTAATCTAAGTTGAGTACATCTAGCAGCTTTCAAAACTTCATAGACCATAACTACTGAAATTAATGCTATTGCAATATTCAATGCAATCGTATTATGTAAAATCAGGATAATTACAGCAATTACAATACTTACCGCAGAAGAAAGTAACCTGACTGCCATTCAGACACCTCCAAACCGTCTTGAACGTTTTCCGAATTCAATTAATGCTTTATCCAATTCATTAGGTGAAAAATCCGGCCATAAAACATCTGTAAAATAAAATTCAGCATATGCAGACTGCCATATAAGAAAATTTGAAAGTCTCAATTCTCCGCTTGGTCTGATCATCAGATCCACATCAGGAACATCGGCAGTATACAAATATTTCTGAAACATATCTTCAGTAATTTCGTCAGGTTGGATTTCACCTCTTTTTAACCTGTTCTGAAAGTATTTTCGCCGCATGAACAATTTCATCACGTCCGCCGTAATTTATAGCAAAGCAGCATAGTCATTTTATTATAATCTTTACTCTCCTCTTCAAGATCGTTCATTTTTTTTCTGAAGATCATCATCAAATATTGTTTTATCTCCCAGAAATAAAACTCTGACTTCCTCGCCTATATAATTGCGCACATCAACTATGTACTCTCTGAACAGTTCAATAATTGCGCTTACCTCATCTGCAGGACGTTTCCAGTTTTCAGTAGAAAAAGCATAAAAAGTAATATTTTTTGATACCAATATCTTTACAGTATCTTGTAATTTTTTTTTAAATGTTTTTGTCACCTTCCTGTGACCGAATTTTCTTGGTAATCCACGCTTTTTTTGCCCATCTGCCATTTCCGTCCATTATAAGAAACGCAATATGTTCAGGAAACTGTTCAGGAAGTAATTCCTCTTTTTGTTTTATTAAATAATGCCATACTTTTCCAGCCTTATATTACAGGCTCATAATTTCTTTTTCCTTTTCGGAAACAAGATTATCAATATTTTTACAGAATTTATCTGTTAAGTTCTGTACTTCCTTTTCAAGATCTTTCAAATCATCTTCTGTGATTTCCCTTCTTTTTCATAGATTTCAGGGACTCCAGCGCATCTCTTCTTATCGAACGAACTGCCACTTTTTGTTTCTTCGCAGTATTTTTTTTTTATTTCCTTGCAAAGCTCCTTACGTTTTTCTTCAGTCGGCTTAGGAAATACAAGTCTTATAACCTTACCGTCGTTTGTTGGGGTAATACCTATATCCGACGTCATTATTGCCTTTTCAATTGCTTTTAATGTTGAAATATCCCAAGGCTGAATCAGAAGTATTCTGGCTTCAGACACTGAAACGGCAACCATCTGATTTATAGGTGTTGGTACTCCATAATAATCAACCATAGCTTTATCAAGTACTGCCGGATTTGCTCTGCCTGCCCTGATCGCAAAATTCTCCTTTAAGCCTGTCCACAGATTTAGTCATTTTTACCTTCTGCTTTTTTATTTTTTCATTCATAATCAATTCTCCTTTATAATAGTTCCAATATTTTTACCCATTATTGCATCATAAAATATTATCAGGACGGCTAAGATCAAATACTAAAAGTCCCATATCATTATCACGGCACATAGTTGCGGCAGTACTATCCATTACAGCAAGCTCCTGATTTAACACGTCGCTGAACGTCAGTGAATTATATTTAACGGCATCATTATATTTATTGGGATCTTTATCGTAAACCCCATCAACCATTGTAGCTTTGAGAAAAATATCAGCTTCAATTTCAACTGCTCTCAATGCCGCCGCCGTATCAGTGGAAAAAAACGGATTTCCCGTTCCGCGCCCGAAAATTACAAGTCTGCCCTTTTTTCAGATGAGAGACATAGCCTTGTTTCTTATATAAGGCTCGGCAACCTGCTGCATAGTGATAGCAGTCTGCACTCTTACGTCAATATCCATTGATTCAAGTACATCGGCAATAGCCAGTGCATTAATGGTAGTTGCAAGCATTCCCATATGGTCTGCCCTTGTTCTGTCCATACCTCCGCTGGTACGTCCTCTCCAGAAGTTTCCTCCCCCCGACTACAATTCCCATTTCCACTCCTGCGTCAGCACATTTTTTATACTGTTGCATATATCGGTAATTACTTTATAATCCAAACCGAATTTATTTTCTCCGGCTAATGCTTCACCGCTTAATTTCAGAAGCACTCTTTTTATATTTAAGTTCCATTTTTACACCTCGCAAAATATTCTTTTTTATATTTTACACTAAAATTACCAAGATGTAAAGTCTATTTATACAAATTTATTAAAAATAATTATTCATTTTTTTACTCTCAATTACAGATAAATAAAATAACCCGAAAATATTAAATTTTCGAGTCAATATCCAAATTAAAATAATTTACCAATTCTGATTTCGGTCGTGCGCCTGTCATTTGCTTTTACAGCCTTGCCGTTTTCAAATAAAATAAATGTAGGAATACTCATAACGCCGAAACGTTCTGAAAGTGCGGAACACTCGTCAACATTAATCTTACAGAATTTAATATTATTAAAACTTTTTTCAAGCTCCTGAAAAAACAGGCGTCATCATTTTACATGGTCCGCACCATTCCGCCCAAAAAATCAATCAAAATTTTTCCTTTATAATTTAAAACTTCATTTTCAAAGTTACTGTCATTGATAATATTCATATAATTCTCCTTATCCTAAAGTATTTATATGAATATTTTATCACTTTTTTAATAAATATCAACAATATTATAAAAAAAAAACTTCCCTTATGATTTTTTTCGGCAATGAAATTCATAAAAGGAAGTATTTTTTTATTAATTTTTAAAGAATAAAGCAGATAAGACCGCTGCAGCCTTCATTTATAACACGTTCTAAGGTTTCCTGTAATTTCATTCTTGCATCTACAGGCATTTTGTACAATTTATTATGAAGTCCTTCGTTTACAAGTTCATGGAGAGATTTTCCAAAAAATATTTGATTCCCATTTTTTTTGGATTTTCTTCAAAACCTGATAATAAATACATAACAAGTTCTTCACTTTGTTTTTCTGTACCCACTATAGGGCTGACCGTTGTATTAATAGCCGCTTTCATTAAATGAATTGACGGAGCGGAAGCTTTAAGCTTTACGCCGTATTTTCCTCCCTGCTTTATTATTTCCGGTTCTTCCAAAGAAAGCTCGTCAATGTCCGGCATTACTATTCCATAACCGGTTGCCTCAACTTCATCAAGCGCCGGTTTAATTTTTTTTCATACTCTTTCTTTATTTTATTAAGTTCCATTAAAATCGGAAGCAGATCGCTCTCGTTTACGATCTCTATACCGGTCGTTTCACCAAGTATTTTGTAAAACAGCGTACTGTCAAGATTAACCTGTATGGTAACGCTTCCCTGTCCCAGATCAATTTCAGCAATTTTTTTGAATCCGTTATATACTGACACTCCCTTATTTTTTTTCCGCCGCCTGCTTAACCTCTCTTACTAATTTAATATCCTGCGCAGATTCCCCTTACTTTTGAAAAAATCTCATCTTTTAACCAATGACCTTTTGCAAGTCCTGTTATCCATTTTTCCATTCTTATGTTAATTTCTTTAATCGGAAATGCAAACAATATCTGAGTCATAATATACTTAATGTCTTTTTCACTCAGCTCCAGACAATTTACAGGTATAACGGTTTGCTCCATACTGTTCGAAAGCTCCTCACATAACAATACAGACTCTTCCGCTTCAGGATTCAAGCAATTCATTATGATAATAAAAGGTTTATTTATTTCTTTCAGTTCTTCAACAACCCGCTTTTTCGCATTCTGCATACTCCTCTCTGGGAATATCTGAAATACTTCCATCAGTAGTTACCACCAAACCGATTGTAGAGTGTTCGGATATAACCTTTTGAGTACCCACTTCCCGCAGCCATATTAAACGGTACTTCTTCATCAAACCATGGAGTTACAACCATTCTGGGAGCTTCATTCTCTATATATCCCAGTGAGCTTGGAACTATGTATCCGACACAATCAATCAAACGTACATTAAATTTTGCACCGTCTTCCAGATTAACTTCAACCGCTTCTTCAGGAATAAACTTCCGCTCAGTAGTCATTATGGTTTTTCCTGCGGCAGACTGCGGCAACTCGTCAATGGCCCTTTCTCTTTTAAAATCACTTTCAATATTCGGAATCACCAACGATTCCATAAATCTTTTTATAAATGTAGATTTTCCCGTTCGAACGGGTCCGACTACCCCCCTATATATATCTCCGTCCGTTCTTCTGGATATATCATTATAAATATCGTTAACCATTTTATCCTCCTACACAATTGGTATCAATAACATGCCGTTATCTGTTAAACGGTCGCTGTCTAGAGAATTTTCTTCCATTATTGCATTTACTGATGTACAGTATTTTTTGGCAATATTCCATACGTCTTCATTTTCTACTCCGTAATATAATTTAAGCGCATAATCTCCGTCTCTGGTGATCTTTACAGTATCGTCAAATTTTACATCTGTAAGAGCTTCACACATTGAAGACGTAAATAAATCGCCGATCACCCGAATATCCGTTTTTTATAGATAAACCGTTTGATGAGGTAAGAGTATAAGTACATCCAAGAGGTTCAACATTTATTTCCGCTAAACTGTTTTCAGTTATTTTATCATTTTCCACTACATGTTCAAACGCTTCTTCTTTTTTTCAGTATAGCCGGAAAGTTATTCTCATTTTTTATCATAATGCTAAAGCACAGCATACCGCTTATTTTCAGTGAACGTTCTTCAGAATTTATCTGAATATTAATATTTTTTACAGTACTCCAAACATCATAAACACAAGCTATTGTTCCATTCATCATTTTCAATAGAAGTTTTATTCTGAAAAATTTCATTTACTGATACGGGAGGCTGGTCAATCATAAATTTGGACGAAGCATATTCACATGGATAAGAAGTTGAATATGCGTCGGCAACAAGCTGCACAGGAAGCGTTTTTATTGCACGGCAGCGTATTCCGATTTTTAATTCACATTTTAATAATTTATTTTCGCCGTCACTGTTCGTATTTGCAATAATATCGCATGAGACCAACCGAAGATTTACTGAACAATCATAATTTTCGTCAAGACCTTCCATATCTACGATCTGACTGTAAGGAACTGAAAAATTCATAGTTTCCATTCCGTCGCTGCATGTATATAAAAAACCTTTACTTCAGCGTCTCCTTTAACTACAAGTTTATTGGATATAATTTTTTTATCAGGTTCAGACAAAATTACATCCGACCTTACAATACCTGAAACCGATGGTTTAGACATGTTTAACTCAACATCTTCATTAACTGTTATAGTTATAGTTTTTATTTTCTATAATTTTTTTTAGCGGCATATTCAACCGGTATTTTTTTTCATTTGTGCATTCATACCAAATATATCGCAGATTACTTCCTGAGTGGTTTCGCCGGTAATCTTGACTTTTATTGAAACAGCGCCCCGCATATCAATTCTTCTCTGATTTACAACTCTGCAATTTATGTGATCTGCCTTAGGGATCAGAGAAACCATGGGTTTATTTACATTTGCTCCCCATCTGCACTGTTTTTTTTGAGTATGTCATTTTTTGATTGATACATTGTAATTTATTATCCTTCTCAGAACAATATAATATTTTAACGTCAGCAAGTAACTCATATGTTAATGAATCACCGTTAATATTACTGGAAATAATAGTCGGAACAATACAGCATTTGATTAGTTTAAAAATATCGGGATAATAATCAGGTAAAATATAATCAAGTTCAACGCTTTGTTCCTGAACACCATCATATATTTTTTTCACTGACTGACAGCATTTCTCGGGTTAATCTTTAAATCCATTTATATACCTCCTAATTTACACAAAATCCGTTATTAGATTTATTCGGACTTGTCTTGCTAAAATCAGTATATTAAAATTTAATTTCGATTATGACAAATCTGTCAATTTAATATAATAGTGATATAATAAATGTGAGGAACATATTTTTTTATGTTCCTCACAATAAACACGGTATAAATTATTAAAAAAAACGTATGCTCCACAAAAATTTTAACTCCGATTCCTACAAGAATCAGTCCGCCAACTAACTGAGCCTTATTATTAAGTATATTTCCGAATTTCTTTCCTATCAGTACTCCAACAATACTAAACATAAATGTAATACTGCAAATGGCAGTCGCTGCAAAAAGCTATATTTACATTTTCAAGCGCTGCAAAGCTTACTCCTACTGCTAAAGCATCAATACTGGTCGCAATTCCCTGCATAAACAGCATTTTTCCGGTAAGAATACTGCTTTCATTCTTTTCTTCGTCCTTTTTTAAACGACTCACATATCATCTGACCACCGATAAATCCAAGCAAAATTAGAGCTATAATATGATCAAAAGCCGTTATATACTTCGCAAAACCACGTCCTAAAAAAATAGCCGATAAGAGGCATTAATCCCTGAAAACCTCCGAAACAGACCCCCGTCATGATCGTTTTTCCAGCCTTGATATTCTTACAGCAAAGCCCATTCGTCACCGATACTGCAAAAGCGTCCATTGAAAGACCTATTCCAATAAGAATCAATTCAATTATACTCATTATTTGTCCCCCTAAATTCTCTTTGACAGCAATCCGAATATTTTTTTCCTGAAATCCTTAAAATTACCGTTATCCAAAGCGTCTCTTATTTTTTTTTCTGCGAGAGTATTGTAAAAATATAGATTATGCATAACTGCAAGGCGTCCGGCAAACATTTCACCGGCTTTGAAAAGGTGGCGTACATACGCCCTCGTAAAGTTCCGACAGACAGGACAGCCGCACTCTTCATCTATTGGACGGCTGTCAGTTTCATAGCACTTATTTGTAAGATGCATGACTCCCGACCATGTAAATACTGTCGCATGCCTTGCATTACGGCTAGGCATAACACAATCAAACATGTCAACGCCTCTTGCAACAGCCTCTATAATGTTTGACGGAGTTCCTACTCCCATAAGATATCTCGGCTTGTTCACAGGCATGTAAGGCTCGACAACATCTATAATTCTGTACATTTCCTCGGTGGATTCACCCACAGCAAGTCCGCCGATGGCATAACCGTCCAGATCAAGTTTAGCTATATCCTCAATATGTTTAATTCTCAAAGCATCATAAGTACTGCCCTGATTGATCCCGAAAAGCATCTGATTCTTATTTATAGTATCACTCAAAGAATTCAGTCTTTCCATTTCCTCTTTGCAGCGATAAAGCCAGCGTGTAGTACGCTCAATTGAATTTGCCGCATATTCATGCTCCGACGGATTTTCAATGCACTCATCAAACGCCATAGCTATAAGTAGAAGCAAGATTAGACTGTATCTGCATACTTTCTTCCGGACCCATAAAAATCTTTCTTCCGTCAATATGAGAAGAAAAAATAAACGCCTTCCTCTTTAATCTTACGCAGCTTGGCTAAAGAAAATACCTGAAATCCTCCGCTGTCGGTAAGAATCGGACGATTCCAGTTCATAAATTTATGTAGGCCGCCCATTTCCTTTATTACCTTATCCGTAGGACGCAAATGCAGATGATATGTATTGCAAAGCTCTACCTGACATTTTAAATCTACCAGATCAAGAGAGGAAATACCTCCCTTAATTGCCGCAAAGAAGTTCCTAAGATTCATAAAAAGCAGGGCGTCTGAAAAGTACCGTGTACCGTTTCAAACTGTCCTCTTCTTGCTTTTCCCTCTTTCTTTAATAATGTATACATAATTTCTCCTTTATGTTAAACAAATCACTATTTAATATAATTATTTATCTATAATCATGAATCCTATTATCCTTGTTATACTTTATCCAATAATTCATAAATATCAACGTAATATTTTTTCTTTATTACTTCTGTCTACATAAACTGTTGCCGTCATGCCTATTAATCCTGATATATCATCAGTGATGTTTTCAGAACTGTAAAGATATGTTTCACCATCATACGGATTTATGACCTCGCACTCTGCTTTTATATGGATGACGATTATTAATAGTCATGTTATAATTCATTGTAACATTAGTAATTGTTCCGCTTAGTTTATCTCCTGATTTCTTTTAGGATTTTTATACGACGCCCAATTATGATGTTTATTATAAGAAATACTGCTCCGATTACGGCAAATGAACCGCCAATTCCTAAAAATATATACTCAAATACTTTTTGAATCTGTTCTTACATCTGAAGGATCATCAGGATCGTAATACACTTCAATTTCTTTGCCCTCATACATGCTTGAATTATATTCATTAATATTTTTTTTCTAAGACCTCGCCGTCAACTGTATATTCAATCCAAACATCATAATGGGTATGATTTTTACCATTTCTTCTGTAACTGTCTGCACTTATACTTATTATTTCAGCTTTTTGTCTTTTGAGCGGAATTCATAAACGCTGATGTTCTTGCCAATGATATACCGCCTATAACAACCAGTATCATTCCAATTATAAAAAATATAGCACCTATAATTGTAAATACGGTTTTACCTTTTTTGATTTTCATATGTTTATCCTCTCTGAGTACGATATTCATGCTTTTCATAATATCCGATAAGAATGCCGTTATCATCTCTAAGAGCGATCATATATACGTCCTTATTTTCTTTCGGATTATGAAAAGTAAAAATTCTGTTATTTTCCGTGCTTGCACTGAACCAATCGACAACTTTTTTTATTTTAGAATTTGAATCCTCATTATGACAATTTAAAAAGCGATTTTCCTATCAGTTCAATACCGCCTCTTTTAGCATATCTTTCAACTGCTTCCGGATTCATATAAATTATTTCATGTGAAAGATTACATATAACTATCGGACATATATCCTGATCAATTATACTTTTAAAATATATTGAAAGTTCCATAAAGTCCTCCTTCTTACAAAATACACATAGCATCCCCAAAACTGAAAAATCTATATTTTTCTTCAACTGCAATTTTATACGCATTCATAGTATTTTTCGTAACCTAAAAATGCCGACACAAGCATTATCAGCGTACTTTCCGGCAAATGAAAATTAGTGATAAGTCCGTCAAGAAGCTTGAATTTATATCCCGGATAAATGAAAATGTCAGTATATCCGTCTCCGGACTTTACCAAACCGTTTTCAAGCTCCATACTTTCAAGAGTACGGCATGAAGTTGTACCTACAGCTATAACACGTCCGCCGGACGCTTTTGTGCGATTGATCTTTTCAGCAGTTTCCTCACTTAAATGATAGTGTTCGCTATGCATTTTATGATTTAATATATCGTCCTCTTTTATGCCGGACGGAATGTTCCGAGTCCTACATGTAAGGTAACATAAGCAATATCAACACCCATTGACCGGATTTCTTCAAGTTGCTCTTTAGTAAAATGCAGTCCGGCAGTAGGAGCAGCAGCAGAACCCAACTCTTTAGAATAAACCGTCTGATAACGTTCCTTATCCTCCAGCTTTTCGGTTATGTAAGGAGGCAAAGGCATTTGTCCGATTTCATCAAGTACTGCATAAAAATTCCCTTCACATGAAAATTTTACGATTCTGTTTCCATCATCTTTTTACTTCAATAACTTTTTTTGCAGTTAGTATACCGTTCCCAAAAAAGAAAATTCTGTACCAACCTTAGCTTTTTTTCTCCGGACGGCATATAATTTCCCAAAGCTTGTCTCCTTTCTGCTCCAGAAGCAGAAATTCAATAAAACTTCCAGTACTCTTTTTTTTTTCACCGTAAAGTCTTGCCGGCAGTACTCTTGAATCATTGAGTACCAATAAATCACCTTTTTAAGGTAATCGCATAAATTATAGAAACGGGAATGAACAATATCTCCAGTTTTCCTGTCTATTTTCATTAGTCTTGATGAATTTCTAGGCTCTACAGGAGTCTGAGCTATTAATTCTTCCGGTAAATCATAGTAAAAATCAGATTTTTTTTCATTTTTATTCCCCTAAATTTAAAAAAGTGTATTGACATAACAAGAATAACATGATATTATAAAAACTATGGTAGAGGTGCGGCTGCGATGTAGCGTCTGACAGGAAAACCATTCCGACTTTTTATGCAGACGTAAAAGGCAATGCTGCCGAAGAACAGATCCCGGTAAAGTCTGTTCTGATTGCAGTCTTAACAGGGATTGCGATTGTCATCAACGTTTGATGGAGAGCTATCGGCATTCAATTTAAATATAGTTGTAATGTCAATATTTCTATTATATCGTATGATGAGCCGGTTTTCAACCGGTTTTTTTAATTTATTATTTTTAACTATTTTAACTATGTAAGGAGTTAGTAAAAATGAAGCATTACAAAGCAGGTATTATCGGCGCCACAGGTATGGTAGGTCAGAGATTTGCCACATTACTGGAAAATCACCCTTGGTTTGAGGTTACGGCTCTTGCCGCTTCTCCAAGATCTGCCGGAAAAACCTATGAAGAGGCGGTAGGAAACAGATGGGCTATGACTTCTCCTATGCCTGAAAAAATGAAGAATATGGTTGTATTGAATGCCGTTGACGATATTGAAAAAATTGCAGGTCTTGTTGACTTTGTATTTTGTGCAGTTGACATGAAAAAAAAGACGAAATAAAAAGCTCTTGAAGAAAAAAATATGCAAAAGCTGAAATTCCGTTGTTTCAAACAACTCTGCTCACAGAGGTACTCCAGATGTTCCTATGGTAGTACCGGAAATAAACGATGATCATATTCAAATCATAGAATCACAGAGAAAGCGTCTTGGAACAAAAAAAAAGGTTTTATTGCGGTAAAAATCAAACTGTTCAATCCAAAGCTATGTTCCTGCACTTAATCCTTTGATGGAATACGGTATTACAAAAGTCCTCGCATGCACATATCAGGCAATTTCAGGCGCAGGCAAAACTTTTGAAACATGGCCTGAAATGCTCGACAATCTTATTCCTTTTATCGGCGGAGAAGAAGAAAAAAATCTGAACAGGAACCTCTAAAAGTATGGGGGACACATTGAAGGCGACAAGATCGTAAACGCTCAAACTCCTTCTATCACAACACAGTGCCTTAGAGTTCCGGTTTCAGACGGTCATACAGCGCTGTTTTTGTATCATTTGACAAAAAACCTTCCAAAGAAGAAATTCTTAATAAGTGGGTGCATTCAAGGGCGCTCCGCAGGAGCTTGATCTGCCGTCGGCTCCAAAGCAGTTTATTCACTATTTTGAAGAGGATAATCGTCCTCAGGCTAAGCTGGACAGAAATCTTGAAGGCGGTATGGCAGTTTCTGTAGGAAGACTCAGAGAAGACACTCAGTATGATTACAAATTCGTATGCCTGTCTCACAATACGCTTAGAGGTGCGGCAGGCGGCGGCGTACTCCTGGCTGAGCTGTTGGTCGCTAAGGGTTATTTTGATTAATTTACATTATTATATAATTAAAAAGTTAGCTGTTGATATAAATGGCTTACTATACGATTGACTTTATTAAGGAGGTCAAAGTAAATGAAAAAATACAATTTTTACCGGTGCCGGCGTTGCAATTATAACACCGATGAATGCAGACGGTTCAATTAATTATGACGGATTTGCTGAAAATATTGAATTCCAGATCGCTAACGGTACTGACGCTATTATTGTATGCGGTACAACCGGCGAAGCGTCGACAATGACTGATGACGAACATATTGAATGTATCAGATTTGCCGTTGAAAAAAACTGCCGGAAGAATACCGGTTATTGCCGGTACCGGCGAAGAATGATACAAAATATGCAGTAGAGCTTTCAAAGATTGCTCAGGAAAAGGGTGCAGACGGACTTCTGCTTGTAACACCTTACTACAACAAGGCATCGCAAAAAGGTCTAGTAGCACATTTTACAGCAATAGCAGACGCTGTTGACATTCCAATTATTTTGTATAATATTCCAGGCCGTACAGGCGTCAGCATTGACATGAATACTTATAAAATTCTTGGTCAGCACAAAAATATCGTTGCTGTCAAGGAAGCCAGCGGAAACATAAGCTATACTTCAAAACTTATTGCACAGTGCGGCGATCTACTGGACGTTTACAGCGGTAATGATGATATTATTGTTCCTATGATGTCTATCGGCGCTAAGGGAGTTATATCTGTTATTTCAAATATTATGCCAAAGGAAACACATGAAATCACTCAGCTTTGTCTTGCAAACAACTGTGAAGAAGCAGCAAAAAGCTTCAAATGAAGTATCTTGAACTTATCAATAACCTGTTTATTGAAGTCAATCCTATTCCTATAAAGGAAGCTATGAATCAAATGAAAAATGCCGTCGGGACCTTGCAGACTTCCTCTATGTGAAATGACCGACGAACACATCGAAACATTGAAAAAAATTCTATGAAAAAAAATCGGTTTGATTTAATATATACGGAAAGGATCATAAAATGACTAAGATTGTAATTTGCGGTGCAAACGGCAAAATGGGACAGACAATTTACCGCTGTATTAAAGAGCGCAAGGACTGTAAAGTTATAGGCGGTATTGATATTAATACTCATCAGTATGCTGATTTTCCCTATTTACAGTTCTGTTAATGAACTGCCCGAAAAGCCTGACGCTATTATCGACTATTCTCATCCTTCCTGCCTTACACCTCTTCTGGAATATTGCATGACAACAGGAACTCCTATAGTTTTAGCAACAACAGGCTACAGTGACGAACAAATTTCTGAAATTAAAAAGGCTTCTGCTCAGATTCCGGTATTTTTCTCATGGAATATGTCATTAGGTATTAATCTGCTGGTTCAGCTTGCTAAAAAAAGCAACTGCAATTTTAGGAGATCAGTTTGATATTGAAATTATTGAAAAGCATCATAATCAAAAAATTGACGCGCCCAGCGGTACTGCTTTTAATGATCGCTAACGCTATAAATGAGACCAGAAACGATGACATGAAATATACTTATGACAGACACTCACTAGCGCAAAAAACGTGAACCGAATGAAATCGGTATTCACGCTGTAAGAGGCGGTACTATTGTTGGTGTACATGAAGTTTTGTTTGCAGGAAATGATGAAACTGTCACAATTTCTCATTCTGCCGCATCAAAAACCGTTTTTGCTGAAGGTTCTATAAATGCTGCAATTTTTTGTTAAATCACAAAAACCTGGTCTTTTACGATATGGGAAGTATTGTTGGTTAATTCAAATTAATAAGCGTGCTTTTTCATTTAAAAGCACGCTTTTATTTATTCACATAAATATTTCACAATGTCTAAAGGTTTATCAGCAATATAATCTGCTCCTGCATTTACTAATTCTTCAAGAGTCCTGAATCCCCAAAGGCAGCCAATAGTTTTAATTCCGGAATTTTTCCGGTTTTTATATCAATACATGTATCACCGATCATGACAGTATTTTCCTTGGAAATATTGAGCTTATCCATTATATTATCAACTATTGCCGGACTGGGCTTTACAGGATTTCCTTCAGATTTTCCAAAACCTCTGAAAAAGTTCATCGCCAAAATAATATGAAATAACGTTTTCTGTAAATTCATGAGTTTTATTTGAAGCTACTGCCAGTTCAAAACCTTTTTCTTTCAACGTATTCAGCATTTTTTCAATACCGTCATAGATATATGTTTTTACAGTATAATTCTTATTATAATAATTATTATATAATGACAATGCTTCATCAAATTTATCCTGATTTTCTACGGGAAGCGCACGTTCAATAAGTTTTGCAACCCCGTCTCCTACCAGATAATTAAATTCCGAAAGCTCATGCTCAGGAAAACCAAGAATACGCATTGCATAGTTAGTTGCCTCGGCAATATCTGCCAGTGAATTTACTAATGTTCCGTCCAGATCAAAAAATTGCTAATTTCATTTTATCGCCTCCATTTATATTATAACACTCATACTACATTTGTGCAATTAAAAAAGCAGGGTTTAAAACCTGCTTTTTTATTTATATTGCCTTAAGCTTTACTGCTGCCCAACCTTCTCCTTCAGCAGTATCTATAACTTCAAATCCAGCATGAACTACGGCATTAACTACCTCGTCCTTACGCTCGGTTATAATACCAGATATAATCAAGATTCCATTATTTTTAAGCTTTTGATGAAAAATATCCTTCATTGCAATTAAAACGTCCGCAACAATATTAGCAGTAATTAAATCATATCCGCCTCCGATTTTTTCACACAGTTCCTTATTACTGATAACATCTCCGCAATATACCATATACTTATCCTTGGTAATATTATTTTTGCGGCATTTTCAATAGCAGTTTCAACGGCATTCTGTTCAATATCAACGGCTGTTACTTCACTTGCACCAAGAAGCATTGCACCTATTGAAAGTATCCCGCTGGGCCCGCAACCAAGATCCAGTACTCTATCTCCGGAATTCAATGATTCTTCAAGAAGCTCAAGACAAAGCTTTGTCGTATTGTGTCGCCCTGTTCCAAAGCTTGACGCCGGATCAATATCCAATATCACTCTTCCGTCAGTGTTACTGCATTCTTCCCATGACGGTTTTACAAGCAATTTTTTACCGACCTTCAACGGTTTAAAATACTGTTTCCAGTTATTTGCCCAGTCTTCCTCTTTAACCTGTAACAATTCCAATTCAAGACGTCCGAAAATATTATTTTTTTATCATTACTTTTCATTTGCTTAAGCAATGTTTTCAAGGATATCATCATTTCCATTCCCTGAGAATTGTCAGGAAGATAAACTGTAAGGCATGTTTCACAGTTACTAAGATTCATAAGATCATCGTCAATATAATCCCATTTACCATTCTTATTTTCCAGAAACTCTTTAAAATCATTTGAATCCTTAATAACAAATCCCTTTAATTCCAATATCCATTAAGGAAGCACACAATATATCAATACCTTCGGTTTCCGTATATATATTAACTTCTGTCCAGTTCATTTTCTAATTTCCTTTATTTATTTTTTAAACAAATACACTGCGTCACGTTCATCTATAATCTTATCATTATTTTACATCCATATTATAACTTGTTGAAAGTCGGTTTCATAAGGCTTAGCAAGATATCTGTTCAGGCATATTAAATCTGTCTTATTAATTTTACCGTCCAGATTTACATCACCTTTCTTTAGCGGATTTGTTGTAGTTGTAACAGCAGTAGTTACCGATTTGGTTGTAGTTGTAGTTTTGACTGTAGTTTTAACAGTAGTAGTCGTAGTAACTTTTTTGAGTCGTAGTAGCCTGAGTTGAAGCTGGTCCCGAATAATTAAGATATTCCATACAAATCCAGCCGCTTTTACTGTTATATGCCGCTTTTTCCCCAGTTAGCGCTTACAGAGCTTATATTTACAACAGCATTATATGGAACAAGGCATACCGTAGAATTTTTGTCCTCCTATTCCCGAACGCATATAGACTCCGGTTGATGAATTCACTTTATAATTACCTGTCTTATAGCTATACGAGCTCTCTGTATACTTAGTGTATTCCAAATAAATCCAGCCTGTTTTTATCTTTTATACTCAACCTGTCCCCATTCGTTATTATAAACGCGTGTTACTACAACAGTAGTACTCTTTTGGAATCGTTAAAAAGTACATTTGAAGAAGTACTATAAGACTGCCTCAAATTAAGTGCGTCAGTAGTTATATAATGTCCGGTCAAGTATTTAGGTGTCGTAACTGATGTATCGTCAATCTTTGAAGGAAGGTTTTTACCCTTGTAAAGCCTTACCTGAAGCATTCCGGCAAAGATCATAATAATCAAACAGCTTGTCCGTTTTATTCTGCGCCGGATCTATCATATAAACTTCACCGTTTTTAATAGTATCTATAGCAATCCAATGTCCGTCATATTTAACAGACATAACAATATAATACCCTTGATTTATGTAACTTTTCAGTTCATTTGTTATGCTTGATTTAGTATTAGAAGAAAATGACGCTTTCTTTTCAAAAGTAAAATTTGGCACTAATCCAGAAACTGCGCCCCAATATACATTTCCATAATTATCAAATCCTCCGTTTTTTACTGAGATAATCACACAAGGTTCCCGGATTAAAGGAACTTTCACTCTTTGAACCTGAATGAACAACTAAAATTGCAATTGAAGTAACTGCACATCCGATTTCCGCCATTGTGTTGCCGCATGAGCCTAAAGTTTTATTTCCCCCATCTGGAATCGCCTTGAGTCCAATCCTTATAGCCGTCAGCAAAAAAACTGTAAAAGACGTGCAAAACATAAAAATTACGGCTATAAATGATGCAATTATTTTATTAAATTTTCTGACCATAACCGTTCCTCTTTTTCTTAATTAAAATGTAATCTTATTTTCATCAAAATCGTTACATTTAACCAAAATGTAACTTTTCTATAATTACTTATTTATTATAACATGACTTTAATGGTTTTTCAATCCATAATATTGTCCATATTTTTCACTCTGATTTTTGTAACATTTTACTAATAATATAACAAAAATTACATTAAAAGCAGCTATATATTACAAAAAGATTACATAAAAAATAAAAAAATGGCTGCATAAATACAACCATTTTTTAATAATTTTTGATTTAACGCATACCTTACTGCAATTATTTCATCGAAATTTTCTTCTTCCTTGAACGCTTTACAAAATAAATTACACACTCTATTACCAAAACTGCCGAGGTTATTGCAATGAAAAAACGGAACTAATCCCCAACCGCCGCTCGCTTTCACTTCTTAGCGTATCAGCTTTTTTTCCGAGATCGTTATTACTGTTCTGCTGATTTTTTGCTGCTGCGGAATTTTGAACGATCTCATTATCAGACTTGTTAGCATTAGCATCGCTGCTTCCTTTTGTTACAATAACACCGCCGTTTTTTATCAGCAAGGTAAGCGCTGACCCATGCAAGCGGAGTATTCCAGTTAATAGTACATTCATTTACAGACCATGCTTCAATATTATCCATATAGCACTTTGCCGGCGCTCTTTCTCCCAACTTCCAGCCTGATCCCTCACCCACGGATCCTGCATACCCGAATTAGGTCCGCCTACAAGCACACCGTTAGGCGCTTTGGGGAAAAGTTGAATCAGCCTGATATGACCACCATCTATGATGAGGATTCTCAACAGCATGAGTTCCATAACCTGTAACATAGAATAGTCCATTGATTTCTACCGAGAATATAATCCATACCGCTTACCACCCGTCAAGATAATCATCATCTCCGGTAAGCTCATAAGCATAAGCCATTACTATATTATTATTCATGATAAATGAATTTGAACCCCAGATATAACCATGTTTGTCAATTTTATAGTTAATAGTTCCCGGTTCATACGGCTGACTTGCTCTCAGCAATACGTAACCGAATCAAAGCACAATG
>VOFK01000613.1_pt1 | contig 34128 bp, 51 predicted proteins | sample 5384121 | NCBI WGS metagenome assembly VOFK01 (sample SAMN12384730, study PRJNA508395) | human gut metagenome | isolation source: healthy gut J | host: Homo sapiens | reverse complement strand
GTAATCGAGCTGCTGACCGCTGATATCCGCCAGCATCTGACGCCAGTACTCACTACGCGCCCCGCCACCAATCAACGTAACACTTTGCGGTTTAATGCCGCAGGCATGCACGACATCCATGCCATCTGCCAGCGCATAACCCACGCCTTCCAGCACTGCTCGCGCCAGTTCATTGGGGCCATGTTGATGAGTCAAACCAAAAGAAAACCCCCTTCGCCGGGGATTATTGTTGTGGCGTACGCTCGCCGGAAAGATAAGGCAGAAACCAAACTGGCTCGGCACTTTCATCAACCTGTTGAGCTGCAGCGATTAAAGCTGGGACATTGCTCAGGCCGGTTAATTTCGCGGCCCATCCAGACATGACGCTGCACTCAGCATTACAGACATTAAATGCCAACGCTGCGGTAGCGCATGGCAAAAGCTGTGTACGGCGCTTTCTGGCTTGCTTAAAAACCCTTCGCTGACAGCAAAATAGACCCCCGACGTCCCCAGCGATAACATTGCCTGATTAGCATCAACCATTCCCACCAACCGCACCAGCCATTGTCGCCACCGCCTGCGATAACTGGCACCGCCGCCATACCCCACGCTTTCGCAACTTCAGGTAACAAAGCACCAGTAATTTCGCTGCCTTCGTATAATGCGGGCATCTGGTCACGAGATAAGTCGCAAGCCTGCAGCATGACGTCACTCCAGTCACGCTTTGCGACATCCAGCCACATGGTGCCAGCTGCGTCAGACATATCGCTGGCAAACTCTCCCGTCATACGCAGACGCAAGTAATCTTTCGGTAATAATACTTTGTCGATTTGACGGAATATCTCCGGCTCATGCCGCTGAACCCATAGCAATTTAGGCGCAGTAAATCCGGGCATCATCAGGTTGCCGGTAATCACTGTGATTGCGGAACTCGCTTCCAGCAAAGTGCACTGCGCACAGCGCCCGTCGTTCCACAAAAATGGCAGGGCGCAATACCCGTTGTTGAGCATCCAGTAAGGCTTTGCTCCATGCATCTGGCCGGCAATACCCAATGCTTTAACGTCCCAGAGAATGCCGATCGCCCAGAGCTTTCATTGCGCGATCAGTTGCCTGCCACCACTGTTCCGGGTCTTGTTCCGACCAGAGTGGATGCGGGCGCGAAACGGTCAGCTTTTCCGTTTGAGAAGCAACCACCTCACCCTGCTCGTTAAGCAAAATAACTTTTACGCCCGAGGTGCCAAGATCTATCCCGATATACATATCGATCGTTCCTTAAAAAAATGCCCGGTATCGCTACCGATAACCGGGCCAACGGACTGCACATAGTTAGCCGTTATTTGTCGAACAGATAATGATTTACCAGATTTTCCAGTTGCTCCTGGCGACCACTCTGATGCACCGGAGACAAATTATGTTCCTGAGCATATTTGGCTAAATCTGCCAGTGACATTTGGCCTTTCAGGATTTGCTGGCCTAATTCGCTATTCCAGCCGGAATAACGCTGCGCGATGCGTTTATCCAGCTCGCCATCTTCAATCATGCGCGCTGCAATTTTTTCAGCGCCAGTGCCATCGTATCCATCGCGCCGATATGACCGTAAAACAGATCATATTTATCAGTACTTTTGACGACGTACTTTGGCATCGAAGTTCAGACCACCGGTGGTGAAACCGCCTGCTTTTGAGAATTTCATACATTACCAGCGCATTCTCTTCCACACTGTTCGGGAACTGGTCGGTGTCCCAGCCCAGTTGCGCATCGCCACGGTTGGCGTCGACAGAACCGAACAGGCCAAGCGCAATGGCGGTGGCAATTTCATGATGGAAAGAGTGACCTGCCAGCGTCGCGTGGTTAGCTTCAATGTTCAGTTTAATCTCTTTTTTCCAGACCAAACTGTTTCAGGAAGCCATAGACTGTCGCAGCATCGTAATCATATTGATGTTTGGTCGGTTCTTGCGGTTTCGGTTCGATAAGCAACGTGCCCCTGGAAGCCGATTTTATGTTTATGCTCAACCACCATTTGCATAAAGCGGCCCAGTTGTTCACGCTCCTGACGCAAATCGGTATTTAACAGCGTTTCGTAACCTTCACGACCGCCCCACAGGACATAGTTTTCACCACCCAATTTATGGGTTGCTTCCATCGCTGTAACAACTTTGCGTTGCCGCCCAGCTGAAGACTTCTGGATCTGTTCGTCGCCGCACCCGCGCCGTAGCGAGGGTTTGTAAAGCAGTTGGCGGTTCCCCACAGCAACTTCACGCCGCTCTCTTCTTGCTATGCCTGCCGGACATCAACCATTTGCGCAAAATTATTGATGTACTCTTTTAACGACGCGCCCTCAGGGGAAACATCCACATCGTGGAAGCAATAAAATGGCACATGTAACTTGTGGAAAAACTCAAATGCGACATCTGCTTTACGCTTCGCCAACGCCAGTGCCTCACCAGCTGCTGCCACGGACGATTAAACGCCCCCACACCAAACATATCCGCCCCGTTCCAGCAGAAGGTGTGCCAGTAGCAGGCGGCAAATCGCAAGTGCTCTTCCATACGCTTACCCAACACCAGTTCGTCGGGATTGTAGTGACGGAATGCTAACGGGTTTGAGGATTTTGAGCCTTCATAACGAACGCGATCGAGCTGGTCAAAATAGGCTTGCATATTGAACTCCATAATCAGGTAATGCCGCGGGTGATGGATGATGTCGTAATATTGGGCACTCCCTTTCAGTTGCTCAATTATGTTATTTCACACTGCTATTGAGATAATTCACAAGTGTGCGCTCGCTCGCAAAATAAAATGGGATGATGAAACTGGGTAATTCCTCGAAGAGAAAAAAATGCAATAAGTACAATTGCGCAACAAAAAGTAAGATCTCGGTCATAAATCAAGAAATAAACCAAAAATCGTAATCGAAAGATAAAATCTGTAATTGTTTTCCCCTGTTTAGTTGCTAAAAATTGGTTACGTTTATCGCGGTGATTGTTACTTATTAAAGCTGTCCTCTAACTACAGAAGGCCCTACACCATGAAAATAAAGAACATTCTACTCACCCTTTGCACCTCACTTCTGCTTACCAACGTTGCGGCACACGCCAAAAAGAAGTCAAAATAGGTATGGCGATTGATGATCTCCGTCTTGAACGCTGGCAAAAAAGATCGAGATATCTTTGTGAAAAAGGCAGAATCTCTCGGCGCGAAAGTATTTGTACAGTCTGCAAATGGCAATGAAGAAACACAAATGTCGCAGATTGAAAAACATGATAAACCGGGGTGTCGATGTTCTTGTCATTATTCCGTATAACGGTCAGGTATTAAGTAACGTTGTAAAAGAAGCCAAACAAGAAGGCATTAAAAGTATTAGCTTACGACCGTATGATTAACGATGCGGATATCGATTTTTATATTTCTTTCGATAACGAAAAAGTCGGTGAACTGCAGGCAAAAAGCCCTGGTCGATATTGTTCCGCAAGGTAATTACTTCCCTGATGGGCGGCTCGCCGGTAGATAACAACGCTAAGCTGTTCCGCGCCGGACAAATGAAAGTGTTACAACCTTTTACGCTGATTCCGGAAAAATTAAAGTCGTTGGTGACCAATGGGTTGATGGCTGGTTACCGGAAAACGCATTGAAAATTATGGAAAACGCGCTAACCGCCAATAATAACAAAATTGATGCTGTAGTTGCCTCAAACGATGCCACCGCAGGTGGGGCAATTCAGGCATTAAGCGCGCAAGGTTTATCAGGAAAGTAGCAATTTCCGGCCAGGATGCGGATCTCGCAGGTATTAAACGTATTGCTGCCGGTACGCAAACTATGACGGTATATAAACCTATTACATTGCTGGCAAATACTGCCGCAGAAATTGCCGTTGAATTGGGCAATGGTCAGGAGCCAAAAGCAGATACCTCACTGAATAATGGCCTGAAAGATGTCCCCTCCCGCCTCCTGACACCGATCGATGTGAATAAAAAACAACATCAAAGATACGGTAATTAAAGACGGATTCCACAAAGAGAGCGAGCTGTAAGCGTTACGCCCCAGCGCGGAGCGGGGGCGTGATTTCTCTCCATGCCGCGTGAATGAATTGGCTTAGGTGGAGTCGTTATGCCTTATCTACTTGAAATGAAGAACATTACCAAAACCTTCGGCAGTGTGAAGGCGATTGATAACGTCAGCTTGCGGTTGAATGCTGGCGAAATCGTCTCACTCTGTGGGGAAAATGGGTCTGGTAAATCAACGCTGATGAAAAAGTGCTGTGTGGTATTTATCCCCATGGCTCCTACGAAGGCGAAATTATTTTTTTTGCGGGAGAAGAGATTCAGGCGAGTCACATCCGCGATACCGAACGCAAAGGTAGTCGCCATCATTCACCAGGAATTGGCCCTGGTGAAAGAATTGACCGTGCTGGAAAATATCTTCCTGGGTAACGAAATAACCCACAATGGCATTATGGATTATGACCTGATGACGCTACGCTGTCAGAAGCTGGTCGCACAGGTCAGTTTATCCATTTCACCTGATACCCGCGTTGGCGATTTTAGGGCTTGGGGCAACAACAACTGGTTGAAATTGCCAAGGCACTTAATAAACAGGTGCGCTTGTTAATTCTCGATGAACCGACAGCCTCATTAACTGAGCAGGAAACGTCGGTTTTACTGGATATTATTCGCGATCTACAACAGCACGGTATCGCCTGTATTTATATTTCGCACAAACTCAACGAAGTCAAAGCGATTTCCGATACGATTTGCGTTATTCGCGACGGACAGCACATTGGTACGCGTGATGCTGCCGGAATGAGTGAAGACGATATTATCACCATGATGGTCGGGCGAGAGTTAACCGCGCTTTACCCTAATGAACCACATACCACCGGAGATGAAATATTACGTATTGAACATCTGACGGCATGGCATCCGGTTAATCGTCATATTAAACGAGTTAATGATGTCTCGTTTTCCCTGAAACGTGGCGAAATACTGGGTATTGCCGGACTCGTTGGTGCCGGACGTACCGAGACCATTCAGTGCCTGTTTGGCGTGTGGCCCGGACAATGGGAAGGAAAAATTTATATTGATGGCAAACAGGTAGATATTCGTAACTGTCAGCAAGCCATCGCCCAGGGGATTGCGATGGTCCCCGAAGACAGAAAGCGCGACGGCATCGTTCCGGTAATGGCGGTTGGTAAAAATATTACCCTCGCCGCACTCAATAAATTTACCGGTGGCATTAGCCAGCTTGATGACGCGGCAGAGCAAAAATGTATTCTGGAATCAATCCAGCAACTCAAAGTTAAAACGTCGTCCCCCGACCTTGCTATTGGACGTTTGAGCGGCGGCAATCAGCAAAAAAGCGATCCTCGCCCGCTGTCTAGTTACTCAACCCGCGCATTCTCATTCTTGATGAACCTACCAGGGGTATTGATATTGGCGCGAAATATGAGATCTACAAATTAATTAACCAACTCGTCCAGCAGGGTATTGCCGTTATTGTCATCTCTTCCGAATTACCTGAAGTGCTCGGCCTTAGCGATCGTGTACTGGTGATGGCATGAAGGGAAACTAAAGCCAACCTGATAAATCATAACCTGACTCAGGAGCAGGTGATGGAAGCCGCATTGAGGAGCGAACATCATGTCGAAAAGCAATCCGTTCTGAAGTGAAATTGGCCGTACCGACATCCGGTGGCTTCTCCGGGCTGAAAGCACTGAATTTGCAGGTCTTCGTGATGATTGCAGCTATCATCGCAATCATGCTGTTCTTACCTGGACCACCGATGGTGCCTATTAAGCGCCCGTAACGTCTCCAACCTGTTACGCCAGACCGCGATTACCGGCATCCTCGCGGTAGGAATGGTGTTCGTCATAATTTCTGCTGAAATCGACCTTTCCGTCGGCTCAATGATGGGGCTATTAGGTGGCGTCGCGGCGATTTGTGACGTCTGGCTAGAGGGCTGGCCTTTGCCACTTACCATCATTGTGACGTTGGTTCTGGGACTGCTTCTCGGTGCCTGAACGGATGGTGGGTCGCGTACCGCAAAGTCCCTTCATTTATTGTCACTCTCGCGGGCATGTTGGCATTTCGCGGCATACTCATTGGCATCACCAACGGCACGACTGTATCCCCCACCAGCGCCGCGATGTCACAAATTGGGCAAAAGCTATCTCCCCGCCAGCACCGGCTTCATCATTGGCGCGCTTGGCTTAATGGCTTTTGTTGGCTGGCAATGGCGCGGAAGAATGCGCCGTCAGGCTTTGGGTTTGCAGTCTCCGGCCTCTACCGCAGTAGTCGGTCGCCAGGCTTTAACCGCTATCATCGTATTAGGCGCAATCTGGCTGTTGAATGATTACCGTGGCGTTCCCACTCCTGTTCTGCTGCTGACGTTGCTGTTACTCGGCGGAATGTTTATGGCAACGCGGACAGCATTTGGACGACGCATTTATGCCATCGGCGGCAATCTGGAAGCAGCACGTCTCTCCGGGATTAACGTTGAACGCACCAAACTTGCCGTGTTCGCTATTAACGGATTAATGGTAGCCATCGCCGGATTAATCCTCAGTTCTCGACTTGGCGCTGGTTCACCTTCTGCGGGGAATATCGCCGAGCTGGACGCAATTGCAGCATGCGTGATTGGCGGCACCAGTCTGGCAGGCGGCGTCGGGAGCGTGGCTGAGCGGTAATGGGGGCATTCATCATGGCTTCACTGGATAACGGTATGAGTATGATGGATGTACCGACCTTCTGGCAGTATATCGTTAAAGGTGCGATTCTGTTGCTGGCAGTATGGATGGACTCCGCAACCAAACGCCGTTCTTGATTTTGATAAAAAATTTTCTCAAAGCCGGTAACGTATTACCGGTTTTGAGTTTTTGCATGATTCAGCAGGAAAAGAACCATGTTTACTAAACGTCACCGCATCACATTACTGTTCAATGCCAATAAAGCCTATGACCGGCAGGTAGTAGAAGGCGTAGGGGGAATATTTACAGGCGTCACAATCGGAATGGGATATTTTCATTGAAGAAGATTTCCGCGCCCGCATTGATAAAATCAAGGACTGGTTAGGAGATGGCGTCATTGCCGACTTCGACGACAAACAGATCGAGCAAGCGCTGGCTGATGTAGACGTCCCCATTGTTGGGGTTGGCGGCTCTCGTATCACCTTGCAGAAAGTTACCCACCCGTTCATTACATTGCCACCGATAACTATGCGCTGGTTGAAAGCGCATTTTTGCATTTAAAAGAGAAAGGCGTTAACCGCTTTGCTTTTTATGGTCTTCCGGAATCAAGCGGCAAACGTTGGGCCACTGAACGCGAATATGCATTTCGTCAGCTTGTCGCCGAAGAAAAAGTATCGCGGAGTGGTTTATCAGGGGTTAGAAACCGCACCAGAGAACTGGCAACACGCGCAAAATCGGCTGGCAGACTGGCTACAAACGCTGCCACCGCAAACCGGGATTATTGCCGTTACTGACGCCCGAGCACGGCATATTCTGCAAGTATGTGAACATCTACACATTCCCGTACCGGAAAAATTATGCGTGATTGGCATCGACAACGAAGAACTGACCCGCTATCTGTCGCGTGTCGCCCTTTCTTCGGTCGCTCAGGGCGCGCGGCAAATGGGCTATCAGGCGGCAAAACTGTTGCATCGATTATTAGATAAAGAAGAAATGCCGCTACAGCGGATTTTGGTCCCTCCAGTTCGCGTCATTGAACGGCGCTCAACAGATTACCGTTCGCTGACCGATCCCGCCGTTATTCAGGCCATGCATTACATTCGTAATCACGCCTGTAAAGGGATTAAAGTGGATCAGGTACTCGATGCGGTCGGGATCTCGCGCTCCAATCTTGAGAAGCGTTTTAAAGAAGAGGTGGGTGAAACCATCCATGCCATGATTCATGCCGAGAAGCTGGAGAAAGCGCGCAGTCTGCTGATTTCAACCACCTTGTCGATCAATGAGATATCGCAAATGTGCGGTTATCCATCGCTGCAATATTTCTACTCTGTTTTTAAAAAGCATATGACACGACGCCAAAAGAGTATCGCGATGTAAATAGCGAGGTCATGTTGTAGCGACGATGAGAATTGTCGGCGTCGCATCAGGTAACTCAGCACAAACCACCTGATGATCAAAAGCCTTATCCGACCGACAAGTCGGATAAGGCTCGAGGAAATACAATTACATATGCGCCGCGATTAACCGTTGGTTATCCTGGTACATTGCGAACAGGTAGTTGTTATAACTCTTCCCTTTGGTCGAGTAGCCCTTCAGCTTGTGAATCATCGCTGTGGCAGTCACTTCCTGATCAGCTTTTACGCAGCTGCGCACGCGATTTACGGAACGAAGAGTAAGCCGGATGCGTATTGAGGTTAGTGACATAGGCGCTCACCGATTCTTTGACAGAACTAAACTGTGAGTACCCTTTCACTTTACCCGGCGCATTGGTACAACGTCCTTTCATGCATTTCATGCCGAAAAGATTGTTGTTGTTGCGCGCCAGCTTCGACGTTCCCCAACCGCTTTCTGCTGCAGCCATCGTCGCCACCATACTGGTAGGGATAATGTCTACGCGTTCAAGCAAGGCATTCCACGGGATTTTTCGCGTATTACCAGACCACTTCACCTTGTAGCGTTTGGCGATGTCTTTCAGACGCGCACGCTCAGCAGGTGACCATTGGCCCTGATACTGTTTTGAAATCAGCCAGTTACGTTCTGCAGTAATGGCTGCATTTTGGCTGGTAATGTAAGGCATTACGGTCCGGAGAAACGCCTTTTTCCTTGGTGTTCCGGAAGGGTATTTTCGCAAATCAGGAAGTGAACTACTCTTTGCACTATTGCGAGAATACTTTGTTTACTGCTTACCTGTTTATTACTAGCTTTAGTTAAGTGGGACTTTTTGACTCGCTGTTGTTGTGTGCGTCTTCGCTAACACCTCACTCGAAAACACCAGAGTGAGTAACATAAGAATCATCGCCCCATATCGTCGTATGGGAGTCAAAATCATCAGGTCTCTGGTCGGATTTAATCATTCCAACACCTTATATTTTTTTTCACAAATTTGAGAGTTGAATCTCAAATCATATCAAAAATAGCTGTCAAGAGCACCCCAAGGAATAGTCCAAATCTGAAACTATGTCACGTGTTAACGATTCAGATTGGCGCTAAATCGCAGAAAATGTGGGGGTTTATCGCAAAAATTCAGCCGTTTTTTGCGCGAGATCGCTCAACCTTGCTTCTCATCCTGTGGACTTACCGCTCAGGGATGAGTTTTGTTTGGCTTATCGCTGGCAAACTGTCTGAAATCGCAGCAATAATAAGGACTCATCCGCCATGAAACTCGCCGCCTGTTTTCTGACACTCCTTCCTGGCTTCGCCGTTGCCGCCAGCTGGACTTCTCCGGGGTTCCCTGCCTTTAGTGAACAGGGAGCGGGAACATTTGTCAGCCACGCGCAGTTGCCCAAAGGTACGCGTCCACTAACGCTAAATTTTGACCAACAGTGCTGGCAGCCTGCGGATGCGATAAAACTCAATCAGATGCTTTCCCTGCAACCTTGTAGCAACACGCCGCCTCAATGGCGATTGTTCAGGGACGGCGAATATACGCTGCAAATAGACACCCGCTCCGGCACGCCAACATTGATGATTTCCATCCAGAACGCCGCCGAACCGGTAGCAAACCAGGTCCGTGTATGCCCGAAATGGGATGGATTACCGCTCACGCTGGATGTCAGCGCCACTTTTCCGGAAGGAGCCGCCGTACGGGATTATTACAGCCAGCAAATTGCGATAGTGAAGAACGGTCAAATAACGTTACAACCCGCTGCCACCAGCAACGGTTTACTCCTGCTGGAACGGGCAGAAACTGACGTCCCTGCCCCTTTCGACTGGCATAACGCCACGGTTTACTTTGTGCTGACAGATCGTTTCGAAAACGGCGATCCCAGTAATGACCAGAGTTACGGACGTCATAAAGACGGTATGGCAGAAATAGGTACTTTTCACGGCGGCGATTTACGCGGCCTGACCAACAAACTGGATTATCTCCAGCAGCTGGGCGTCAATGCTTTGTGGATAAGCGCCCCATTTGAGCAAATTCACGGCTGGGTCGGCGGCGGTACAAAAGGTGATTTCCCGCATTATGCCTACCACGGTTATTACACACAGGACTGGACGAATCTTGATGCCAATATGGGCAGCGAAGCCGATCTACGGACGCTGGTTGATAGCGCGCATCAGCGCGGTATTCGTATTCTCTTTGATGTCGTGATGAACCACACCGGCTATGCCACGCTGGCGGATATGCAGGAGTATCAGTTTGGCGCGTTATATCTTTCTGGTGACGAAGTAAAAAAAACGCTGGGTGAACGCTGGAGCGACTGGGAACCTGCCGCCGGGAAAACCTGGCATAGCTTTTTAACGATTACATTAATTTCAGCGACAAAACAGGCTGGGATAAATGGTGGGGAAAAAACTGGATCAGAACGGATATCGGCGATTACGACAATCCTGGATTTGACGATCTCACTATGTCGCTGGCCTTTTTGCCGGATATCAAAACCGAATCAACGACCGCTTCTGGTCTGCCGGTGTTCTATAAAAACAAAACGGATACCCACGCTAAAGTCATCGACGGCTTTACCCCTCGCGATTACTTAACCCACTGGTTAAGTCAGTGGGTCCGCGACTATGGGATTGATGGTTTTCGAGTTGATACCGCCAAACATGTTGAGTTGCCCGCCTGGCAGCAACTGAAAACCGAAGCCAGCGCCGCGCTTCGCGAACGGAAAAAAGCTAACCCCGACAAAGCATTAGATGACAAACCTTTCTGGATGACCGGTGAAGCCTGGGGCCACGGCGTGATGCAAAGTGACTACTATCGCCACGGCTTCGATGCGATGATCAATTTCGATTATCAGGAGCAGGCGGCGAAAAGCAGTCGATTGTCTGGCGCAGATGGATACGACCTGGCAGCAAATGGCGGAGAAATTGCAGGGTTTCAACGTGTTGAGCTACCTCTCGTCGCATGATACCCGCCTGTTCCGTGAAGGGGGCGACAAAGCAGCAGAGTTATTACTATTAGCGCCAGGCGCGGTACAAATCTTTATGGTGATGAATCCTCGCGTCCGTTCGGTCCTACAGGTTCTGATCCGCTGCAAGGTACACGTTCGGATATGAACTGGCAGGATGTTAGCGGTAAATCTGCCGCCAGCGTCGCGCACTGGCAGAAAATCAGCCAGTTCCGCGCCCGCCATCCCGCAATTGGCGCGGGCAAACAAACGACACTTTCGCTGAAGCAGGGCTACGGCTTTGTTCGTGAGCATGGCGACGATAAAGTGCTGGTCATCTGGGCTGGGCAACAGTGACTTTTCCGGCTTCCCGTTCGTCAGTACCTCGGGAAGCCGCCAACCAGGATAAAATGTCAGCCCTAATCAGCGTTGCAGGATAAAGCACCAATCACTCTTCAACAGACCGATTTGCACCCCAGCAAATGTAGCGTTATTGTTACCTTCCTTGCTACAGAGTTCGACAGATATCCCGCTATGACATTCTCCCTTTTTTGGTGACAAATTTACCCGCCACTCCGGCATTACGCTGCTGATGGAAGATCTGAACGACGGTTTACGCACGCCTGGCGCGATTATGCTCGGCGGCGGTAATCCGGCGCAGATCCCGGAAATGCAGGACTACTTCCCGACGCTACTGCCGACATGCTGGAAAGTGGCAAAGCGACTGATGCACTGTGTAACTACGACGGTCCACAGGGGAAAACGGGAGCTACTCACACTGCTTGCCGGAATGCTGCGCGAGAGTTGGGTTGGGATATCGAACCACAGAATATTGCACTAACAAACGGCAGCCAGAGCGCGTTTTTCTACTTATTTAACCTGTTTGCCGGACGCCGTGCCGATGGTCGGGTCAAAAGTGCTGTTCCCGCTGGCACCGGAATACATTGGCTACGCTGACGCCGGACTGGAAGAAGATTCTGTTTGTCTCTGCGCGTCCGAATATTGAACTGCTGCCTGAAGGCCAGTTTAAATACCACGTCGATTTTGAGCATCTGCATATTGGCGAAGAAACCGGGATGATTTGCGTCTCCCGGCCGACGAATCCAACAGGCAATTGATTACTGACGAAGAGTTGCTGAAGCTTGACGCGCTGGCGAATCAACACGGCATTCCGCTGGTGATTGATAACGCTTATGGCGTCCCGTTCCCGGGTATCATCTTCAGTGAAGCGCGCCCGCTATGGAATCCGGAATATCGTGCTGTGCATGAGTCTTTCCAAGCTGGGTCTACGGCTCCCGCTGCGGCATTATCATCGCCAATGAAAAAATCATCACCGCCATCACCAATATGAACGGCATTATCAGCCTGGCACCTGGCGGTATTGGTCCGGCGATGATGTGTGAAATGATTAAGCGTAACGATCTGCTGCGCCTGTCTGAAACAGTCATCAAACCGTTTTTGTACTACCAGCGTGTTCGAGGAAACTATCGCCATCATTCGCGCCGCTATTTACCGGAAAATCGCTGCCTGATTCATAAACCGGAAGGAGCCATTTTTCCTCTGGCTATGGTTTTAAGGATTTGCCCATTACGACCGAGCAGCTCTATCAGCGCCTGAAAGCACGCGGCGTGCTGATGGTGCCGGGGCACAACTTCTTCCCAGGGGCTGGATAAACCGTGGCCGCATACGCATCAATGTATGCGCATGAACTACGTACCAGAGCCGGAGAAAATTGAGGCGGGGGTGAAGATTCTGGCGGAAGAGATAGAAAGAGCCTTTGGGCTGAAAGTCACTAAAATTGCCTGATGCGCTACGCTTATCAGGCCTACATGATTTCTGCAATATATTGAATTTGCGTGATTATGTAGGCCGGATAAGGCGTTTACGCCGCATCTGGCATAAACAAAGCGCACTATTCCGGCGTTGAGAAACGCCGGAAAACGTTTCAAACAGGCTGCTGCCGTAGCCGATGCCGCTGCACTTTCTCGACATCCATGCACTGCAACGCCTTTGTCGGGCAGGCTTCAACACAGGCCGGTCCCGTCTCCCGATGCCAGCACAGATCGCACTTAACCGCCCTCGCCTTTTTTGCGCGAAGAAACGACCTCCATCGCACCAAACGGGGCAAGCCAGCATACAGCTTTTTACAGCCAATGCAACGTGTTTGTTCAACGAAAATATGCCCATGTTCGCGGCTTATCGCGTCAACAGGGCAGAACATTCGCGCACGGTGCATCTTCACACTGATGACAGGCTACTGCCGTGGTCCAGCTGTGGTCTTTAATAACACGAATACGGGAAATAAACTCGTCTGGTGACAACGCAGCGCAATCCTGATTTTCCTGATGCGACACTGCGCAAGCCACTTCACAGGTACGGCAACCGATACATTTCGTCGCATCCGCAATAATAAACCGGTTCATGATCACCCCTTTGCACTAAAACAGCAGAGTGCCAGAGAACGCGCCCCTACTGCTTTGATCCAACGAAGGAAATGTTAAAGTTTTGGCACTTGTCCAAAGCGTTATGTGATTGCGCCCTGGTCGTCCCCCTGACAGTAAATCCCAGTTCATTAGAAATAGCCTGCGCGGTTTCACACAGTGGTTTCAGGGAGATTTTTCTCCCCCACCTGTTTCAGACGTGATGTCGAAAGCGAAATCGACACGGCGTACGGCACCCACCCATGAATATCAAACACCGGAACAGCAATACAGGAGACGCCGAGAGTTCGTTTTCTTCCTGTCCATCGCCGCTCCACTTTCACGAATGTGCGCCAGTTCGTCGAACATCGCGGGCAGCTCGGTAATGGTATTGCGGGTTAACGGTTGATCTCATGCTGATGGCTTTCCCAGTATGACTTCACGTAGTCCGGGTGACCAAACGCCATGTAGATCTTGCCCATTGCGGAACAGTAGAGCGGCATATGCTGGCCAATATAAGCACGGGTTCGCAGCATCCCGGTTGTGGGTTCCAGCTTATAAATCAAAATAGCGTGATCGTCTTCGCGGCTGGAGAAGTTAATGGTTTCACCAGTGGCGATGTTCAGTGCCTCAAGATGCGGAGCGGCGATATGAATGATATTCAGCGAAGATAGCGCCTTCTGCCCGACGGCAATAAATTTGGTGGTCCAGGCGATAACTCCCCTGCAGCGGGCGCGGTGGTCACATACCGCAGGACTGTAATCCCCTGCAATAAGCGATGGACGGTACTCTTATTTAAACCAGCCAGCTCCGAAAGATGAGCCAACGGACAACCGTTTGGATAGTTGCTCAAAATCTCAATCAGCATCAACCCGCGAAACAGACTCTGGCTTCCGGCTGGACGCTCTTTTTCCTGCGCCATCTCGTTCTCTTTTTTTTCCCCCATCACTTCTTTCCCCCATTTTGTCGCGTCCTGATGGTAGCGCGCAAAGTGTGCCGTAGTTCACGATCTCGACAGATAATTTATAACCACTTGATTCTTAAGTTTTTTTTTTGAATTCGTCAATCCGATTGCTTTGTTAAAAAGTGATCGATATATTTGAAATCAAGTTTCGCATATTGAAATTTTAAGCCAAAAAAGCGATCAAAAAAAACAAGGAAGCCTGGGATGAAAGTGACATTTGAGCAGTTAAAAGCAGCCTTTAATCGAGTCTTAATTTCACGCGGCGTTGACAGTGAAACGGCTGACGCCTGTGCAGAGATGTTCGCCCGCACCACCGAATCCGGCGTTTATTCTCACGGCGTTAATCGTTTCCCTCGTTTCATTCAACAACTGGAAAACGGCGATATCATTCCTGATGCCCAACCCAAACGTATAACCAGCCTCGGCGCAATTGAACAGTGGGATGCCCAGCGTTCGATCGGCAACCTGACGGCGAAAAAGATGATGGATCGCGCCATTGAACTGGCTGCCGATCACGGTATTGGTCTGGTGGCACTTCGTAATGCCAACCACTGGATGCGCGGCGGCAGCTACGGCTGGCAGGCGGCGGAAAAAGGCTATATTGGCATTTGCTGGACCAACTCCATCGCCGTAATGCCGCCGTGGGGCGCAAAAGAGTGTCGCATCGGCACTAACCCGCTGATCGTCGCCATTCCTTCCACGCCGATCACCATGGTCGATATGTCGATGTCGATGTTCTCTTACGGCATGTTAGAAGTTAACCGCCTGGCGGGCCGTCAGCTCCCGGTCGATGGTGGCTTTGATGATGAGGGCAATTTGACCAAAGAACCTGGCGTTATCGAGAAGAATCGCCGCATTTTGCCGATGGGCTACTGGAAAGGTTCTGGCATGTCGATTGTGCTGGATATGATCGCTACTCTCCTTTCCGACGGCGCATCGGTTGCCGAAGTCACCCAGGACAACAGCGACGAATACGGCGTTTCGCAAATCTTTATCGCCATCGAAGTGGATAAATTGATCGACGGCCCCACCCGCGATGCCAAGCTGCAACGCATCATGGATTACGTTACTACCGCTGAACGCGCTGACGAAAACCAGGCCATCCGCTTACCCGGCCATGAATTTACTACCCTGCTGGCCGAAAACCGCCGTAACGGCATCACTGTTGATGACAGCGTGTGGGCCAAAATCCAGGCGTTATGAGGAGATAAGTCATGATTTTTTGGACATATCGCGCAGCCCCAATCCGTGCCGTTTGCCCGCCGCCATTGAAAAGGCGCTCGATTTTCTGCGCGCTACCGATTTCAACGCCCTGGAGCCGGGCGTTGTCGAAATCGACGGCAAAAATATTTATACGCAAATTATCGATTTAACCACACGCGAAGCGGTGGAAAACCGTCCGGAAGTGCATCGTCGGTATATCGATATTCAGTTTCTGGCGTGGGGCGAAGAAAAATCGGCATTGCTATTGATACGGGAAATAATAAAGTCAGCGAATCACTATTAGAGCAGCGCGATATTATTTTTTTATCACGATAGTGAACATGAATCATTTATAGAAATGATACCGGGCAGCTACGCTATTTTCTTCCCGCAGGATGTTCACCGACCAGGTTGTATTCTGCAAACAGCCTCTGAGATACGAAAAATTGTGGTTAAAGTCGCATTAACGGCGCTGAATTAATCGAATAATCGTCTACGCCAGAACGCCTGGGTAATGTTATTGCTCTAACTATATTAATAATTCAGGTTGCTGCACATGCAACTTGAATTATGACAGACATCGCCTCAAGGAATAGCTATGAAAAAAATACTCGAAGCAATACTGGCGATTAATCTCGCCGTACTTTCCTGTATTGTGTTTATAAACATTATTTTAAGATATGGTTTTCAGACAAGCATTTTATCTGTAGATGAATTGTCACGTTATTTATTTGTCTGGTTAACGTTTATTGGCGCGATTGTGGCTTTTATGGATAACGCCCACGTTCAGGTCACCTTTCTGGTGGAGAAACTCTCCCCCGCATGGCAGCGACGAGTCGCTCTGGTCACCCATTCCTTAATCTTATTTATTTGTAGTGCACTGGCCTGGGGCGCAACGCTAAAAACAATTCAGGACTGGAGCGATTATTCACCGATACTCGGTTTGCCCATCGGCCTGATGTATGCCGCTTGTCTGCCCACCAGCCTCGTTATCGCTTTCTTTGAACTGCGTCATTTATATCAACTCATCACGCGTAGCAATTCTCTAACGCCGCCACCGCAAGGAGCTTAATCATGGCTGTGCTGATTTTTCTGGGCTGCCTGTTGGGTGGCATTGCTATCGGTTTGCCTATTGCTTGGGCACTTTTGTTATGTGGCGCAGCGTTAATGTTCTGGCTGGATATGTTTGATGTCCAGATCATGGCACAAACGCTAGTGAACGGTGCCGACAGCTTCTCCCTGCTGGCGATCCCGTTCTTTGTGCTGGCGGGTGAAATCATGAATGCGGGCGGCTTGTCGAAACGCATTGTTGACCTGCCGATGAAACTGGTGGGGCATAAGCCTTGGTGGGCTTGGCTACGTCGGCGTGCTGGCGGCAATGATTATGGCGAGCCTTTCCGGTTCTGCCGTTGCAGATACCGCTGCCGTTGCCGCTCTACTGGTGCCGATGATGCGCAGCGCCAACTACCCGGTCAACCGGGCGGCGGGGCTAATTGCCTCTGGCGGAATTATCGCGCCAATTATTCCCCCTTCCATTCCATTTATTATCTTCGGTGTTTCCAGCGGATTATCCATCAGTAAGCTGTTTATGGCGGGCATTGCCCCAGGCATTATGATGGGCGCAACACTGATGCTTACCTGGTGGTGGCAGGCCAGTCGTCTTAATTTACCCCGCCAGCAAAAAGCGACGATGCAGGAAATCTGGCACTCTTTTTGTCTCCGGTATTTGGGCGCTGTTTCTTCCGGTCATCATTATTGGGGGTTTTCGCCCGGTCTGTTTACCCCTACCGAAGCCGGGGCTGTTGCTGCTTTCTATGCGTTATTTGTCGCCACGGTTATTTACCGTGAAATGACCTTCGCCACACTTTGGCATGTGCTTATTGGCGCGGCGAAAACCACCTCAGTGGTGATGTTTCTGGTGGCCTCGGCACAAGTTTCCGCCTGGCTGATTACCATTGCTGAACTGCCGATGATGGTTTCTGATTTACTACAACCGTTGGTCGATTCACCGCGTCTGCTGTTTATCGTCATTATGGTGGCTATCCTGATTGTTGGCATGGTCATGGATTTAACGCCGACGGTATTAATTTTACCCCGGTATTAATGCCTTTAGTTAAAGAGGCAGGAATCGATCCGATTTATTTCGGTGTCATGTTTATCATTAACTGCTCAATCGGCTTAATTACACCGCCTATCGGTAATGTGCTTAACGTTATTTCAGGGGTGGCAAAACTCAAATTCGATGATGCAGTCAGAGGCGTTTTTCCCTTATGTCCTGGTTTTATATTCCTTATTAGTCGTATTTGTTTTTATTCCCGATCTCATCATCCTCCCTTTGAAATGGATTAATTAAAAGGAAAATATTATGAAATTACGCTCTGTAACCTATGCATTATTCATTGCTGGCCTGGCTGCATTCAGCACATCTTCTCTGGCGGCACAATCTTTACGTTTCGGTTATGAAACATCACAAACCGACTCGCAACATATTGCGGCGAAAAAATTCAATGAGTTATTGCAGGAGAGAAAAACCCAAAGGCGAGCTGAAATTAAAACTGTTTCCGGATAGCAACCATCGGTAACGCGCAGGCGATGATCAGCGGCGTACGTGGTGGCACCATCGATATGGAAATGTCCGGCTCGAATAACTTTGCCGGGTTATCACCAGTGATGAACCTGCTCGATGTCCCTTTCCTGTTTCGCGATACCGCTCACGCGCATAAAACGCTCGACGGCAAAGTCGGTGATGACCTGAAAGTCTCCCTTGAAGGTAAGGGACTAAAAGTACTGGCCTACTGGGAAAAACGGCTGGCGCGATGTCACCAACTCGCGCGCACCGGTTAAAACCCCGCCGACCTGAAAGGGCTGAAAATTCGCACCAACAATAGCCCGATGAATATCGCGGCATTTAAAGCATTTGGCGCAAATCCTATCCCCGATGCCGTTTGCTGAAGTCTATACCGGGCTGGAAACGCGCACCATCGATGCCCGGAGCACCCGATCAACGTTGTCTGGTCGGCAAAATTTTACGAAGTGCAAAAATACCTTTCTCTGACCCATCACGCCTATTCCCCACTTCTGGTGGTGATCAACAAAGCGAAGTTTGATGGCTTAACCCCGGAGTTCCAGCAGGCGCTGATCCATCTGCGCAGGAAGCGGAGGTAACTACCAGCGCAAACTGGTTGCCGAAGATCAGCAAAAATCATCGACGGCATGAAAGAAGCGGGCGTGGAAGTCATCACCGATCTCGACCGCAAAGCCTTTTAGCGACGCGCTGGGTACTCAGGTCCGCGACATGTTTGTTAAAGATGTGCCGCAGGGCGCTGACCTGCTGAAAGCCGTGGATGAGGTGCAATAAACCATGACGCAATACTGGCTGGGGTTAGAGTGGCGGTAGCTGGCTGAAAGCCGGGCTGTACCGTGACCGGGAGGCAGGCGTGCAGCGCCTGCCGCTGTGCGCATTAAGCCCGCAGCCAGGTTGGGCAGAGCGCGATATGGCAGAACTGTGGCAATGCTGCATGGCAGTCATTCGCGCCCTGCTTACCCATTCCGGCGTTAGCGGGGGAGCAAATAGTGGGTATCGGTATCTCCGCACAGGGGAAAGGGCTTGTTTTTGCTGGATAAAAACAACAAGCCGCTCGGTAACGCCATTTTGTCCTCGGATCGCCGGGCGATGGAAATCGTTCGTCGCTGGCAGGAAGATGGCATCCCGGAAAAACTCTACCCGTTGACCCGACAAACCTTATGGACCGGGCATCCGGTGTCGCTGTTACGCTGGCTGAAAGAGCACGAACCAGAACGCTACGCGCAAATTGGCTGCGTGATGATGACGCACGACTACCTGCGCGCTGGTGTTTAACCGGCGTCAAAGGCTGTGAAGAAGAGCAATATTTCTGAGTCCAATCTCTACAACATGAGTCGCGGGGAATATGACCCGTGTCTCACCGACTGGCTGGGGATCGCTGAAATCAATCACGCCCTGCCGCTTGTTGTGGGATCTGCCGAAATCTGCGGGGAGATCACCGCTCAGACAGCCGCACTGACCGGTCTGAAAGCGGGTACGCCCGTTGTCGGCGGCCTGTTTGATGTGGTTTCCACCGCACTCTGCGCCGGGATCGAAGACGAATTTACCCTTAATGCAGTGATGGGCACCTGGGCGGTGACCAGCGGCATAACCCGCGGTTTACGTGACGGTGAAGCGCATCCGTATGTTATGGTCGCTACGTTAACGATGGTCAGTTTATCGTTCACGAAGCCAGCCCCACCTCTTCCGGCAACCTCGAATGGTTTACCGCACAGTGGGGAGAAATCTCGTTTGATGAGATCAACCAGGCCGTTGCCAGCTTACCGAAGGCCGGTGGCGACCTCTTTTTCCTGCCGTTCCTGTACGGCAGCAACGCCGGACTGAGATGACCAGCGGTCTCTACGGGATGCAGGCCATTCACACTCTCGCGCACACCTGTTGCAGGCCATTTATGAAGGTGTGGTGTTCAGCCATATGACCCATCTCAACCGGATGCGCGAACGTTTTACTGATGTTCACACCCTGCGCGTCACTGGCGGCCCGGCGCACCCGATGTCTGGATGCAAATGCTGGCGGACGTCAGCGGTCTGCGTATCGAGCTGCCGCAGGTGGAAGAAACCGGCTGCTTTGGTGCGGCACTTGCCGCCCGCGTCGGCACCGGAGTTTATCGCGATTTCAGCGAAGCCCAACGTGATTTACAGCACCCGGTACGCACCCTGCTGCCGGATATGACCGCCCATCAGCTTTACCAACAAAAATACCAACGCTATCAGCATCTCATTGCCGCACTTCAGGGCTTTCACGCCCGCATCAAGGAGCACACATTATGAGCCGACCACTTCTGCAACTGGCCCTCGATCACTCATCACTTTGAAGCCGCGCAGCGCGACGTGACGCTGTTAAAAGACAGCGTCGATATCGTCGAAGCGGGCACCATTCTCTGTTTAAACGAAGGGCTTGGCGCGGTGAAAATCTTGCGCGAACAGTGCCCGGACAAAATCATCGTTGCGCTGACTGGAAGGTCGCCGATGCCGGTGAAACACTCGCTCAACAAGCATTTACCGCAGGTGCTAACTGGATGACCATCATCTGCGCCGCACCGCTCGCGACGGTGGAAAAAGGCCACGCGATGGCGCAACGCTGCGGGGGTGAAATTCAGATAGAGCTGTTCGGTAACTGGACGCTGGACGACGCCCGCGACTGGCATCGTATTGGCGTGCGGCAGGCCATTTATCATCGCGGTCGCGACGCGCAGGCCAGCGGGCAACAGTGGGGCGAGGCCGATCTGGCACGCATGAAGGCGCTTTCCGATATCGGCGCCTGGAGCTTTCCATTACCGGCGGGATTACCCCTGCTGACCTGCCGCTGTTTAAAGATATTCGCGTGAAAGCGTTTATTGCCGGGCGAGCACTGGCAGGCGCAGCAAATCCGGTGCAGGTGGCTGGCGATTTCCATGCACAAATTGATGCCATCTGGGGAGGTGCGCGTGCGTAATCATCCGTTAGGGATTTATGAAAAGCGCTGGCGAAAAGATCTCTCGGCCGGAGCGGCTGGTGCTGGCAAAAAGCTGTGGCTTTGATTTTGTCGAAATGTCGGTGGATGAAACCCGACGAACGGCTCCTCACGTCTTGACTGGAGCGCCGCACAACGTGCTTCGCTGGTCACTGCGATGATCGAAACGGGTGTTGCCATTCCGTCAATGTGCCTGTCTGCCCATCGTCGTTTTCCCTTTGGCAGCCGGGACGAGGCAGTGCGCGAACGGGCGCGGGAAATCATGAGTAAAGCGATTCGCCTGGCGCGCGATCTCGGAATTCGCACAATCCAGCTGGCAGGTTATGACGTCTATTACGAAGACCACGACGAAGGCACCCAACAACGTTTTGCTGAAGGGCTGGCGTGGGCAGTCGAACAGGCGGCGGCATCACAAATGCTGGCGGTGGAGATTATGGATACCGCGTTTATGAACTCCATCAGCAAATGGAAAAAATGGGACGAGATGCTCGCCTCGCCGTGGTTCACCGTCTACCCGGACGTCGGCAACCTCAGCGCATGGGGCAATGATGTTCCCGCCGAACTGAAACTGGGCATTGACCGTATCGCCGCCATCCACCTGAAAGACACCCAGCCAGTCACCGAGCAAAGTCCCGGACAGTTCCGTGATGTGCCGTTTGGCGAAGGCTGCGTCGATTTCGTTGGCATCTTCAAAACGCTGCATGAACTGAACTATCGCGGTTCTTTTCCTGATTGAGATGTGGACCGAAAAAGCCAAAGAGCCGGTGCTGGAGATTATTCAGGCGCGGCGCTGGATTGAAGCGCGTATGCAGGAGGCTGGATTTATATGTTAGAGCAACTGAAAGCCGACGTGCTGGCGGCGAATCTGGCGCTTCCCGCTCACCATCTGGTGACGTTCACCTGGGGCAATGTCAGCGCGGTAGACGAAACGCGGCAATGGATGGTAATCAAACCTTCCGGCGTCGAGTACGACGTGATGACCGCCGACGATATGGTGGTGGTTGAGATAGCCAGCGGTAAAGTGGTGGAAGGCAGCAAAAAGCCCTCGTCCGACACGCCAACGCATCTGGCGCTCTACCGTCGCTATGCGGAGATTGGCGGTATTGTGCATACCCACTCGCGCCACGCCACCATCTGGTCGCAGGCCGGGCTGGATCTCCCGCCTGGGGCACCACCCACGCCGATTATTTTTACGGTACCATCCCTGCACGCGCCAGATGACCGCAGAGGAGATCAACGGCGAGTATGAATACCAGACTGGCGAAGTGATCATTCAAACCTTCGAAGAACGTGGTTTGAACCCGGCACAAATCCCGGCGGTACTGGTACATTCTCACGGCCCGTTCGCCTGGGGAAAAAACGCCGCCGATGCGGTGCATAACGCCGTGGTGCTGGAAGAGTGCGCCTATATGGGCCTGTTCTCGCACCAGCTTGCGCCAGCTCCTGCCATGCAAAACGAACTGCTGGATAAGCACTACCTGCGTAAGCATGGAGACAATGCCTATTACGGGCAGTAATCCCTCACGCCGGGGCTTCATCGCCCCGGCACTACCGAATTGATATGTTCCTTGCTGTAACGCCGCTTCCACGCTGCTGGCGTTAAACCGGTGTGCTTGCGAAAAATCTGCCGGAAATAGCCAACGTCATTAAACCCGCACAACGCCGCCACTTCCGTGAGCGATCGCGCTTCGCTAATTAACAGCTTTTCGGCTTCGCGCACCCGCTGGCGATGGATTGCTTCTGTTAACGTCAGATGAAACACCCGCCGGTAGACGCGCCCAAGATAATCGGCATTGCAGTACAGCTCGCGGGCCAGAAGCGCCGTAGAAAGCGGGCGATGATATTGCGTGCGGATCAGTTTCTGCGCTTTCCAGGCAAGGGTGGTGCCTGCGCCATCGGCCTGTTCATCAAGACGCGCGTCACGGGTGAGCTGCTGCAAAATGAGCAGCACAATAAACTCCAGCGCCGGGTGCGTTGATGCTTTTCCTGTTCGCTTAAGAACTGGCGAAACAAGGGCCACCAGCGCCTGCGGATCGACAACCTTCGTTTGTTGCGGCACGCTTTAAGATGAAGTGATAAAAGCCAGCGAGGGTCGTTGTCCGGCGCTTTAACCTCAAATGCAGCCAGTAAAATTTGAGATCGACGGGAAAATCCTCCCCCCAACATGTTGTCGGTTCGGCCAGAGTAATAAACTCTCCCGCATCGACCAGAAATATCCGTTCTTCTTCCTGAATCGTTAATCGACCTTTTTCGACAAAGATAATTTCCCCATGACTCCAGCCGCCTTGCAGGATGCCTCCCTAGCCGGGAAATAAATAATCCACCATTTTGCACTTTAATCGGTAACGTCATGGATAATTCGAGCATTGATATGTTTCCCGCTTATTTCATTAATGATTAAACACATTACCTTTTGATTATTAATCAAAAACATTAATTTCACCTGATCCATTTTCACACTTTTAAATTCAGGTCGGAATCGTCACCTTTTTTTACTCTTTTCTCGTGTTGATATTCCCGTTCACGGCAGAATTAACTCAGGCATTTCAATAAAAACTAAAAATTGCTCCCTATTCACGAGGAATATTCTATGACCTCTACACCGATTACTACCGCTGATATCGCTAAAGGTAAAATTGACGATGCGTTATCTGTACGGGAAAAAATAGGCTACGGCCTGGTGACGCAGGCGGCACCGTAATAACTTCGCCTGATCATGAACTTCTCACCTTTTTTCTACACCGACGTTTTGATTAACTCCGGCGCTGGTTGGCACGCGCTGTTTATTGCACTGCGCGTGTTTGATGCCATCTCCGACCCGGTGATGGGCGTCATTAAGCGACCGACGCAAAGTCGCTGGGGGCGCTTTCGTCCGTGGCAGCTATGGATTGCCATTCCATCGGCATTATCGGCATCCTGACGTTCACCGTGCCAGATGCCAGCATGGGAGTAAAAATCGCCTGGGCGTTCGGTACTTACCTGCCCTTTCAGTCGTTATACCGCCATCAACGTACCGTACTGCGCGCTGATCAACACCATGACCACCCGCCACAATGAAGTAATCTCCTGCCAGTCCTGGCGATTCGTTCTCTGTGGCGTAGCGGGATTTCTGGTTTCGGTAGGCTTACCGTGGATGGTAGATCTCTTCGGTCAGGGTAATGCCGCGCGCGGCTATCAATTGGGCGTCGGCGTGCTGTGCGCCATTGCCGTGGTGATGTTCCTGTGCTGTTTTTTCTGGGTTCGTGAACGGGTGCCACTCTCCACAATGGGGAAATTTACCCTGCGCGAACATCTTGCCGGGCTGCGGAACAACGACCAACTGCTGCTGATGCTGGTCATGTCTTTCCTGCTGATTAACGTCTTTAACATTCGCGGCGGTGGGTATATGTACTTCATTACCTACGTCTTACAAGGCAGTACGGGCTACACGTCGCTGTTCTTCACCATGGTCACCTTCGCCTCCATTATCGGCTCGGTGATTGTCAGCCCGTTAACGCGGCGTTTCGATACCGTCAAATTACTACTACACCAACCTGCTCCCTCGCTGCGCTGGCGGTGTTGATGTGGTTCCTGCCCTCCGGCCCGGCTTATCAAACGCTGTGGCTGGCGGTGATCCTCGGTAATGGCGTAATTCTTGGCTTCACATTGCCACTGCACTTCTCATTGATGGCCTTTGCCGATGACTACGGCGAGTGGAAAACCCGCGTACGTTCTTCCGGCATGAACTTCGCCTTCAATCTGTTTTCATCAAGCTGGCCTGGGCCTCCAGCGCCGGGATCATCAGCCTGCTGTTTATTTTTGTCGCCTACCAGCCTGGCGTGGAAAACCAGACCGCCAGTTCGCTTGGCGGGATCGCGGCGATGGAAACATTACTGCCTGCGCTATTATTCCACCTGCTGGCAGGGGCGATCCGCTTTGCAAACTCAATAATCCTATGATGTCACGCATAGCTACCGACCTGCGTCAGCGTCATGTACAGCCTTAAGGAGCACAAGATGAACATTTCGGAAGTCGATCTGCATAAACTGACGGTCAGCGATCCGTTCCTCGGTCAGTACCAACAACTGGTCCGCGACGTGGTGATTCCTTATCAGTGGGATGCCTTGAACGATCGTATCCCAGAAGCGGAACCCAGCCATGCGATTGAAAACTTTCGCATTGCCGCCGGACTTCAGGAGGGTGAATTTTACGGGATGGTGTTTCAGGACAGCGATGTCGCCAAATGGCTGGAAGCGGTAGCCTGGTCGCTGTGCCAGAAGCCAGACGCCGAACTGGAAAAAACCGCCGACGAGGTAATCGAACTGATCGCCTCCGCCCAATGCGAAGACGGCTATCTCAATACTTACTTTACGGTAAAAAGCAAATCCCGAAGAACGCTGGAGCAATCTGGCGGAGTGTCATGAACTTTACTGCACAGGTCATCTGATTGAAGCCGAGTCGCCTTCTTCCAAAGGCCACGGGAAAACGGCGCGCTTGCTGGGGTTTGCCGCCTGCCGATCATATCGACAGCGTATTTGGTCCAGATGAAAGTAAGTTACACGGTATCCTCGGTCACCGGAAATTGAACTGGCACTAATGCGCCTGTATGAAGTGACTGAAGAGCCGCGCTACCTGGCGCTGACGAACTATTTTGTCGAACAGCGTGGTGCGCAACCGCACTATTACGACCGAGGAATATGAGCGGGCAGACATCGCTGGCACACCTACGGCCCGGCGTGGATGGTGAAGACAAAGCCTACAGCCAGGCACATTTGCCCCTTGCGCAACAGCAAACCGCCATCGGTCACGCGGTACGTTTTGTCTATCTGATGACCGGCGTCGCGCATCTCGCGCGTTTAAGTCACGATGACAGCAAGCGTCAGGACTGCCTGCGGCTGTGGAACAATATGGCCCAGCGTCAGTTTATATTACCGGCGGCATTGGCTCGCAAAGCAGCGGCGAAGCGTTCACTAGCGATTACGATCTGCCGAATGACACGGTATACGCTGAAAGTTGCGCCTCCATCGGCCTGATGATGTTTGCCCGACGAATGCTGGAAATGGAAGGCGACAGTCAATATGCCGATGTGATGGAGCGCGCACTGTACAACACCGTGCTCGGCGGCATGGCGCTGGATGGCAAAGCATTTCTTCTATGTGAATCCGCTGGAAGTACATCCAAAATCGCTGAAATTCAACCATATCTACGATCACGTTAAACCGATCCGCCAGCGTTGGTTTGGCTGCGCTTGTTGTCCGCCAAATATCGCCCGCGTGCTGACCTCGATTGGTCATTATCTCTACGCCGCGTGAAGATGCGTTGTATATCAACATATACGCAGGAAACAGCATGGAAGTGCCGGTAAAATGGCACGCTGCGCCTGCGGGTTAGCGGGAACTATCCGTGGCAGGAGCAGGTGACGATTGCGGTTGAATCGCCCCAGCCGGTACGTCATACGCTGGCTTTACGTCTGCCGGACTGGTGCACACAGCCGCAGATCATATTGAATGGGGAAGAGGTCGAGCAGGATATTCGTAAAGGGTATTTGCACATTACCCGCGAATGGCAGGAGGGCGATACGCTGAATCTGACTTTGCCGATGCCGGTACGCCGCGTTTACGGTAACCCGCTGGTGCGTCACGTCGCCGGAAAAGTGGCGATTCAGCGCGGCCCGCTGGTGTATTGCCTGGAACAGGCCGACAACGGCGAGTCACTGCATAATCTGTGGCTGCCCACCGATGCGCCATTTACGACATTTGAAGGCAAGGGATTGTTTAGCCATAAGATCTTAATCCAGGCACCGGGTTACCGGTATGAACAGAAAGCAATCCAGAGCAGCAACCGCTGTGGCATTACGACAGCGCGCCAGCCAAACGCCAGACGCAAACTCTGACCTTTATCCCGTGGTTTAGCTGGGCCAACCGGGGTGAAGGCGAAATGCGGATCTGGGTGAATGAGGAAAAGCATTGCCATCCGTAGGTTGGATAAGGCACTCGCGCCGCATCCAACGTAAGGAGCATTGCCTGATGCGACGCTTAACACTAAGTCTTATCAGGCATACAAGTCGGTGCGAGAGCGTAGGCCAGCCGCACCGACATCCACCGATGAATTAAAAACGCCAGCTCACGCCGGTGACAAAGGTAAAACTCTCATTACGATCAATCATCGGGCTGTCGGTAATCTCTTCCGGCAGCTCGCTGTATCCTGCGCTCGCCATCAATACGACGTGCTCTCCTATCGGGTATTTTGCCGTCAGGCTGACATAGGGCACCCAGGCATCCTGCGCGGAATAACTTGCCAGAACCGCTACGACGGGACTCACTCTCTGAAATGCCATAGTAATAGTCACTGAAATTCTCGTCATAATAGAGAACGCCTAGCGCAGGTGTCAGCGACAGACGACCTATCTGCATTTTGTGGAATACCGATAGCTCCCCCCACCCAGCCGTTGCTGTTATCCAGAACGTCCGCAGCTGCAGAGGCTTTCACGGTTCCCCAACGCTCGTGGTGATACCAGGCAACCCCCGCCATAGCCGTACTATCACGCTTATCAAGCTGTTGCATGGCATAATCGTCATTATCGGCAGGGTCAAAATTCCAGCGGCATCCAGGATGCGGTCGAGGCTAAGTTCATTTTTTTCACTTTGCGACAGAATAAAACCTAACGTGGTCTGACGAACATAAAAAGAATCACCTTCATAACTAATCAGGGGAATTGCCTTTGTATTTTCATTATAACCGCGATAAGGCGATTCATTATAAGCCGCACCGGCACCAATGGATAATTCAGAAGCAGTTGCGCTTGCCATAAAAGGCAACGCAAATAACGCCACAATATTGCGGTTAATTAACATGTCCGGTATTCCATTTTAAAATAAGATAAAAAGAGTCGGCATAGTAATGCTTAGCAATTTCTCCGGTGCAAGATTCATATTTATATAGTAATATATAAAATTATATATAATTGGGCTGTTGCGATGACAAAATTACAACTTAAGTACCGGGAGTTAAAAATTATCTCGGTAATCGCTGCCAGTGAAAAATATCAGCCATGCCGCGACTGTACTTGGCATCGCACAGGCCAACGTCAGCAAATACCTTGCTGATTTTTGAATCTAAAGTGGGTTTAAAAGTCTTTGACCGAACCACCCGGCAGCTGATGCTCACACCTTTTGGTACCGCGCTGTTACCGTACATCAACGACATGCTGGACAGAAACGAGCAGCTTAATAATTTTATTGCAGATTATAAGCATGAGAAAAACGTGGTCGGGTCACCATCTACGCCCCAACCGGCATAATTACCTATTTATCCAAACATGTAATCGATAAAATTAAAAGATATCGGTGATATCACCTTATCGCTAAAAACCTGCAATCTTGAGCGTAATGCCTTTTATGAAGGCGTCGAATTTCCTGATGATTGTGATGTTTTAATCAGCTATGCCCCACCAAAAGATGAATCGCTGGTTGCCAGTTTTATTACCCAATATGCCGTAACCGCTTATGCCAGCCAGCGCTATCTTGAGAAACATCCCATTAGCCGTCCTGACGAACTCGAACATCACTCCTGTATTTTGATCGACTCGATGATGATCGACGACGCGAATATCTGGCGCTTCAACGTCGCCGGGAGTAAAGAGGTGCGGGATTATCGCGTGAAGGGAAATTACGTTTGCGATAACACGCAATCGGCGCTGGAGCTGGCACGAAATCACACGGGATTGTGTTTGCGCCAGACAAAAAGTGTGCAGAGCGATCTGCAAGACGGCACGCTGGTGCCCTGCTTTCAGCACCCGTATGAATGGTGGCTGGATCTGGTGGCTATCTTCCGTAAACGGGAATACCAGCCCTGGCGGGTCCAGTATGTGCTGGATGAAATGCTGCGTGAAATTCGCCACCAGCTTGCTCAGTCGCAGCAACTGCGGCCTGAACAAGCGGCGGAAAGCGAAGATATGATCGAGATAAAGGTAATGCACCCAGCTGGTCATGCGTAACAGTACTTTGCGCATCACCGAGACATGGCTGAAATGATCAGAGTAGACCGCCACCTGGGCGTAAATACCGTCTGGTAATGCGCTCAAATCAGTATGCTCATCCAGTTCAATGGTCGCGATAACGCCATCTGAACCCGGCGCTGTGTTTAACGTCTGTAAGGTGCCGGTCGACTGATAAGCTCCGCCGGGAACGGCTGGACGTAATGGCTGCCAGCTTACCGCTGAATACCTTACCTGGCAGAGCATTAAACACCACTTCCGCATCGTCGCCAGGAGCCGTCGCAGCAAGGAGTTCTTGACGGAACTGCGCCACGATTTGTCGTTTCTGATCGGGTATAAACACCATCACCGGACGTAGCGGCAGCGACGCGGCATAGGTACCCGGACGAATCAGCACTTGGGTCACATAACCATCGCTCGGCGCACGCACTATCGTCTGCTCAAGGTTATATTTTGCTTCCGCGAGCTGCGCTTTCAGGCTGGCGATTTTGAGAATGTTCACCCACACCAGCTATCCAGCTGGCTCTGGATCTGTTTTTGTTCCGCCGCCGATGACTTTACGGGAGGCTTCCTGCGCCAGAATAATTTTGCCAGTGCCACATCAATATCGCGTTCTGAAAACGGGTTTACTTTCGCCTGGCTGCCGCGTGCGTAACGCTGGTACTCTTTAGCGAATTCTATCCCGCGTGGCCTTTGCCTGCTGGTATTCGCCACCATTCATCTAACTCTGCGCCCAACGCCCGCTGTTTATGTTCTGCGGTGCAACGATATCCGCCATCAGCCGATCCGCGCCTGATAACGCGTCGGGTCCAGTCGAAATCTTGCACCTTTTTTAATCAGCGTATTTTCTTATCCGTCACTTCAATCACCACACCAGTCACCTGTGGGACAACAGGAATAGAAATAACCGCTTTTTGCGCTTTAAAGGGCATGCATACGGATGAAGTTTATGGTTCATTAGCAAGTGGGCCGCTGACAATAAATATTCCACCCGGGCCGCTGTGGGAATGGTCCATTTATTTACGGGAATTTTGAAAGATCTTAAACGCATTGCCCATGCAAAAGCCATAGGTCAAAATAATCAGTAAATCCATAAGTATTACTCGGACGAAGAGGATTTGATGTCGGCGAGCTGTTTCTCCAGCCCGGCAATGCGCTGTTGCGAAGTTGCATAACGGATGAATCATGGTTTTTGCATTCCCCCATCCCCTGCCGGGCGGTAAAAGCGTGGCCCAACAAAAATGGCCAGATAACATGCAGCGTAAAAAAGACTCACCCAACCAGCAACATGAATGGCGTCGGCATGAGGATGATTACGTTTTTTTAGCTAATCAGGTAGGGAATATCATGTAAAATAATAATCCCATAGAATATCACCAGAAATACAAAAATAAGCACTCCCAGTGCAAAATAATCCAGGAACATATTTCCTCAGAGAATATAAAAAAGAACAATTAACGCATATTATTAAATGCCATGATGCAGTGCAATTTCCTTATTTATATAACGACATATGGTTTTTATATACTTTCTGAAGTGTGCTGCGTGGCTTTTAACAGGTCGAGGCTTATCATATTGAAATAATGGAACTATTGGCCAAATTTATGATTAAAAACCGTAAAACATCCACAATGCAGATTAAGCGTATTAAACCTTCAATAATCTACCGTTTATTGCTGATTGTCCTCGGAATTAAATGGTGATTTACGGTCTGGTTTGCCCGCTCACCATCGAAACGCGAGATTAAACTCCTGGCAAAACACACCCCCAGAAACGTTGGCGTAGTCTGGGTTATTACATTTTACATGGGTTTAAACGTAAGATTGTAACAACGTGCTTTGTTTGTTTATGCGGATGCGGCGTGTCGCCTTATCCGGCCTCACGGTCAGGTATCCCCCGTAGGCATGATAAGAAAGTAAGCGTCGCATCGGAACAGTGTACCCGATGCGACCAGCTTACATCAGAACAGCCCCAACGGTTTATCCGAGTAGCTCACCAGCAGGCACGGTTTGCTGGTAATGCTCAACTTGTTATCACCCAGGGGTTTCGCGTCCAATGCCTGATTGTTTGTAGCCGCCAAACGCCGCATGTGCCGGGTAAGCGTGATGTTGGTCCACACGCGCCCGGCCTGAATGCCGCGCCCATCTTATAGGCCAGATTACCGTTGCGGCTCCAGACGCCTGCGCCCAGGCCATATTGCGTATCGTTCGCCAGCTCCAGCGCTTCTTCCATCGTTTTGAAGGTGGTTACCGCCAGCACCGGGCCAAAAATCTCCTCCTGGAACACGCGCATATTGTTCTGACCAAACAGAATCGTCGGTTCGAGGTAGTAGCCGTCTTTCAGTTCGCCTTCCAGCAGCTTACGCCGCCCGCCGGTGAGCACATCAGCGCCCTCTTTTTACCGATATCAATGTAGTTGAGGATGGTTTCCAGTTGCCCGTGAATACCTGCGCACCCATTTGCGTCACGCTGTCGAGCGGGTTACCGCTGCGAATGCTTTCGACACGGCGGATGGCGCGTTCCATAAAGCGTTCGTAGATTGACTCCTGCACTAAGGCACGACTCGGACAGGTGCAAACTTCGCCCGGTTAAAGGCAAACAGTGCAAAAAGCCTTCAGCGCTTTATCGAAAAAGGCATCTTCTTCATCCATCACATCAGCAAAGAAGATATTTGGCGACCAGCTCCAGCGTCACCAGGAATAATGTTTTTTGCGTTTGCATAATTTGTTGGCCCAATTCCGTTGAGCCGGTAAACGCTTCGCCACTTTGGCGATGCGTTTCGAAATCGCCGGATATTCCCGGCCATTTCCCCACCAGCGCCGTGGCCACGTTCACCGCCCGGCGGCAGTAAATCGACGATTTCCATTAGCAGCCAGTACGAAAGCCGAAGGGCGATTGCGGGTTTCAACACCACACGGTTGCCGCCGCCAGCGCGGGCCATTTTCCAGCTCGCCATCAGCGGCGGGAAGTTCACAGGATAATCTGCCCCACCGCCCCCTAACGGTTCATGGAAATGATAGGCCACGGTTTCGCTATCAACTTCCACTGATCCCTTCCTGCGCCGAATACACGAGGCGAAATAGCGGAAATGGTCCAATCGCCAGCTGGTACATCCGCAGCACTGAAAGTTTCGCGAATGGGTTTGCGCCGTTATCCCAGAGTTTCGGACTGTCGCCTAACAGCTCGAGGTTTTGTTCCATTCGATCGGCAATCTTAAACAGATGCACCGAGGCCCATTTATCTTTCACGCATTGCGCGACAGCATCAGCGATATCGATGATACTCGTTTGCCCGAGCGCGCACTTCGCACAGCAGCTGCCCGGTCGCGGCGTCGAGGTTCTGGTAGCCACTCACTCATGCGGCTTGCAGCTGCCGAACGCGCTTGGCCAAAGTTGTCGTGGCGGGCTTTTGCAGCGATGCTGGAAACCATACTCGCCACGGGCTTAATCTGTTGCTGAAAGATTGACGGTGCGATCGTCAACGCTTGCGGTGTGAGGGCCTGCTATAGCGGAGCAGAGCGTGACTGGCAGCAAATCTTCGCCAGTCGGTAACAGCTTTGACAGCTATCACGAATTTACGGGCAAGGATTACAGGGATAGTTGAAAAAGCGGCTGACAATTTTGCCAGCCGTTGTTGGAATGATGATTATTGCGGCGCGATAAATCGCCACAATTTCTTCGTGAGTTGCCTGGATCGGGTTGAAGTAAAGACCACAGGCATCTTTCAGGGCATTAGTCGCCAGAACCGCGAAAATCTTCTTTTTCCGTTCGAGGTCGTACCTGCAGGATATACACTTTCTTCGCCAGTTCACGGATGGGCGTTAATGCAGGCTTCAGCACCTTCCGCGTCGTTTTTACCTGTCACGTTCACGCCCATTGCGGCGGCACGAGTCACGCGAATGCGGCGGCGACTTTTGCTATTTGAATACCTGAACGTACGGCAGCAGGACGGCGTTATACACCGTGTGGCGGGTTGGAAACCGCCAACTGGTGCGCCATCGCAGAACATAACGAAGGCATGAACGCCATACCGGCGGCAAAGGAACTGGGCATAAGCCATTGCTTTCTTTTGCACGCGCTTTCGCATTACTGCTATCTTCAAAGCGGCTAACGAAAGCGGGTTCTTCGGCAATCATGGTCGCGGCTTTCGGTGCACTGGCGTCGGTAGACCGGCGTGGCGGCATACAATGAAAACATGCGCTTCCGATAGCGTGCGTTGAGGCATCCACTTCGTTGCGGCGGTCAGTGACTTCGGCATACCAATCATCAGAGAGGAGTCATTGACGAAAGCAGCGGAGTGACATGTATGTCAACAATCGCCATTTCGATATGACGCTGGCTGCGTCAGCGTGATGCGATGCAAGCGGGTCATTTCCAGAGGCCGGCCGCCCGCCGTAAAGGCCAGTGATGGCGATCATCGGCAGCTACCGGTACCGGGCGAGTCAGCGCCTTCGTAATCGCCGAACATCGCCGCGCAATGGCTGCGCACCAGCACCCAGTACCTTTTGCGCAGTCGATGCGGAGGAGAACCACCGCTAAAAGGAAATCACGCATATCGCACAGTATTTTTCAACTTTTCCAGAAGTAATTTCCAAACCTGCGGCGACGATTTTCCGTGGTGATGGAGGTTGAGTGCCATCATAAATAATGCTTTATATTGCGTTCTTCCAGTGCTTTTTGCACATCGCCCGCCATACCTAATTTCGTTAACATACTGTCGGTGACGAAGGTCAATAGTGCGGCGAAACCCGCTGTATTCTGCCATCATATTCGTTGCGTCAGCCAGCGGATCAGCGCCGAAGTGACATTCACAGAAGGAGATAAAAGAGGTTGAAGCTGCCATAACACTCCTGGTGTAAGGGCGGGCGGCTGAGGATTTTCATTCGAAAAATATGATCAATGTGTGTTGAAGTAATCTAATAAAAAAGCATTGTATTCATTAAACAATGGCTTTTTTGATAGATATGAACTTCGTTCGAAATATGATCCGGTATTGTTTAGCAAAATTAATCATTGTTTAGTATTAATGTGCTTTTGTCTT
>VOFK01003488.1_pt1 | contig 34137 bp, 41 predicted proteins | sample 5384121 | NCBI WGS metagenome assembly VOFK01 (sample SAMN12384730, study PRJNA508395) | human gut metagenome | isolation source: healthy gut J | host: Homo sapiens | reverse complement strand
TCGGTAATGCTTCGTTCAGGTTACGTATTGCTACAGCGCCTTGCTTCGTGCCGGACGTTTCGACCGCCAAATCTATGTCGACCTGCCGGAATTGAAAGACCGGGAAGAAATTTTCAAAGTGCACCTGAAACCGTTGAAACTGGCCGGAGATGGATATCCCTTTCCTGGCCAAGCAAACGCCGGGTTTCTCGGGAGCCGATATTGCCAATGTCGCTAACGAAGCAGCTTTTGATTGCAGCCCGTAAAGACAAAAATGAAGTTGAAAAACAGGATTTTCTGGATGCAATCGACCGGATTGTCGGGGGGGCTGGAAAACCGTAGTAAAAAGTAATAAAAGTAAGTGAAAAGAAAAGCCATCGCTTATCACGAAGCCGGCCATGCTACCGTCTCCTGGTTGCTCGAACACGCCCATCCCCCTGTTAAAAGTGACTATCGTACCCCTGGGGGTAAAGCTTTAGGAGCAGCCTGGTATCTTCCGCAGGAACGTCAGATCACGACAAAAGAACAACTGCTGGATCAAATGTGTTCTGTATTGGGAAGACGCTGCCGAAGAACTCACTTTCGGTCAAATCTCTACCGGAGCACAAACGACCTGAACGGGCTACCAAACAAGCCTATGCGATGGTTACCATTTTCGGTATGAGCGAAAAAGATCGGTAATCTGAGTTATTACGATTCCAGTGGTCAAAAGCGATTTCAGTTTCACCAAACCTTATTCGGAAAAGACCGCAGAACTGATCGACAGTGAAGTAAAAGAACTGGTTGAAAAATGCTTTTTACAACCGAGCCAAAGAATTACTTAAAAACTCATCCAGGACCAACATCGGCAGGTTGCAGAGTTATTGCTCGAACGGGAAGTTATTTTCAGTGACGATCTGGAACGCATCTTAGGGAAACGCCCCTGGAAAGACGATGAAGAAGAAGAAACGAAGGAAGAGAAAACAGTCGAAAATGAAATAAAATCGCTATGAACGATTGGGTAGTTATTTTCGAAACCGGCCAGCTCTACCGGGCAGAGCTGGTTAAAAGTTGCTTAACGATAACAACGTAGAAGCAGTGATTCTGAATCAGAAAGACTCCTCTTTAAAATAGGGGAGCGATCGAAGTCATGGTTAAGAAAGAAGATAAAGGGAAAGCAGCAGCAATCATAAAATCAGTCAATTGTGAATAATTTCGGTAAACGGGCAATCAGCGGATTCCTATTTGTGGTGATACTAACAGCATGTTTATATACATCCATTTTGTTTTTTTGCTTTTTTATTATAAACATTATCGGATTACTTTGAATTCAGCCATATGGCAGAGGTGATTCATATCCGGGTCAACTTCCCCGTACCATGTGTATCCTCAGCGGGAGCCTGCTTTTTCATTTCAGGGTTCATTCATAACTATTTCGGTTATAAAGAAGGTTATCTGTTTTTTCTTCAGTGCCACATTCTTTATGGGGATTTGGAATTGTACCGGAAGAGTACCCATTTTCAGAATATGGCTTTTCGATTTATGCTCTGTTTTATTTTCACCCTGCCCTTTACTTTGCTGATTTTACCTCCCTACTTGTGTGGGCAGGTGGCAACCGGGTATTATCTTCTTTCCTTTCTTATTGGTATGGTTCAATGCCACTTTTAAGTTTTATTTATTCGGTTCCGAAATTGAAAGCATAAATTATTTCCCATGTTCGCCTAAAAACTCCTGGGAAGGAACCATCGGAGGCGACTCACGACACTGGTCGGCGGATTGCTTATCGCTCCCCATATCGAAGGTTTGTCTTATGATACCACCGAAATTATCTCGGCCATTGTCATTGTATTCGGTAGTTTCGAAGGTGATCTCGTAGAATCGATGTTCAAAAGATGCATCGAGATCAAAGATTCGGGACATATCATGCCAGGTCACGGTGGGTATTGGACCGATTGGATTCGATTTTTTGTATGCTTTGCCTGTAATCTTCGTATATATCGCCTTTAAATTCGGTTGCTGACCTATAGTAAACCGAATTTATTCGTTCGGGATATTAGCTTTTAAATCGAAAATTGATACCTTTGCGAGCTGATACAATGTATAAATATTTAAAGTTAAAAAATATGACCATACATAAAGCTGGATATATCCTGTTATTGAAAATTTTTTAATCGTGCTGATTATCCTTAATCTGGCATCTTTTATTTCATCAATAATACCTCTATTGTCTATACAATTCTGGGGATTACGGTGGTTATGTATCTTCTTGTCGTCAATTTTTTTCCGTTTTCCGAACCGGGTGATCATACAAGACGACAACACGATCTTTTAGCCCCTGCCGATGGAAAAATCGTCGTGATTGAAGAAACCGAAGAACCGAATATTTTAAAGACCGCCGTCTTCAAGTCTCTATTTTTATGAACATTTTTCAATGTACATATCAACTGGTTTCCGTAAACGGTGTGATCAAGTATTTCAAATACCACAAAGGCATTTTGCAGCGGCTTATCTACCCAAATCCTCGACCGAGAACGAACGGACTACCATCGTTATCGAATGTAATAACGGTAAGACCGCCTGATGCGTCAAATTGCATGGGGCTATGGCTAAACGTATTGTCTCTTATGCCCTGTCGGAGGACAGGCCCGTCAGGATCAGCACGCCGGTTTTATCAAATTCGGTTCGCGGGTAGATCTTTTTCTTCCTCTGGGTACCCAAATAGAAGTGAAAATTGGGACAAAAACGACCGGTTCTCAGACGATAATCGGAACCTTTAAATAAATTTCAGATTTACGGACGACGATTCGGATGACTTTTTCCCATCGGAAATCCCAGTTCTAAAGTCACAAAATCAAATTAATCATGTCAACACAATCAGCAGTAAAAGTGGTAACCACCCATGTTTTATCGGAGATGAAACTCAAGGGTGAGAAAATCAGTATGCTTACTTCACTATGACTATTCTATGGCCCGTATCGTCGATCAGGCAGGTATAGATATTTATCCTGGTCGGCGACTCGGCTGCCAATGTAATGGCAGGCCATGAGACAACCTTTACCGATCACCCTCGACCAAATGATTTATCATGCCGCTTCGGTAGTCAGAGGAGTAAAACGGGCATTAGTTGTTGTAGACATGCCTTTCGGTGAGTTATCAGGGGAAATAGCAAAGAGGCCTTTAAACTCAGTCATCCGTATCATGAAAGAAACGGCTGCCGACGCCATCAAACTCGAAGGAAGGAAGAAGAAATCTCGAATCTATTCAACGTATCCTGTCGGCCGGAATTCCGGGTTATGGGCCATCTTGGACTTACCCCCAGAGCATCCATAAATTCGGGACCTATGCCATTCGCGCCAAAAAAAAAGAAGAGGAAGCGGAAAAAATTGGTTCACGATGCCCATCCTCCTGGAAGAAGCAGGTTGTTTTGCCATCGATTGCTGGAGAAAATTCCGGCAGCTTTGGCAGCCAGAGTCGCCCAAGAAGTCAGTATCCCTCATCGGCATCGGTGCCGGTTGCGGTGTAGACGGACAGTCCTCCTGGTCATCACGATATGCTCGGTATCAATCAGGAATTCTCTCCCCGCTTCTTACGGCGCTATCATAACCTATATGCGAAATCCCAGCGGTGCTGTCGGCAATTATATCGCCGACGTAAAGCGGTGATTTCGAATGAAGAAGAACAATACTAATAAAAGTTATAGGCTATAAGCTAAAAGCTAAAATATTTATCTATCTATTTACTTTTAGCCTATAGCCTTTAGCTTATAACTATTGCATCTAGCTTATATTTACCAACCTTTAACTTTATATCTTTAGTTTATGTTAGAAGTTTTATACGAAGATAATCATATCATGTCGCCGTCAATAAGAAAATTTCGGATATTGCAGGCAGATAAAACCGGAATACCCCTTTGAGCGAAGAAGTAAAGGCGTATGGAAGAAATACAAGCTGGAAGCCGGGAGAGGTTTATCTGGGTATCCCCCACCGGGTGGATCGTCCTGTCAGCGGTGTAGTGATTTTTGCACACCAGTAAAGCCCTCACCCGGCTCGAATAAAATGTTCCAGGAACACGAAAGGAGATCAGCAAGATCTATTGGGCTATTGTAGGCAATTTGCCGGCCAGAGGATCATGCCGTACTCACTATCTGATGCGTGATCCGGAAAAAACAAATCGCACGCTTGTGGCCCAAAGCCGGAGCCAAAGAAGCCACCTGGAATACAAAACTACTCGGAAGTTCTGCCGTTATTACCTGCTCGAAGTGAAGAGCTTTACACGGGCCGGCATCACCAAATCCGGTGCCAATTGGCTAAGATCGGTTGTCCGATCAAAGGAGATCTGAAATATGGTTTTCCCCCGTTCGAACGAAGGAGGAGGATCAATTTGACACGCCGTTCGATCACTTTCAAACATCCGGTGAGCCAGGAAATGATTACCATCACGGCAAAACCTCGCTTTGAACGATCCGCTTTGGAAAGTATTCTATGAAGGAATGAAAGAATAAATTTTCTCTATCGGCTCATAGAAACATAAGATCGGAATCTTTACATTCATTGCAGATATTCTTTTTATTTTTTTTTGCAAATAAAAAGAATAATATGAATCAATAAAATGGAAAGACTATGAGTGAAATTATTTGCCACTGCTTTGAAGTAAGCAGAGAAGAAATTGAAAATGCAATTCGTGAAAAGGATTAAAAACCGTTGAAGAAGTAGCGAAGTGACGAAACGCAAAGGAACCGGTTGTGGCGGCTGCCAGGAACAGATACAGGAGATTCTGGACGAAATCAATGGGAAATAATCTCCCTTCCAGCAATAACAAAAAAGAGGGTGTCCAAAAAGGCAAAATACCCCCTTGTAGAATCGGATATTTGATTTCAGTCTCCAATAGGGATACGAAATAAATCGAGGGTGCCAAATACTTTTTTGGACACCCTCTTTCTGTTATTGTGGCGCTGAATAACTTTTAGCGGTTCAACCAGTCCGGAACTCGCGAATGCGGTCGGCACTGACGATAGCTTCTATATTTTCAGGAGGCAAAGGAGATAAACCGATTTTTATGCGGTTGTTGGAATAACGGATCATTTCTTTGATAGCAGAAAAGCTCACTATAAACTTCCGGTTGATCCGAAAAAAGATTTGGGGATCCAGGCGTTCTTCGAGTGCGCCATCGTCGATCGAGGATATACCCCCCCCTTCATGGGTATATAACATCAGGTATTTTCCATCGGCCATAAAATAAGCGACTTCTGCCACCGGTACGGATTTGATCTTCGTTCCGATCTGCACCAAAAGCGCTCCTGAAATCGGACCGTCCGGGGTGCTTTCTTTTCTTTTTGCAAACCAATTCAGCACTTTTTCCAACGCCCGCAGTATTTCCTCTTCGTCAAAAGGTTTCAGGGATCTAATCTATTCCCTGGCTCTTGAAAGCTTGCAAAGCATATTCATCATAAGCGGTAATAAAAAAATGACAGGAGCTTTGATCTCTACTTGTCCGAAAATATCGAAACTACGTCCATCTCCCAATGAACATCGCTGAAAATCAAATCTACCTGATTTTCTTTCAGCCATTGTACACTTCCCCGTACAGAATCCTGACGGGCAACGATTTCTATTTCCGGTGCCAACTTTTTCAGAATACTTTCCAATTCACGGGCAGCCAAAGCTTCATCTTCAATAATAATTGCAGTCATATTGAAATATAGGATCGCCCGAAAATACGAAAAAAAAGGACTTGCCTGCCAAATCAAAGTTTTTTATTTTTATAAAAAAACGGTAACAACCGTATTTCTTTACCATTTTTACTGTTGTTACCGTTTTATCCGTTGTTACCGTTTCAACTCAACCCTAATTATTCAATTCCGGATTATTCTGAATCGCTTCTTTCGGATAAGGAATAATATACTTGGGATCGTCCTGCCGGATCGTAACCGTAAGCGAATTCCAATCGGCATCCATATAGTTTTTTATAACCTCCGGGCGGGTTGTTCTACGAAGATCGAACCAGCGATGTCCTTCGAATACCAGTTCCCGGGCCCTTTCCTCCATGATATCGGCCAACAATTGTTCCTGATTCATGGTTTCGATCTCTGCTTTCCGTTCGTTATAATAACTTTCAGCCAGACGCTTCTGAAGCAAGGTCAACAGATATTCTTTGGCTGCCGGCAGTTGTCCTTCGCGGTGAGCAGCAGCTTCGGCAGCAATCAGCCAAAGCTCTGCACTCCGGAAAAGTGACCTTCTCATTCTTATTCCCTCCTTTATTACAATACCAGGTTCCGTATTTATCGACCAAATAATTTCCCAGCCGGGCATCTACATATTCATCTCCCTCTTTTATCTGATTAAATTTTCCGCTGATATTATCCAATACGTACATATCTTCTTTCATTACGGTACTGGATACCGTTTCCAAAGCAAGTATCGCTTCTTTCGACGTATAAGTCCAAGGTTGGGCTTCGGTAGTCGTCAGATCCTCCAGCGGACAAGCCGCCAGCAGACTTTCGGCTGTCTCCCTGAGCCTGTTTCAATCCTGATGATAAAGATATACCCTGGCCTGAAGGCTTTCAGCGCTTTCTTCGAAAAACCGGTACAGATAAGCACCCGTCTGTTGCTCCACCTGCATATATTTCTCCGCTTCCTGCAAATCGGCGAACACCTGTTCATATACCTTTTCCACAGTAGTAGGTATAAACGACTGTCCGATATCGATCTTTAAAAGAAAGCGGAACGACTTTATCTGTTGCAGCAATAGCCGGATCATACCATTTGGCATACAGATTGATTAAATCGAAGTGAACAAAAAGCCCGGAGACAATAGGCTTCAGCCAGCAATTGCTCGCGGGAATCCGTCGTGACATCCGCCCTGGCCTCCATCACTCCCTTCGATAACCGTATTGGCATAAAAAATCATATTATACATAGCCGTCCAGGGATAAGTCTCGGTTAAAGGATCCGGATTTTCATCATTCAAAGTAGCCAAGTCGATGTAATTATCGTAAGACAACCCATACAAATCCGGAAATACTTCATCGGAACGTACCATCAGATAGCGGCGGTATTGGGGATAGGTACTATAAGCCGTAGTCAGAAGGGCCCGATATTCCGAAACTTCATCCGGAATCACCTTTCCGACAGGATCGACATCGACATAATTACATCCTCCCATTCCCAGTGAAAAGACAGCGATCAATAGGATATATATTCGTTTCATATTTTTATATTTAGAGTTAAAAATGTCAAATCGATTCCACAAGAAAAGGTCTTCGCCAACGGCTGGGTATAAATATTCCCATAGGTTTCCGGATCGAAATAACCTTTATAGCTACTACCGAACACAAAAGGGATTACGGGCTTCAAAGCTGATGCGTGCAGAGGAAAAACCGATATGTCCTAAAAGCCGTTCCGGGAAAAGTATATCCTAAACGTATACTATTGATGCGCATATAACTCATCTTCTTGAACCAGTAGTCGTATTTCCGGTAAGAATTACCGGGATCGAGCATACCGAGCCACTGATAAGCCCAATTCTCCTCCCCGTCGCTATAAGTACCATGATACGGGGATATTTACCGGAGGTATTATCCGGAGACCAAATCTGTGACATCCGGCGGGAATAATTCTGTCCCGGTGAAGTCTGTACCGGATTATAGAAAGGTTGTTCCTGCACGGTCTGATCCAACACAAAAGAAGCCGATACGGTCAAATCGAAATTTTGTAATAAAACCGATTGATCCAGCCACCGGTAAATTTCGGTTCGGTCGTACCTTCGTAGGTAAATAAATTACGATATTCTTCTGCACTCAGGTTACTTTTCAGGAAAGGAATCAGGCCTCCCATCATATAACCGTATTCCAGACCGAAAAAGTCATTGAAAGAAACCTTTTCCCCTGTTTATTATAAAACATCTGCAATCCATTTTTCATCCAGCCCTGCGGTCTTCAGCGAAAATACAGCACCGACAGAATAGCCTTCGCGTGAAGGTTCATAGGAATTATCCCTGACATTCAGCCGATTGATCTTTACTCTTATTATGCGCCAGATTAAAATCCATCACCACCGGAAATCCTTTGTTTTCACATTTACTGTAGACAGAGATAATTCGTATCCCCGGTTGGTCAATTTCGCCCAGTTCATGGTCGAATAATCGAAACCGTTCTCTCCCGGCAAGCTCCTCATACCGATCAAATCATCACTCACCCGTCTGTAAACATCGGCTGTAAACGCGATCCGGTTACCGAGCACCACCACATCGAGTCCCCGTTCCAGTTGGTGGTTTTTCCCAACGCAAATATTGGTTAGGGGAGACGATACGATAATAATTGGACTCGGAATTGTCCGGTAAAAACCTGGGTATTGTCCCATTCCCCGACAACCAATGGAGAGGTATCTTTATCGACATTTCCCTGGACCCCATAGGAAGCTCTCAGTTTCAGATCGGACAACCAGTCGGCATCGCTCAAAAATGCTTCCCGGTTGATATTCCAGGCACCGGAAACAGCCCATAAAGGCAAGTATTTGTACTTCCGGTCTACTCCGAACATATTGGAACCGTCATACCGTAAACTTCCAAAGAAAGTGTAACTGGTTATTATAAGGTATACGAACCGGTCATATAGACAGAAAGCGGAAACGGTCCTCCGTGAACGATTTACTATACTGTTCAAATTCGGCATTATTCATTCGCTCGCTCGGTGCGCACGTGCATCCCGATGGGCGAGGCGGCGAGATGCTCAGCGTTCAGCAGAATGCCGACCGTGCCGCAGCCCTCGTCAAGAAAGGGCTGCACCGATGTATATGCGGCCTTTTCCATCGACGCGAGCATGGCGGGCGTCGCGAACACGGGAGCGTCCGCTCCCGACGGTCTCGGCAGTATTTTGCCTGGGTGACTTCGACTTCGTCAACGCCTGTTATTCCGATATGCAGTTCCATAATGAATACTCCTTTGCAGTGATAGCGCAGGGCTTGAGTAATCGCCTGCTGCGGTGTTATAATACATAAAAAACAGACTGGAGGCTGCGGTATGAGCAACGCTTTGATAAATGAAAGATCCCCGTATCTGAAGCAGCACGCACAAAACCCGGTGGATTGGCTGCCGTGGGGTGAGGCGGCGTTTGAGAAAAAGCGCGCCGCGAAGATAAGCCCGTGTTTCTCAGCATAGCTACTCCACCACTGGCGTATGTGATGGCGCGGGAGTCATTTGAGAACAAGGCACTTGCCGAAATTCTAAACCATTATTATGTCTCTGTCAAGGTCGACCGCGAGGAGCGGCCGGATATCGACAGCGTGTTATGAAGGTCTGCACCGCGCTCAACGGCAGCGGCGAGCTGGCCGCTGACTGTTATAATGACGCCGGAGCAGCAGCCGTTTTTCGTCGGGACCTATCTCCCGCGCGAGAAAGCAGGGCGGGCGCATGGGTTTGCGCGAGCTGCTGCTGACCGTCGCGGATAAGTGGCGCAGCAGCAGAGCGGAGCTGACGAAGACCGCCGGGGAACTCACCGCGTGGCTGCGGCAGAGGACCGCACCGACGGCGGCGGTGGAGTTTCCCGCGCTCGCAAAGGCGGCGGAGGCGCAGCGAGGAGTCCTACGATGAGGAGTACGGCGGCTTCGGCACAGCGCCGAAGTTCCCGTCCGCGCATAACCTCATTTTCCTCATGGAGTATGCGCAGCTTAAAAACGAAAAAAAGCCGCGGCAGATGGTCGAGAACACGCTGCGGCAGATGTATAAGGGCGGCATTTATGACCACATCGGCGGGGGCTTTGCCCGCTACTCCACTGACCGCGAGTGGCTCGCGCCGCATTTTGAAAAGACGCTCTATGACAACGCCCTGCTGGCACTCGCATATACCGAGGCGTGGCAGGATGGACACATGGCGCTCTGGCGCACCGTGGCCGAGGACACGCTTGACTACTGCCTGCGCGAGCTCAAAGGCCCGGACGGCGGTTTCTTCTGCGGGCAGGATGCCGACAGCGGCGGTGACGAGGGTGCGTACTATCTCTTCACGCCCGATGAGGTGAAGAGAGTCCTCGGCGACGAGGGCGGGCATTTCTGCGAGTGCTACGATATCACGCCCGAGGGAAATTTCCACGGGAAGAGCATTCCGAACCTGCTGCTGAACACCCGCTGGGCCTTTCTCCCTGAGGGCTATGACGGCTTCTGCGAGCGCCTGCGCATATACCGCGAGGAGCGTATGACGCTCGGCACGGACACGAAGATACTCACCGCGTGGAACGGGCTCATGCTCATGGCGCTCTCCCGCGTGGCAAGGGCGTTTTCAGACCGGCGCTATCTCATGGAGGCTGAAGAGCTGGCTGGGTTCATGGCTGTGTCCCTGCAAGAAAACGGCGCGCTCATGGCGCGCTTATGCGAAGGCGAACTAAAATACGCCGCGCAGCTTGACGACTATGCCTTCTATGCCCTCGGCCTGCTGGAGCTGTACTCTGCGGACTTTGACCCAGCGCATATCCTGAGGGCGGAGGAGCTGGCGGAGAATATCCGCGAGCGCTTTGCTGATGAAGATGGCGGATACTTCCGCACGGCCATCGATGCGGAAAAGCTCTTGATCCGCCCGAAGGAGATATTCGACGGAGCCATGCCGTCAGGCAACAGTGCTGCTGCGGTGCTCTTTGACAGGCTCTTCAGGCTGACTGGCAAGGAGCCGTGGCGCGCTGCTGCCGAGGATCAGCGGAGCTTTATCTCCCGCAGCGCGGGGCAGTATCCAGCGGGCTGCTGCTATGCGCTCACGGCCATGCTTACGGATGGCGCATCGCGCGAGCTTGTCTGTGTGACGCCGGAGGAGACGCTGCCGGAGACGCTAAAGGCAGTGATCTCGCGCTATGCGCCGGAACTCACGGTGCTGGTAAAGACGCCTGCAAACGCTGCCGAGCTCGCGGCTGCCGCGCCCTACACCGTGGATATGCAGCCCAAGGACGGCAAGCCCGCCTATTATGTCTGCACCGGCGGCAGCTGCGCTCTGCCGGTGGATATGGGATAAAAATGGACTGTCGCGATTTTTAATTTTCGCGGCAGTCTCTTTTTTGACTGTGGCGGGAAACTTTCTCACGAATGTATATGGGTGGAGCTGCCGCCGGGAAAAAAATAAGGGAGTTGAAACCCTAGAGAAAACTTATCCTTTATAGCTATAATAAACATACTGATCAGTATTATAGCTATTTTAAAAGGAGAACAAATAATGCAGCAAAGCCTTCAGCAGAGCGGCTCAGAGGATAATATCACATGTGGCGGCAGCGGCAGACAAAACAGGTGTGCGGAGCAGCGGTGGAAAATCCGCACAGATTCGGCGCCCGTCCCCCCAATAGGGTGGTCAACAGCGGAGCATCCGTGCGAAGCAAAGGGAATGCCGAGTTTTACTGAGTATAAGAACGCGGGAAAGGATGACACAGTCTTTTCGCCAATACCAACGCTTGAAGAGCTGTATAATCGCGTAAAGGTAAATACCGCTTTCCTCACGTGGCGGAACATGGGATAGCAACAGCGAGCAGGGCACGGGAACTCAGGCGATGCCTATGACAGGTTTTTCAGGCCAAAAAGGATGACGCCTCGGCAGAAAATGCGGCAGAAGATACATCTAAAAAGAATGTGAACTGGGGGGACATTGGCCTATGGTATGCTGGAACAGGGGGCAAACGATTTTGTAAGCAGCTTTACCAGCACGCTGGATATGCTTGCAGGCGATTTTGCCCAGGAGATGTGGATACTGGGCGGACTTATGTTCGGCATAAGCGATGCGGGAACAAACCCAATTACCGCCGCCAACAATTATATGCAGGAAACGACCAGAAAGGAAGCGGAATATTACGCGCAAAATGCCTCTGGCAGCAAAACAGCGGAAAATCTGAACAAATATGGTACAGTCGTCGCATCTGGCAATTCCGACGCTTATGGCAATGATGACAGGTGGGATGTCCAACGCGGGATGGCGAAGAAAGGCATTGAAAAAAAGCTGCGTTCATGGCAAAGAGCACTGATTTCAGCAGGTACGTGGACATGGCCAGATCAGTCATAAAGCAAACCGCAAAGAACCCGAATGCGCAGATGGCGTTTATACAAGGGGCGGGACACAGCTGGGACTTGTTGATTTATTCCGGGCGGCAGGTTATAATGGAAAAGATTCAAAAACTTCCCTTATAAACATGCGGGTGGCTGGGACAACAGCGTAATAATCTCCGATGGGACACAGCTGAATAAAGGTATCCTAAAACCTAACTGCTCATATGTTGCGGGCGAAAAACAATTATATCTATAAACGGATGAGCTTGGCAGACAGTGCGGAGCAACGGCATGTCTGCAAAAGAAGCACGATAAAAGAAAAGGAAATGTAGGTAAACCGGCCGACAAGCTCCCGGGAGACGAGGCATGACATTTGTTTGCGGATATGTTCGGTGGGTTCAAGGTTACGCCTGGACAACCTGGTTGCACAGTCGTTTAACGTGAACCGGAGCGAGTACAGAAAAATGGAGAATATCTGGCAAAGGGGCACTGAAAGACGGCAAATCGGTTTATGCCGATATCGATCTCAACTATGAGGGCAACAGCTTCAGACCGACCTCATTCGATATCACGTATTACATAGACGGAGAATACGATGCTGCGTATATATAACGAATAAACACTTCAGGAGGTACGGTCATGTACTACAATGACAGCGACCAGGCGCGGGAGAGCGGGCTGCGGCGTGCTTTTCGTCGAGAGCATGCAGGAGTTTATGAAATGCGTGAACACGCTGGCGGCGGGGCGGCAGAGAAAGCATACTGCTACCTTAACCTCTGCGGGATGGATGTGTTCACGGGCTGCTTCTTCGTTGACGGGGACGGCAAGGCCTTGCCCCGGCTCTGCTGGGCGGGAAGCAGAAAATATTCGAGACCGTCATGACCACGCAGGCAAGAAAGCTGCGCGGAGCGTACATTGAATATGCCGACGATATCCCGGGGGAGTTCTTCCTTGACTTTGATATCGGCGCAAAGAAGCCGCACTGCCTTACCGGGAGCGACAAATACCCGAAGCACGATGAGGCGCTGCTGCATTTCTATTCATGGGCGCGCGAATACGGCGCGGACACGCCGACGATCCCGCTTACCGATCTGACCTTGGGCGACCGTATCCGTATTCGCCGGGGGAAAATGCTGCCGTATGTCGAGTTCGTACACCCGACGGAGAAAGCCACGGAGATGAACCTCAAGTGGTACAGTGCTACGGCGAAAAGAATAGCCGAGGCAAAGGAAAAGTATGAGGGCAGCGAACCGTCAGACGCGGTGTACGGCGACGGATGGCTCGCCATAGAGAAGGAGTTCGAGCGCATCTATCCCGGCCAGACGGAGCCGAAGCACTATGCGCCGCTTATAAAGTTCGAGTTCGGCGGCAGAGATCCGCTGGACGGCATAAGCGTATACGACGGCGGGGACTGCTGGCACTTTGTGTCGTTCGGCCTGAGTGCGCTGGCTGAACCGGATATTGAGAGCGATGAAGGCGTCAGCGGCTACGGCATGGAGTTCACGCTAAGGCTGAAGAAGCGGGACTTTGCAGATGAAGAGCTGGAGCTGGAGAATATCTGCGGTATCTTCCAGCAGATCGCCGCGGTCACGTTTGAGACGAATGAGCTGTTCCTGCCGTACGAGTACCTCAGCTCCGGGCAGACCGCGGGCATAGATGCAGGACATGAGTCGGGCATAACCGGTTTCATCACCGTGCCGGATGTCAAGGCGCAGCCCATTACAACGCCGTTCGGCGCGCTGGAATTTGTCGAGTTCGTCGGCGTGACAAAGGCAGAGCTTGACGCGGTGCAGAATAAGCAGATGACAGTCGAGGAGCTGTACGGGAAGCTTGGCAGCGACCTCACCGACTACCGGCGCGAAAGCGTCATATGATATAAAAAGGGGCCGCAGCGATTTTTCTTTTCGCTGCGGCCCCTTTTTGACTTATCACAAATTCATTTCAGTGTTTCATTCACGATCTTATCTGCGATGTCGATGCAGATCGCGGACGCGCGGCCAAGCTCCTTTTCAAATTCTGCCGCGCCGCCTTCCACACCGTCGGAGACGGTTTTGATAACAAGGCAGGGGACACCGGCGCGCGCCGCGGTGATGACGATGCCCACCGTTTCCATGTCGCATATATGCGCTCCGAAAGTGCGGTTGAGAAACCGCTTTTTATCCGGTTCGTCAACGAACTTATCTGCCGAGGCGCAGACGACCGCTTTCAGCTCGGGCTGTATTTCGAGCGCTTTTGCCACAAGCTCCGGTGACGTCGGCACGAGCCTGCCGGGAAAATCAGGGTACTGTCCCGCTTCTCCCCAGCCGATCTTATGTGCGTCAAAATCGTAGTGGACAACGCCCTCTACCACCGCCGTCCGTGCCAGCGCCATCTCAGGCGTCAGCCCGCCGACCACGCCGAAGTTGATGATCAGCTCCGCACCGTAATGACCGATAAGCAGCGCTGTCGCGGCAGCTGCGGCGATCTCTCCCGGCCCTGAATGCGCCACGTACAGAGTGCCGTATTCCGTGCGGTACTCCATGAAGTTCACGCCTGCAAGCTTCTCCTCATGCACCGCTTTCCCGTACCGGTCAAGCACCGCGTCCACTTCTATCGCTACTACCATTCCCACTGCTGCCATACTGCGCTTCTCCTTGCGTATAGTTGTTATTGAATATTCTATCAAACCGCGCAGGATTTTTCAATCTTCCCCAGAAAACAAAACGCCGGAAAAAACCGGTGCGGCATTGTGCTTTTTCAGTTCACGACGTGGATAACGCCGAAAGTCAGAGCGGTCATTATCCCGGCTGCAAGGAGAGCACGCCGAGGAAAATGCACGGGATCGCGGACTTGGGCTTGAGTTCGAGCAGCGCCGCGATGAGCGAGCCCGTCCATGCGCCTGTGCCGGGGAGCGGGATGCCGACGAACAGCAGCAGTGCGATGGGGCCGTACTTCTGCACCTTTTTCACCCTTGAGGTGAGCCTTGGCCTCGAGCTTCGTGATGAAGCTGTCCATCTTCGGCCAGTGCCTGCGCAGCCATATGAACACGCGCTGGATGAAGATGATAATGAACGGCACGGGGATCATGTTCCCGATGACCGCCGCCGTCAGCGCCAGCGGATAATCAAGACCGAGGGCGATGCCGTAGGGCAGCCCTGCGCGCAACTCCACAACGGGCAGCATGGATATGAAAAAGGTCGATATAAATTTCCCGGCAGTCGTGCCGGCGATCCACTCAAACATAGGTTATCTCCGTGCAAAAACATATCAAAATAATGCTTTGCTATTATAGCAGTTGCGGAAGAGCCGTGCAAGACGGCTTAAGAAAATTTAACGCATAATTAAACTAATTTATAAAGCGCGGCGGCGGCAGCTCCCGGGAGCGTCGTCTCCTGCCCGACTTTAAGAACAAAATGAACTCCCGCTTCTCTGCCGTATTCCTCCAGCAGACGCTCAAGCTCTGGACGGTATATGCGGCTCTTCTGCACGAGCGAGCCTTCCGCCAGCACGCACAGCGGCTTATCCGCGCTCTTCCCCGCGCCGGTGAGCATCGCCAGCGCGAGGAGGTCGGTGCACATGCAGCGCGCCGAGCGCTTGAACAGGGCGCGGCTGAGCCGGGAGGCGAAAGCGAGGTCAGTCTCCGCGCCGCCTAAAAGCTCTCCGCGCTCCATGCACGACCAGGCGTCGATAACGGCGGAGTCGATATCCTCAAGCTGCCGCGCTCCATCGCCCGCTGCGCGGGAGATGAGCCCCTCATCCGCCGCTGCGATGAGCATCAGACGGCAGAGCTGGCCGAGATAGACACCGGCAGTGAGCTTTTCAAAGGCCTTGAGGCCGGGGTTGTTGCTTGCGGAGTCGAGCATGAGGTCGAAGCTGCCGCGCGGGATGCCGGTATAAAGCCCGGCCTCCATGTTGATTATCATGCCGCGCTCTTCACTGCTCACGAGCTTGCTGATAAGGCGCTCCGGCAGGGAGACGCAGGTGTTCGTGCCTGTGCCGCTGACCTGACCGATGAAGCCGCTGTACGCGCGCTTATCCAGCCCTGCCGCGCCGCCGAGCAGAACGGCGACAGTGTCATTAAGAATGACGACGCGCTTGCCGGTGATTCCGCGGCGCTCAAGCTCCGCCCTGAGAGACGCGCCGATGAGCTTGCCCTCGGAGCCGGTGACCACGACCTCCTTATCGATGCGGATGACACGGCCGTCCATATCCGGGGTGATGTCTGCGGAGTAGGAAAAGCATGAAGCCGATGCTCTCTGCCCTGCCCATCAGCGGCTCTATCCTGTCGGCGACAAAAGGAGATGAACTCCTCCCATGTGCAGGGCTCGCCGACTCCGGGCATTCTGCATTTGCTGAGTTCGGACACATGGCAGCCGTCCTCCTCAAAGCGCACGAGCGCGGAGCGGAAGTTAGTCCCGCCGGCGTCAATGACCGCGACGCTGCGGCCAAGCGGCAGCTGGGCATCGTTACTGAGATATGTGGGGATCATGGGCATATCGCTCTTCTCCCCGGCAAGGCCGCGGCGCATATCCTCAAGCATCAGCGCGGCTTCGCGCTTTGGGTCAACGCGCTCCGGCTCCATGTCGTGTGCCTCAAGAAAATCCTGCACTCTGTCGTAGTCCACCATTGTCCTCTTCCTTTCATATAAAAAATGGACCGGCGATATGAAATTCATACGCCGGTCCGGGTAAAATGTAAAAAATTAAATCAGGTTTATTCCTCGCTCTTTATCGCCCTTGACGGCTTCGACAAGGCCGCTGGCAAGACCTGCCACGCCCTGTATTTCGCTGGGGATAATAATCTTTGTGGCTTTGCCGTTTGCCGCCGCACTGAAGGCTTCCATCGCCTTGATCTTGATGACGGCTTCGGAAGGAGCGGCTTCGTTGATGAGCCTGATGCCCTCGGCAGTGGCCTTCTGGACCTTGAGGATAGCCTCGGCTTCGCCCTCGGCCTCAAGGATCTGCTGCTGCTTCTTCGCGTCGGCGCGGAGAATAGCGGATTCCTTTTCGCCCTCGGCTTCGAGGATCGCGGCGCGCTTTTCGCCCTCGGCACGCAGGATGGCTTCACGGCGTTCGCGCTCGGCCTTCATTTGCTTCTCCATCGCGTTCTGGATCTCCTTGGGAGGCAGGATATTCTTGAGCTCGACGCGGTTGACCTTGATGCCCCAGGGATCGGTGGCTTCGTCAAGGATGGTGCGCATCTTGCTGTTGATGATATCGCGGCTCGTGAGGCACTGGTCAAGCTCCAGATCGCCGATGATGTTTCTCAGCGTAGTGGCGGAGAGGTTCTCGATGGCGACCATGGGCTGCTCAATACCGTAGGTGTAGAGCTTGGGGTCGGTGATCTGGAAGTAGACGACGGTGTCTATCTGCATGGTTACGTTATCCTTGGTGATAACGGGCTGGGGCGGGAAGTCCGCGACCTGCTCCTTGAGCGTGACGACCTTGGTGACTTTCTCGACAAAGGGGATCTTGAAGTGCAGGCCGACGTTCCACGTTGTCTTATACGCACCGAGGAACTCGATGACGTAGGCCTTTGCCTGCTGCACGATACGGATGCAGCGGACAAGGATAAAGATAACGACGAGCAGCAGAATCACAACGGAAATGATCTCGGGCATGGTTTCTCCTCCTGAATTTAATAATTTAATAATAAAAAATTTTTACTTTACTATGAGCTTGACGCCCTCTATTTTCACAACGGTCATGACCTTGCCGGTCTCGGCCCTTGCCGTCGGGCTCCTCGGTGCGGGCAGTCCACACCTTGCCGCCGACGGTCACAGCGCCGTGCCTAGAGGACATTGTCGATCGCCTCGGTGACGACGCACTCCTTTGCCGATGAGCATATCCGCATTGGTCGGCATGGCGCGGAATTGACGTATTTCTTTTTTGCAAACGGCCTTGTCAGGCACAGCGTCAGGATCGACACCGCGAAGAACCAGAGCACCTGGAGCCAGAGCGGCGCGCCGAGGATCGCGGAGATCATGGCGGCAAACGCGCCTATCGCGAACCATATCGACACAAGCCCCGGTACGATGCCTTCGATTATCAGCAGAACGATCATCGCGACCAGCCACACGGCCGTCATACTAAACCCGCCGGGATAAAACAGCATACAGCGTCTCCGATCCGCCGCCGCGGCATACGCACCCGGCGGCTGTATTTATTAAGCTTACATTATATCTTGTCCGCGAATTTTACGCAAGAGCCATTATCAGGCATATGTTAAATTTTGTGTAAACAGCCCCTGCCGCCCTTTACTTTTTCCCTTTTATGATGTAAAGTATGAATCAGATAAAGTGTGAAACTACATGGTTTGACCGGGGAGGTAATAATGAACAAGACGCAGAAAAAAAAAAGAACGCAACGAGAATCTGTATAAGGCGATACTGTCCCTGAGGACGCTTGACGAGTGCATGCGCTTCTTTGACGATCTATGCACTGCGCCGGAGCTTATCGCAATGGAGCAGCGCTTCCGGGTCGCGGACTGCCTGAATAACGGCATGATCTATAACGATATCCTCGCCGAGACCGGCGCTTCGAGCGCGACCATCAGCCGCGTCAACCGCTCCCTCCAGTACGGTGCGGGCGGCTATGAGCTCGTCTTTGAGCGCCTGAAGGAGAGCGAAAAGTGAGCTGCTACAACGGCCTTGCTCCGTGGTACGATAAGCTGACGGGGGATGTTCCCTACGGGAGCTTTGCCGATTTTTACGAGGAAGAGTTCCCGCGCCGACGGCGGGAGTTCTCGATGCTGCTCGACCTCTGCTGCGGCACGGGTACGCTCACATGGGAGCTTGCGCGGCGCGGCTATGATGATCGCGGTGGATCAGTCCCCGGATATGCTGATGGAAGCGCAGTCCAAGGCCGTGTCTGATGTCACGCCGCCGCTGTTTATCTGTCAGGAGGCCGGGGAGCTGGATCTTTACGGCACGGTAGACGCGGCGGTCTGCTCGCTCGACGGGATGAACTACATCCCAGCGGAGGAGCTGCCGGAGCTGTTTCACCGGCTGCACCTGTTCATCCGCCCGGAGGGGCTGCTGATCTTCGATATCCGCGCGCCGGAGTTTCTGCGCGCGCTCGACGGGGATATCTTCGTCGATGAGAAAGAGGACGTGCTCTGCCTCTGGCGCGCTGATTTTGACGAGGAGCTTTCCGCCATCGTCTACGGCATGGATATCTTCTCTCTCGAAAAACGCGGCCTGTGGTCGCGGGAGAACGAGGAGCATATCGAATATGCGCACACAACGGAGAAGCTGCGCGCACTGCTTGAGGCGGCGGGCTTCGGCGATGTCGCTGTAAGGCATGACTGCCCGCAGGGTGATGCGGGAAGAATATTTATCACGGCAAAAAGGAAGTAAACGGAGATTTTTATGGATAGAATAATCAGAGCGACCGCCGGTGACGGCGCAATAAAGATGGCGGTAATAAACGCCCGTGACACTGTGGGCGCGCACGGCAGATACACGGCTGCGCGCCGACGGCCTGCGCCGCACTCGGGCGTACATTGTGCGCGGCCTCGCTCATGGGACAGGACATGAAGGAAGAGAACGCTGCGCTTACGATACGTATCAACGGCAACGGCCCGCTGGGCGGCATCGTCGCCGTGTCCGACTGCGAGGGCAATGTGCGCGGCTATGTGGGCAACCCCGCGACGGAGCTTCCGCTGCGCAGCGACGGCAAGCTCAATGTCGGCGCCGCTGTCGGACGCGACGGTATGTTCACCGTCAGCCGCGACATCGGCATGAGAGAGCCATATATCGGTTCTGTCGAGCTTGTCAGCGGCGAGATCGCAGAGGATCTGACGGCGTATCTGCTCGAGAGCGAGCAGGTGCCGTCCGCGTGTGCGCTCGGTGTACTCGTGGATACCGACTGCACGGTCAAAGCGGCGGGCGGCTTCATCGTCCAGCTCATGCCCGGCGCAGAGGAGGAGATCATCTCCCGGCTCGAGGACAACATTTTTATGATGGATCAGCTGACCACTATCCTCAGCGAGGACGGCGAGGAGGAGCTTTTCCGTCAGGTGCTCAAGGGCTTTGACTACCACACCGTGGGCGAGCACCCGATCGAGTACCGCTGCTATTGCAGCCGCGAGCGTGTGCTTGACGCGCTGCGCTGCGTAAGCGCCGAGGAGCTTGAGGAGATCGCCGCCGAGGGGAAGGACGTTTCCGTCAGCTGCCAGTTCTGCGATAAGGTCTATGACTTCACTCCTGACGAGCTGAGAGAGAGATAAATACCCGGAAAAAACTTGAAGAAATTTGAAATAGGATATTGACAACTCGGATTTTTTTAGTATTATAACGTAGCTGTCACGCGGGAGCATAGCTCAGCTGGTTAGAGCACCTGCCTTACAAGCAGGGGGTCACTGGTTCGAGTCCAGTTGTTCCCACCATCCTGTTTCATATTTGCCTCGGTAGCTCAGTTGGTAGAGCAGCGGACTGAAAATCCGCGTGTCGCCAGTTCGATTCTGGCCTGAGGCACCACTCGTCTGATTCCAGACGAGTCATGTGGGCATAGCTCATCCGGTAGAGCGCCACCTTTGCCAAGGTGGAGGTAGCGAGTTCGAGCCTCGTTGCCCGCTCCATTTATATCAGCTCTGTTTGTGCAGGGCTGCATATGGCGCCATAGCCAAGTGGTAAGGCAGCGGACTGCAAATCCGCGACCCCCAGTTCAAGTCTGGGTGGCGCCTCCATCATTGTCAGCCAATTTTTTGAGGACATTGCGTCAAACGCAGTGTCCTCAAAGGCTTTCCGGGCACAAAAGGCCCGAAAAATTTTTTGTTTTTCCATTGATGACAGACCCTGTTCTCCCAGACTTGAACAGGGACTTTTCCATGTTTTAGGTAATATAGCCGCTGTGTTTTCCTGCTGCGCGGGCGAAATACAAACATGTACTGAAATTTTCAAAAAATAAATATCACAAAAATTCAAGCGTCGGATTGTTGGTTTTGTAGAATTAACGATCCGGCGCTTTTGCCATAGCCGGAGGTAAGTTAATGAGCAAGTAATTTGGATAGACAACAAAATATTAAATCGGTAAGGCCGGAACTTTTGAGAGATCAAAGGTTCCGGCCTTTTTGCATTCTAAGGGGGTATCAAATTGAAGAAACTACGAAATCAAACAGGCGTTCAAGAATCTGCCGGACGCTGGACGTCCGGACAATGAGACGGTGGCGTGCCATGAATATAGGCAGTGTGAAGGGGTGTAATTACCCGGCGCATGGTTTAATCTGCTGGCACGGCGACGGCAAATGCCTGAGAACTGAAATGCAGGAGGTAAAAAATGATGATACATGCAGTACTGGCAATCCAAAAACCACCCGGAATACGGCGTTGCAACCATTCCGTTTCCTATCCCACATGACCAGTACGCACACTGCATGGAGCTGCTGGAGGCATTGAAATTGGCGATGCAGTCAAAGCTGACTGCCAAGTGCAAGAGATCAATAGCTTTTATTCTGTGCTTAAGCACACGGAAAAGCTCACCGTCAATGTGGAGGAGTTAAACTATCTTGCCAAGCGGCTGGATGGTTTCGATATGGGAGAAGCCACACAGTTTCAGGCAATGGCTCACAAACTAGAGCTTTCCGAGCTGAAGGATCTTATCAACCTGACTTTCTGCTGCCAGCAGACCACAGTCATCACAGATTTCTCTGACCTTGCCGCTGTTGGCCGTGACCACTACATGAACCTGCACGGAGGCTGTGCAACTGTTACCGAGTTGGAAGCGCTGGATGGTGAGGAAACGGCAAGACAGCTTTATCCAGAGCGGCGGCGGCACAGTCACGCCCTACGGCGTGGTCTATGATAACGGCATGAAGCTGGAGCAAGTATATGACGGTCAATTCTTCCCATGTTATTACTATGAGCCGCGTGCCACTATGGTTGCGGCGACCCCCAAATCCGAGCCGGAGAATACCGAGCACATCACATGGCTATATCTCCCGATGGCGCAGGAGGAAATTGACCGTGTTCTCCAGAGGTCGGGAATCGCGGATTCTGCGGATGCCCGGCCCGGCTGGAACACAGTCAACTGCCAGATGAAGTGAATGTGCTGCTGGATATGGAACATGAGAGCCTTGCGGATCTCAACGCACTGGCACAGGCAACAGGTACGCTTTCCACGGACAACATCAAAGAAGCTGGGCGCTGCGGTAACTCTGGCGAAGCCTCAGAATGCGGAGCAGGCCAAAAATCTCGTGGAGAATCTCGACCTGTTTGACTTTGCTCCCCGACACACATTCCCCAGCAGAGTATGGAAAAATATATGATCCAGCAGTCCGGTCATTACGAGTTCGACGAGAATTTAGATGAATTCTATGACTACAAAAAGCTACGCTCAGCAGCGCTTAAACGACGAGGACGGGATGTTTACCGACCGGGGTTATATCGCATATAAGGGATATTTCAGCCTTGAGGAAATTATGGAGGGCGGTCAAGGTGGCAGCATGGAGATGGGAGGCATGGTATGATCATTCACGATTTCATCTGTTGGCACGGCAACGGCAAGTGCCTGAGAACTGAAATGAGGGAGGTGCAAAAATGATCATTCAAGCAGAGCTGAGACGAAAGCAGTCCGAATACGAAGGCGAGGCCTGTGTCATTGACAAGGTCATTGAGTTACCTGCCCCACGTTTTGAGCAGTTCAGCCATGCGCTGCTGGCGGATTATGACTTTATCGCAGAGAACAAAAACGCAATCCAGCACGAAGCAGATTCCCGCCACTGTTTACTGATCCTCGATGTGGTCGGAACAGATGGCTTTCTTGTAGACCCGCAGGGGTATAACTACGCCAGATACAGCGCCTTTGTTCCGAATGTCCGCAGTCTGCTGACACCGGATGTGGAAATTGACCGGAGCCATCTGTCCGGGCAAGTGCCTTGGCGGGACGAGAGTCGGGATGAAATACTACGCATGACATTGCACGTCGATGGAAAGCCAGACTACACCCTTGTCCTCCCCGCTGACGAAATATACCTCGATGCTGTGAAGGCTTACCTTGATATTGATGTCTTCGCGGACGCGATGATCGAAGATATTTACTTCAAAGCACCTTACATTGGTGAGCTAATTTGCGACACAGATTGCCCTGCTGTAGAGGATTACAACGACTTCGCGGAAGCATTGGAGGATATCTGGCAGGAGGACGGTATGCTCCTGACCTATGCACCGCTGCGCTGGAGGCTGAGAAGCCGGAGACTCTGCGAGGAGCCTATGAGCTCCTGCATAATCTGGATAACTATCAACGTATCGTAGACACCTACGATTATGGTCAGCGGCGTTTGCAGGAAACGCTGGGATTGGACGATGATGCCATTTACGAGCTGGACGGCTACATGGACTTTGAAAAGTATGGAGCTGACTGCATGGAAAATGACCATGTGATAGAAACAGGGTTTGGCCGACTGCGGCGCTTAGACCCGCCCTTCCTAGAGCAGACGCAGGGGGCAGCAAATGTTCCAGTAGACTTTGAGACAGATGTGTAGTATGTTTGCCGTTACCAAAAAAGGAGGGATAAAAATTGGCTATAGATGCAAGAACAGAGGAATTTCAGCACATCGAGGTATTTGACAAATTTGCGTTGTTCACCAACGCACGAATCGACCGCACTACCGTACCGGAGGGCTGGTACTGCTACGACTTCCGAGGCACAGGCAATGATCCCGGTGAGCTGCGCTTTATCGAAGAAAGTGTTGTTGTCAACCATTCAGGATCGATCTTGATGCCGGAGAAGCTGGAACTGCCAGCGTCCGGTCAACTGGATGCATGGGATGAGTTTGGTTTTTCGATGAGGGCGACATGACGCTTCGGGAGTTTTGCGAAGTGCATGATCTCCCATATCCCGCAGAGGAAAGAAGAGTTTCATATACGTCCAGCCCGCCCAGATGAGGCGGGCTTGTTTTATGCCCAGCACCCCTCGGAGGACAAGTCACTGGTTGGCCGAGTCACCTTTGTAGGTGACGATGCGCAGGAGTTTACCGATGCGGAAGCCTTTCTCAAATGCATTCGGGAAGAACTGCCGTACTTCCCGACCACTGGCTTTCGTTGTGAGGTGCTAACCGACGATCCTGCCGTCCGCAAGCAAGTGGACGACATCTTCTATGACTTTTTCGGCGAGGAGAATCCTCACCAGATGAGAGACTATCAAAACGAACCCGAACAGGACATGACTTTTTTGGAGGAGTGTGAATATGGACAGAAAAATGGTGAATTTTTATCAAAGAACAGTATCCGCCCGGCACTCGCATCCGCCTCAACTCAATGGAGGATCCCTATGCGCCCCGTTGCGCCTGGTACGGAGGGAGTGGTGGACTTCGTGGATGACATCGGTACTCATCCACATGAAGTGGGATAACGGCAGGTCGCTTGGAATCGTCCCCGGTGAGGACAGCTTCTCGGTACTGCCGCCCAAACTAACTACGTTCAAGCTGTATATGCCCCTGACTGCGGAACTCTATGAGAGGAGTGTGTACGGAGATTTGGAGGCGGAAAGCACAGAACTTGATGGCAGTGCATTGCGGAGCTATCAGGATCAGATCATGGCAGAGCTGGTCAAAAATCGCATGCCGGAAGAGACCGAGCGCGGGCTCATGCATTGGTATGGTAAAGCTGACAGCATAAATACCAAGGTTCACTCCGCAGTCTTTACCGTTGAGGAGCGTGACCGGCAGCTCTGGGGCGTCGCCGAGTGCCGCGTTGCCGGTGCATTGAAGTGCTGCGGAGCTGGATACCCTAAAAAAGTATATCACCGGTCAAGCTGCGGACGGCTGGGGCGAGCACTTTGAACAGTGTGAAATCCTTGTGGATGGCGGAAGTGAGCTGTATGTCCACCTCTGGAACTCCGACGATTGGAGCATCCAAACGGAGCAGGAATGTTTTACGCCGAAGCTGGCGGAGAGGCTGCCGGAGCTGTGTTTCTCCACCCTTCCCGGCACCGGTGCTCTCATCTGTATCAAACGAGGCGAGAGCGGCTACTATCCCAGTGATTGGAACACAGACGATCCCGCGCAGAACCGTGAACTGGCGGACTACAACAACGAACGCCTTGGCGTTACACCCGCACAGGAGAAAGCCATGAAAATAGGTTCCATGTTTGGCTGGAGCGTCCCCGGTGCAGACCCATCTGCATATCAGCAGCCCGAACAGCAGCAAGGAGGGATGACCTTTGGCTAAAAAAATATTCGGCGTCTATCTTGCAAAGCTTGATGCGCCCGACAGTGAAGCCTACACCAGACTGGAACTGCCGGCTTCCCCGTGGGAGCTGCACGATGCGATGGATAAGGTGCAGCTTCAGGAAAACGAGGAGCTGTATCTGGAGGTAGACGATTATTACGACTTCGAGTATCTCGCCCCGCATTTGGATGGAGCAGACATCAGCCTGAATGAGTTGAACGAACTTGCCAGACAACTGACAGCACTGGATGAGGTACAGGGAATTGCCTTTGAGGGACTACTCTCAATGGAGGTACAGAAGAAAATAAGCACCAACGGCGGCATCATCACGCTGCAAGATCTGCGAAATCTGGCAGCCAGCGCAAAAACCGACTGTTATCATGTAGTGGATGCCGCAGATGATGCTGCCCTCGGCCGGTTTTACGCAGAAAACGATTTTATTCCCGAATTGGACGGAGTATCTGACAGCGTATTTAAAATGCTGGACTTTGCCGGTATCGGAAGAATGATGCGCCAAGGTGAAAACGGTGTTTTTCGTCGGAGGGTTGTTATGTGCTGCAGGATGGCGAAATGACTACTGCACCACCCTGTTCCAGAGATTTTCCTAAAAAGCCCGACTATCTCTTCCGGGTTACCCTTGGTCTGCATCCCGACCTTGACGCTGACCAAACTGTCACGCTTACATTGCCTGCGTCTGCTGAAGAATTGAAAAAGGCGCAGAAGCAGCTCGACGCAGACGGCTGGGAAGGTGTTGTGGTTCTCGCCTATGATGGCATCATTCCACAGGCGGCAGAGTTTGCCGACCTGCCAGCGGAATTGGAGACATTCAACCATTTCGCAGAGGTCGTGGAGAATATGCCCTCCCGCGAGAAGCAGCTCCCAAAGTTCAAAGCAGTACTCAGAATCTGTCAGTGCAGCAGCGTCGATCAGGCAATTTTACTTGCGGAGAGACTGGAGCATTTTTATTTTGACGCGAGGATAAGGAACTATGCCGACCTCGTGTACGATGAGCTCGAAAACGTCATCGGCGGCAGACAAGCGGAGGAACTGCGCCAGTGCCTGGACATCGAGAAGTACGGCAGAATACTCCAGCAGGGTTACAACGCCGTGTTCACCGAGTACGGCATGGTTACGCGTAACGACTTTCAGCCGATGGATGCCCCGTGGCAGGATGAGTCGGAGGTGATGGACATACAGATCACCTAACAAGCCACAACAACATCACATAATCATAGCAGGGCCGTTTCTTCCCCGAAAATGTCATGGACAGTGGACTCTGCTTTTTCATTATCCCGCCCATTTCCGGGAAACGAGCCCCGGAAAGGAAATGCAATGAGGAAAGAACAGCTCTGCGTCTACCTATATAAAAATTGCAGAGGGAAGAAAAAGTGCGCAAGCGCAAAGCCATCCGCTCTGACCTGCACATGAGCGAAAACGAGCTGCGCAAGCACGTCAACCGTCTTCGCCGTGAGTGTATCCCCATCGGCAGCAGCTCGAACGGCTATTACTTTGCCGAGACTGCCGCCGAAGTCTACGACACCATCAAGAACCTACGGCGTATACAGGCTGCGCAAGCGCGACGGGATAGGTATCCCCCCACGCCGCCATAACGGGGCTTGAGTGCTCGATGATCAGCTTCCGGGGAACGGTGACGGCGTCTGAAAAGCTTCATCCCGTGGGTCGGCGGCAAGGGTAAGCTCCTGTGTGGATCATAGATAATAGAGCGCCTTGCCCCGGCTAACTAACTCGCGCTTCATAGATGTGTTCGGCGGCAGCGGAACGGTGCTCATGAACCGACCAATCAAGCGCGGCTGTATGGAGGTGTATAACGACTACAACTCCAACCTCACAAACTTGTTCTTCTGTGTGAAAGAGCGCCCATTGGCGCTTGTAACCGAGCTCGGCTTTCTGCCACTCAACAGCCGTGACGACTACGACGCAATATCCCGGCAGCTAAAGTGTGAGGAGTTCGATGATGAGTACCTCGCAATAGAATTGGAGCTTGCGGACAAATACTTCTCGCCGCTCCATGCCAAAGCCATAAAGGCGCTGCTCCTCAATCGTGCCCAGCGCGGGAACGTCAGGCGCGCCGCGAACTATTACAAGCTCATCCGTTACAGCTTCAGCGGCGCGGGCAAGTCATTCGGCGGAAAGCCCTGCAATATACGGAACTTCTTCACAGATATATGGCGATGCTCCCGCAGACTTGAAAACGTGGTCATAGAGAACAAGGACTTTGAGAGTCTGCTGGCGCAGTATGACCGCCCAGACGCGTTCTTCTACTGTGACCCGCCGTATTACAATGCCGAGTGTTACGAAGTGGAGTTCCCCAAGCGAGACCATCTCAGGCTGTGCGGTGCCATCAAGCGCTGCCGCGGCTTTGCGATGGTCTCTTACAATTTCTGCGCCGAGATTCTGGACATCTACAAGGATTTCTATATATTCCGCACCAAGCGTCCGAACTCAATGTCCCAGACTGCGGGCAGCGAGTATGAAGAAGTCATCATCACGAACTTTGATCCTCTGCTCTGCACCTCACAGCTCTCGATCTTCACAAGAAACTCAGAGATGGGTGTGGAGCTTGTACATGAGCCGGAATTGCCGTTCGGACTGACAGAGGACGGAAAGATTATTTTTATGGAGGAAAGCCAATGAAATTTGAAATACCAGCAAGCCAGAGAGATTTGAAGATAACAAAAACCGCATTAGCATTGAGCGGCATTGCCGACGCTGAGACATACGAGGTGTTCACCACACCGAATGCAGTTGTCGTTATAGACGGTCAGATGACTGCAAAAGAACTCTTTCCGCAGCAGCAAGTCTTCGTATGCTTGCAAGCGATCTGCTGATGCAGCTTGCGGAGTCCTGCGACGATGTGTGCGAGAACTGCGACGAAAGCTGCATTGAAAGGCTGCTCGGCGGCGGGATAGATGCAAGCTGCTATGAGTATGCCGCAAAGTTCAGACCTTGCGGGAACGAGATAATGTCTAATGCTTATGACATGGCGGAGGCAACTTACGATGATGAGCTCATAGCACGCGGCTTCTGCCTGTATGATCTTTTAGGCACTACATAGGGAGACATTGTCTATGGCAAATAACGTTCCGCTTTATACCGAATCCCGTGAGTATGCCAGGGCGCACGATGAGCTCCCGCTCTGGCGCGAGAGCATCAGCGAGAACATACGCTGCAAGCAAGCCATCGAGGACGCTATCCGACAGGGGATTCGACGGCTTGCACCTTAAACCGGATTGCGCCGAGAGCGTTATACAAGAGTTCAGCTTCGACCGAGTAGAGTACGTCCTCGGCAATACTTTGCATCAGCTCAGCTATGACGGCAGGTTCAGTTGGTCAAATAAAGAATGGGGTGAAAACATTGAGATACCTGACGACCACCGCAATTGCGAATTCTGTGTCGGCTCTCATCCGGCAGTTCTGGACGGCTTCATCGACGAATACAGAAAAGCCGCAGAAGAGCAAAGCTTTGAGTTCGGAGAAATACATGGATAAAGAGCTGTGCTCCGAACTGGAACGGCGCATAGACCGGGAGTTTGCGGAGTATGAGGACACCATGCTTGAACACAGTACGGCCTATGTCTTTGCCAAGTGCGGCGAGATAAACGCCATGTGTACCTGCTATAATCTGCTCACCATAAAGCTTGTTCAGGCAGAAGATATACCCTGCATCGAGTATCTTGCCCGCTTCCGTCAGCCGCTCAAGGTCGTCTGTGATGAGTGGATAAAACTTGACCGCAAGCATGAGGAGGCATTCGATTCGATGCTTCAAGCTCTCATGGAATCCGGCTCGGCAGAGAGCCGCAGCGATTTTGACCCGGACTGGGTCGTCAAACACTGCTCTCAGGCTATGCACTGAGAGCTATTTTCATATAGAGGAAAAACCAATGCGCAGAAAAAAAGATATACTCAGTACTCATCATGACGGCAGTGTTCGTCTCGCTGCTGTCCGTCCCCGCCTACGCCAGCGGAGATGTCGCTGGGGCGGTCGAGAGCACGTGGTCGACTGCATCCCAGCAGATAAAAACCGTTGTGGACAATGTCATCTTCCCCGCCATAGACCCCTCATTCTCGCCGTATTTTTTCTTTGCCAAACTGGGAACGGCGTATTTCGATTTTCGGAAGACCGGACAGTTTGAATGGACTGCACCGGCTATACTCTTCGCCTGTCTCGTCTTCGCTCTCACCGCTCCCAATTACATCTGGGGCATCGTCGGGCTGTGAGAATTTGCAGCCGAGAGAGGCGGTGATGATCAATATTTATATGGGATTTTGTCTCGTCGAAGATACTGGATGAGATACTTGACTGGCTCTACTGCCAGATCATAGGCTTCCTCGGAAACTTCTTCGCCGAGATGGGCAGCATGGGCGCGGAGCTCTTCGAGATGAGCTGGGTGCAGGGCATCGTGCAGTTCTTCAACTACCTTGCGTGGACGCTGTACGTCATCGGTCTCATCGTCGCATGCTTTGAGTGCGGCATAAACTACGCCGGAGGCAAAGGCGACATCCGCGCCGCGTTGCCCTCAATGCCATCAAGGGCTTTATGGCGGCGAGCCTGTTCTCAGTTGTCCCGGTCAGACTGTACCAGCTCGCGATCTCCTTGCAGGCCGAGTTTACTTCAGGCATGACCGGCTACGGAACATCCATCGGAGAAGTCGCGGCAAACATCATTCAGGAATACGAAGAGATTGAAACTGTCGCCGACCTTATTGTGAAGCCCATCTCCGGCTTTGAAGCAGTAACAAGCCCCATCATGGTGATCGTCTGCATCATCATGATGGCGTATGCCGTAATAAAGGTGTTCTTCGCAAACCTCAAACGAGGCGGGATTCTCTTGATACAGATCGCAGTCGGGAGCCTGTACATGTTCAGCATACCGCGCGGAGGTATAGATGCGTTCGTCCAGTGGATGAAGCAGGTCATCGGTGTATGTCTCACAGCATTTTTACAGGCGACGATACTCATCGCCGGACTGCTCGTGTTCAAGGAGCACGCACTGCTCGGCATCGGACTCATGCTCTCGTCGAGCGAGATAACGCGCATCGCCGGAGCCTTCGGCCTCGACACAAGCACGAGAGCGAATATCATGAGCGCAGTATATACGGCACAAACTGCTGTCCATACCGGCAAGGCTATAGTTCAGGCGGTGAGCAAGTGATGCTCACGCTCGGAAGTTTGTTCGACGGCATAGGCGGTTTCCCTCTCGCCGCCGTGAATAACGGCATAGTGCCTTTATGGGCGAGCGAGATAGAACCGTTCCCCATCGCAGTTACGTCGAAACACTTTCCCCAGATGCTCCACTTGGGGGATATAACTAAGCTGAACGGAGCGGAGCTGCCGCCGGTAGATATAATAGCCGGGGCAGCCCGTGTCAAGATCTTTCCATCGCATCAGGTACAAGAGCCGGACTTGCCGGTGCTCGTTCTGGACTTTTCATGGAGCAGATACGGATCACGAAGGAAATGAGAAATGCAGATATACTACGAGGACGATCAGGCGTGTCTGTTCGACCCAGGAATCTTTCATGGGAAAAACGTGCCAGGAGCTTTCTCCTCAGGTGATCCGCCCAGCGAGGACTTCAGGATCGTCCTTGAGGAGATTATTAAAATATGTGTACCCGACATATATGTTCCTCGACCTCACGCCGGGAAATTTCAATCTGCTGGTGGATACGAGTGGGAGATACGCTTCTCCGTGGGCTGGCGCGTCCTCGATGCTCAACACTGGGGTCTCTCGCAACGCAGAGCCCGAATCTTCCTTGTCGCAGATTTTGGAGGACTCACCGCACCCAAGATATTATTTAAGCCCGAAAGCCTGCCTGGGTATACTGCGCCGAGCGAAGGTTCGTGGAAAACCGCTGCCGAAAAGATTGAAGCTGCTTGCTGGCGCAGGCGGGCTTGAGTGACGGTGAGGATATAGACACAGATATCCATGCTTACCATATAAACCAGAGGAACGAAGGGATAGACCTGCACGGCGTTGCTGTGCGTTGATGGCAACGCAGAATCTCCAGATGCAGACCTTTTGTCGCGGGCTTCAGTCCGGGCGCTGGCAGCTCTGCTGGGAGCGTTGGCTATACCGAAGATGTTGCGCCGACGCTCAAAAGTGCCGACGGCGGAAATACAACTCCGGCAGTACTGAGACTGTATGAGAACCACGGGATAGACAGCCGGTACAAGGGGCCGTTGATGTCTCGCCTACGCTCTCTGCCAGAGCCGGTACAGGCGGAAACAACCTGCCGCTCGTTGACGATACGCCGCTGTGCATTGCTGGAAACGTGATCGACCGCCAGCCGCAAAACGGCGGCAACGGTAGCGGCGTCAGTGAGGACTTGTCGTATACGATTACCGCGACGGATAGGCACGCGGTCTTTGCCCGTCAGCGCGTGGATGTTTTTCAGGAGGATGATGTAGTCAGTACCCAAAGCGCCAGGCAGTATAAGGACGCGACCGATCTTGTATATGATGGATCAAAGCCGTTCGCGTATTCATCCGCAGGCTCACGCCGCTGGAGTGCGAACGCTTGCAGGGTTTCCTGACGGCTGGACAGACATCCCCGGCGCGTCCGGACTCGGCTCGCTACAAAAGCCCTCGGTAACAGTGTCGCCATTCCGTGCGTGGACTATATAATGCACGGAGTCGCCGCGGCGCTGAATGGTGCATAGCTTGTTGCATCTGCTTTGTTTGCCGGTGATCTTCATTGCTTATGATGAATAGCTTTTTGTGCTGGAGCTTCGGGTATACTTCGCTTGCAAGCGGAAAAGGAAATAAACTCATGGACGAAGAAAAACCTCTGTGCCATGATCCCGGGTCGCTGCACATCCAAAGTGCGCGAGGAACAGGAAACTACTGGCTTTGACACTGAGCAGTACGTTGAGAAGATCATCAGGGGACACATTTTGAAGGAGGCAGAACTATGGCAAACAGGACAGGACGCGCTGGCGCTGCAGATACCGGAGGAACTCTTCGTAGGATCAAGGCATCTGAGCAAGTATGGCTGACACAGAAAAGAGTTCATCATCCACAGACTTCATAGAAGCTGCACTCGTGGAGGCAGAACTGCACCTCATCAAAGCCGTCGTGGGGGAGACCAGTCACATACACGAGCAGGGCTTCACCGTCCATCGGTGCCGGCAGGAGCTGAGAAAAAGCTGCTGGCTGTGTACTACGGCAGAAACATCAGCGTTGATCCGTACCCGGACTATGACGGTCAGCAATGGGAATAAAGGGAGGTATCGTTACATGGGAAAACATCTGAAGCAGAAATCTGCCTGTACCTAAGAAGAGATACGAAAAGCAGAAAAGAAGAATGTGGCTGTGAAAAACAGCTCCGCCGCGCAAGACGTTCTTAGATATGATCGCACCGGGAGTTATGAAGTTCAACCCCGACGTGTATATTCGGGGACAACCTCTACTGCTGTGTTTGGGCACTGAAGGAGTACCCGGCTGCGACCGAGGGATCAGGCTATACTCCGTCACCTCGGTGAAATGCGGAGTCAACATCCGCATATACACGCGCATCGTTGACGCGATGGAGGAGAACCGCATTATACAAAACGCAACCAACAAGAACAGACTCAGCCGTGCCAACACCAATGACACCAAGCAGATGATCACCGCCGAGGGCAACCTGCAGGATGTATTCGAGATGGTAAATGCCATGAGAAAAAGGCGCGAGCCTCTCATCCACTGCGCGGTGTTCATTGAGCTGTGCGCCCCGACGATGCAGGAGCTTGAGCGTCTGCAATCTGAGATCATATCTGAGCTGCTAAGATCAAAAGCTCAATGTGGATAGACTTCGTCTGCGCCAGCAAAAAGGCTACCTCTCCACCTGCCCGCAGGGTCATAACATCTTCGGCACTCAGTTTGAGCGTGTGCTCCCGGCGTCGAGCGTTGCAAACTTATATATATAATTACTCAGGTAAAACCGATGCGCATGGCTTCTACATCGGCAAGGACAGATACGGCAGCAACATCCTCACAGACTTTGACCAGCGCCATGAGGACAAGACTTCGGCGAATGTTCTTATCCTCAAAACTCCGGCCAGGGCAAGTCTTATCTTATGAAAGCTCCTGATGGTCAACTGCCGTGAGGCTGGCAAGAAATATCATCTCGCTGGACGTTGAGCATGAACAGGGCGAACTCTGCGCCGCGCTTGACGGCTGCTTCGTGACCTCATGGGCGGGCAGTACATCATCAACGTGCCAGGCCGAAGTGCTGGAGCACCGGCGAGGATGATGATCCGTCAACACCGGAGACTTTCAAAAAAAACCGTGTTGTCCCAGCACCTCATTTCTGCGAGATTTCTTCCGTGCGTATAAGGACTTCACCGATCCGCAGATAGACACGATAGAATACTCTATCAAAACTGTATTCCAAGTTTCATATTTCAGACTACACGTGAATTTCTCGCAGCTCAAGCCGGAGAATTATCCGGTTTTCTCTCTGACCTGTACGACCTCATTGAAGAAGAGTACAAAAACTACGATGAGGCAGCACATAATCTCTATACTCCCCAGCTCCTGCGGGGGTGCTGCTCGATGAAGGCGCAGGATTCAGGTTCTTCAACAGGCACACGAATAACTTTCCTCGTCGCGCTTTCTTGTGTTCGGCGTAAGGAGTCTTTGATGGCGGGGAAAAAACATTCAGAATGCCATGCTTTTTTCTTCAGCTATATGTCCGAGCAAAAAACTGACTGAGGGGGCAACACCGTCGCCACGCTCCGATGAGCTGTATATCTGGCTCAATAACCCCACAGCGATAAGGAGTACATCCGCAACTGCCTCAAAGCGCGTGCGCAGAAGGAATCCGCGATGATCCCTCGCCTCACAGAACCTCGACGACTTCGACCAGCCGAACGTGCGTGAGATGACTAAACCGCTGTTCTCCATCCCTCCGCACCAGTTTTCTTTTCAATGCCGAGATTAGGCCAGGCCGCTTCATACATGGACGTACTTCCAGCTTGAGGAGTCGAGTATGACTCATCCAGCCAACAATACGTAATCTTTCCTAC
>VOFK01002926.1_pt1 | contig 34143 bp, 49 predicted proteins | sample 5384121 | NCBI WGS metagenome assembly VOFK01 (sample SAMN12384730, study PRJNA508395) | human gut metagenome | isolation source: healthy gut J | host: Homo sapiens | reverse complement strand
CTACCATACGAATATCACTGTATACTGCTTTGATGAACAGATAATATTTGTTTCCTCCATAAAAAAGCCTTGAGCTCCAACTTTGTTGCAGGAGTTATTTCTATATTCTCGGCTTTGGCAAAACGTTCTGCTACGTTGCCAAGATAACTTGGAGATAGATAATTAACACCATCCGGGTCCGGATCTTTTTTCAGTTGTTCGTTGACGTAATCCGTCACATCGAGAATCCGGTCGATAAAAGTGACGGTCAATCCCGAAGTAGGAGTTCCGCATCACGGTTCATAGCCCAGAAACCATCTGTCAGATAGTCATGTTCTACATTACTATGTTGCTGGATAGCTCCATAACCACAGTGATGGTTAGTCAGTACCAGTCCTTCGGAAGAGATTACTTCTCCCGTACATCCTCCTCCGAAGTGTACAACAGCGTCTTTTTAGAGAAAGGCCATTTGCGTTGTATACTTCCTCTATCGGAATTTCGAGACCAAGTTCGCGCATGGCAACAGCGTTCTGTGCTTTCAGATCGGTTAGCATCCACATGCCTTCGTCAGCGTGGATGCTAAGAGTTGCCAGTGAAAATAGGACAAATAGGATTTGTTTTCTCATTTATTCTACGATTGTCATTTCATTGATTAGGTGTCCGCAGTTTCCTAACTTTTCCAGAATGAACAGGACATAACGGATATCTAGGTTAATACAACGTTGCAGGTTGTTGTCGAAATTGATGTCACCGCTTAATGATTCCCAGTTGCCATCAAAAGCGCAACCGATCAGTTCTCCGTTTTCATTCAGTACCGGGCTGCCGGAGTTACCACCGGTGATGTCGTTGGTTGACAGGAAGCAGACAGGCATATCACCATTTGGCAAAGCATAACGGCCATAATCTTTCTTTTCGATCAGTTCTTTCAGTTTGGCAGGTACAACGAATTCACGGTCTTCCGGATTTTCTTTTTCAAGAATACCTTTAGTGGTCGTATAGTAGTTGTAGTGTACGCCGTCTTTCGTCATAAGGTTTCACGTTACCATAGGTCAGACGAATGGTGAAGTTTGCATCCGGATAAGAAGGTACAGGCAACTTCATTTCACCTAGACCACGGATATAAGTTTTGTGCAGCAAAGCTAGTTCCCGATCCATATCCTTGAGTTGGGAAGCCAGTGTATCCATTAAGTCGTATTTAGACTGGCAGTATTGCAGTGCCAGATCATTGTCAATCGCTTTCACTGAAGGCTTCTTTGTAAACTTCTCGAAGTTTGCCCGGTTGGCAAAAATAGAGTTTGTCGTACATATCATCAACGAACTTGTTGTAATCGCCCTTATATTTCTGCTCAATTACTTTGTAGATAGACGGACGCTGGTTAGCCGGAACCATTTCCGCATATAAGGGGAACAATGCTTTAGCAACCTTTGCGGTCTACTTCATGGTCATAATCTTTGTTATGGATACTTTCGTAAGTGCTTTCCAGCGCTTTCATACGTGCTTCGATCACAGAGTCGTTCTTTTCAAGCAATGCTTCGCGTGTTTTAGATAACATGACATTACCAAATTCGATAGCTCCGAAGAAAGTCTCTCTCAAACAGGTGTACTGATAGTTGAGAGGAGTTGTCTTAGCTACCAGGTCATCAATGTTTTCACTACCGCTGCATATTCAGCATTGTTTTGTGCTTTTGCAAACTCTGCGAATTTGGCTTCTTGTGCAGCTTTTTTGTTCCCAATACATCATTATCGATGATGGCCTTATTCATGCCGATGGAGTTTTTCCAATAATTGCTGGAAACCTGCATACTTGTTAGCATACTGAATACGGATTTTGTCACTGGCATTCATCACTTCCTTCAGGACAGCCAAACGTGCGCCACGAATACGGATACGCGGGTCGTTTTCCGATTCCATACGTTCTTTCACCTCTGATACAGTCAGGTAACGGCTCGTACTTCCGGGAAATCCCATAATCATTGCGTAATCTCCCTCTTTCAATCCTTTGATAGAGATAGACAAATGTTTCTTGGTTTTCAGTGGGACGTTGCTCTCGCTGTATTCTGCCGGTTCACCATTTGCATCTGCATAAATACGGAACATGGAAAAGTCGCCGGTATGACGGGGCCACATCCAGTTATCGGTTTCACCACCAAACTTACCAACAGAAGAAGGAGGGGCGGCAACCATACGTACATCCGGATATATCTTCTTGTAGAACAAGTAGAATTTATTTCCGGCATAGAACGGAAGAGCTTGCGGAACAATTCCCTTTTTGTCTGCCAGGTCACTTTTAAAATAAAGATCATGAGCCAGCTTTTGAAGGAATATATTGCTGAATGATTCGGATTCGGTGATTTCCTTCGCTGCAATTTTGGCATTGACAATATCTGTAACATCTTCGATACGTTCGATAAATGTGAATTGCAATCCCGGAGTAGGGAGTTCTTTGTCTCTGGAAGTAGCCCAGAAACCATCAGTCAGATAATCGTGCTCAACACTACTATGTTGCTGGATGGAGGCGTAGCCACAATGGTGATTGGTCAGAATCAAACCTTCGGGCGAGATAATTTCTCCGGTACATCCGCCTCCGAATATACCTACGGCATCTTTAAGAGAAATTCCGTTTGGATTATATAAGTCCTGGGCTTCCAGTTTTAATCCTTGTTTTTTCATCATGTCTATGGAGTGTTGCTGTTGCATCAGTTGCAATAGCCACATACCCTCATCCGCTTTTACGGAACATACAAAAAGCGCAGCCAGCGCTAATAGATAAAGTCTTAGTCTGTTCATTATTTAATGATAAAATTAAAATATATGATTGGTTAGTATTCAATTTTCAAATCTCCGTTCTTCAGTGCTTCCATGATATTAGCAGGCGGACGTTGATTCATCAGTTCGTTTTTCATAAAGTCCATGTAAGGAGCTACGTGTTTAAAGAACTGATAATAACCTTTGCATAAGTAGTTCAATCCCGGTTCACCTTCTGCTGTTTGGCTAAAACGATTTTTAGGGCATTCCCCGTTGCAGGCAAACAGGAACTCACACTCTTGCATTGAGTAGGGAGAGACTGGTATTTCATGTTCCCGAAGTTGTGCTGACGCTCGCTATGCATCATTTCCACCAGAGTTTTACTATAAATATTACCTAATTTATATTCGGGAAATACAAAATGGTCGCACGAATAAACATCTCCGTTGAATTCCATCACACCGGCATGTCCGCAGGTCTTTGCCATTGTGCATATACCAGGCTGTTCGCCCATCCAATTCGCCAGAGTCGAATCGAATATTTGTACATAGTACTTGCCTACATCTTCTTTCACCCATTCGTCGAAAAGAGCACAAAGGAAGTTGCCCCATTGTTCCGGAGTGATTGAAAAATCGGCAAGAGTTCCGGCTTTATTTTCTGCAAGAGAAGCGAGGTGACGACCGTCCTCATGTGAGAGAATACGTTCAACGATAGGAGCGAATTGGATATACTGACAACCGATTTCTTTGAAGAAACGATAAAAGTCTAGTGGATAGTCGGCATTGAAGTCATTAATAACCGCCATCGCATTCCATTCCACCCCATGTTTTTTCAAAGATTGATGCCTTGCATTACTTTGACGAAAGAAGGCTTTCCCATCTTATTTTTACGATACTCATCATGAAACTCCTGGGGCCCGTCAATGGAGACCCCTACCAACCAGTTATTTTCACGGAAGAACTCACACCACTCATCGGTGAGCATGGTTCCGTTGGTTTGGATGCAGTTGTCGATCGTTCGTCCGCGGGCATACTTTTTTTGTAGTTCCATCGCCTTTTTGTAGAAGGAGAGCGGTCGCATCAGTGTTTCTCCACCGTGCCAGGTGAAAAGCACTTGTGGCATGGTTTGTGAGTTGATATACTCGTCGATGAACTTTTCCAGCAGTTCATCGCTCATTACATGTTTTGGATTTTCTTTGTATAGATTCGCCTTTTCCAAATAATAGCAGTATTCGCATGCGAGATTACATACGGCTCCTACGGGCTTTACCATTACATAAAGCGGTTTGGCAAAAGGGGCAAATGTTGATGTTTTCATGACCGCAAAATTAGATAAACTAAATGAAAAAAATAGCCTTATACCTATGTTTATAAGGATTATTAAAGAAAAGAGTCTTACAAGATTTAAATATTGATAAAATGTTTCTTTGAATTCTGAATCAGTTGTACCTTTGTGCACAGAATTTAATGAATAAATGAACGTGAATAAAATTTTGCCTTTTTTGCTTTTGCTTCCGTTTTTGGCTTCCTGCACCAGTAAGTACAAGATTGAAGGAACCTCTTCAGTGAATAGTCTGGATGGAAAGATGTTGTATCTTAAGTCCCTTCGTGATGGAGAGTGGGTGAAGCTGGATTCAGCTGAAGTAGTGCATGGTCTGTTTTCAATGAAAGGGAAAATAGATTCCGTACAGATGGTGACACTATACATGGATGAAGAAAGCATTATGCCGATTGTGTGGAAAGTGGGAAGATAACTGTTACCATTAGCAATACGGACCTCAAGGCAGTCGGAACATCTTTAAATAATGCGTTGTACGAGTTTATCAGCAAAAGAAAACCAATTAGAAGAAAGTATCAGCGAACTGGAGCAGAAAGAAACCCGTATGGTATTGGATGGAGGGGATCTGGATGAAATTCACAGTCAGCTGGTGGTGGAAGGTGATTCACTGATGCAAGCGATGAATCAGTATGTGAAAACGTTTATTTCCGACAATTACGAAAATGTATTGGGACCCAGTGTATTTATGATGCTCTGCAGCTCTTTGCCCTATCCTATTATGACTCCGCAGATTGATGATATAATCAAGGATGCTCCTTATTCTTTTAAAGATAATAAGCTGGTAAGAGAATTCCTGTCTAAAGCAAGAGAAAACATGAAGTTGATAGAAGAACATCAACGATTGGAACAAAATGCTTCAACAAATAAGTAATACTTGAGTTTTTTGTGTATTTTTGCATAAAACTCAAGTAAAGATGAAAACGACTACTGTTTCGGTATACGCCGCTTTCTTTTTTATTTTAGTCTTATCGATTTCTTGTCATAGAGATTCGGAGGCCCCTGATGCGGCATTCCAGAGGATCGAAATGTGCATGGAATCTCTTCCGGATACAGCTCTGTATCTATTAAAGTCAATACCTCATACTGAAAAATTGCGTGGAAAGTTGCAGGCGGATTATGCACTTTTATTGACGCAGGCGATGGATCAGAACTATGTGAAGTTTACTTCTGATTCGTTGATTGCACTGGCGCTGAATTACTATACTGTAGAGCGTGGTGACTCTGTTACGCGTGCTAAAGCACAGTATTATTATGGTAGAGTGCTGCGTGAATTGGGCAAAGATGAAGAGGCTTTGACGTTTTTATCTTCGGCAAAAAAGAAATGTTCGGGAAGATTCAATGTTGCAAGATGTTTGCCATGGCTACTGATGAAATAGGGATGGTGAACCGGAAAAAAGAAATTGTATCAGGAGTCGTTGAAGAATTTTCGGGAGTCATATACGATCTATGAAGAGTTGAAAGATTCTTTGAGTCTTGTCAGAGCCGGGCAAAATATAGGGCGGGCTTATTTGTTTCAGAATAAATGGGATAGCTGCTATTTCTATTATACTTACGCTTTAGAACTAGCCAGGGAAAAAACAATATCCGTCTGAAGTTTCCATTTTACATGAGTTGGGGATACTGTACTGTTCTATGGGAGAACTGAAAAAAGTCAGAACGCTATTTTCTTGCTGCTTATGAAAAAGAAACGGATGAAGGAAAAAGGAAATACGTGGAGTGTATGTCTCTCGGCTATTTGTATATACAAATGGGGGATGTGGAGAATGCCAGGAAATATTTTAAGATGAGTATCAATTCTTCTAAAAGAGTATACCCGTATTGATGCATACAACAATTTATACTTTCTGGAAAAAGATATTGATAATTTTGAAGAAGCGATTATCTACCATGAAAAAGCGGACTCTATCGTGAATGTATTGGATGAAGTCGATTCGCAGGAGTTGATAACAGAACTGCAAAAGCAGTACGAGAATGAGAAACTCCGGAATGATAATCTACAACTGAAAGTGGACCGTACAGTTTTTATATTTTGCGGTACGATTGTTTTTCTGATTGTAGCCTTCTATATGTGTTATTACTATTACAAAAGTAAAAATCACAGAAAGAAGATTGCCGAGATTGAATCCCAGATTAGAGATAATGAAGAGGAGATAAAGCGATACCAGCAGGAGATGGAAGAAATCCAGGAGTTGAAAGATCAAGTACTGGAAGAGAACCGCATACTGGAAGAAAATCGAATGAAGGTAGGCGAGTTGAATGGAAAGATTGTACTTCTAAGTATGCAGAACAAAAACTTATCGGGACTATTGAAAGAACTGGGAGGAGAATTAACTGTCGGACCCTCTTCTGAACAGTACATATCCGCTTTTCGTCTGCTGCTTGCTATCAAAGAGGGAACATTAAGAGGTAAATTGTCTAATGGAGAACGCTATAAATTGTTTAGCCTGTTTGATTTACTCTATTCTAATTACGTTACCCGGTTGCTTGACAAAACTCCTTTATTAACTAAACATGATCTTGAGATCTGTTGCTTTCTTAAATTTGGACTGACCAATGAAGAACTGGCGCGTATTTTCAGACCTCTTCCGATTCTGTTACCAAAAGCAAAAAGGAAGGCTGAAAGGTCGATTAGGCATTTCTTCACAAGAAGATTTAAATGCATTTTTAAGGGACTTTTGATAACTAAAAAATGAATTGTCCGGGTCATTAATAGAACGCTAATCTGTATTTGATTGAAATGTAAGTGTTTACGAAAAAATCAGGCGCACTGATTTTGTCCGGGTGACTTTTTTTGTGTTTTCGGATGCATGCTGTACTTTTGACACAACAAAAACCAAATAGCTATATGAAAAATCCTAATGAATTATCTGCCGCCTCTTCTTTGAGAGGTGACGAATTGCAGTTGATAGAACAGAAAGCCAACATTGTTGTCGGAGTAGCTAATTCTCGTACGCGGTTAAGGATAGGAGTTCTATTAAGTAAATATTCAGAGTATCAGGTGGATTATATATCCTCCGAGAGTGAAACAGGTAAACTGATTGAAGAAGCCGACTTGATTATTGGTGCGGGGATTACCGCTTACGAAGGGGTGTTGCGCCGAAAGCCGGTGATTGTAGTGGGTGATTATGGCTTGGGAGGCTTGGTCACTCCGGATACATTCCGTAAGCATTATAACAATCGGTTTAGAGGGAAGATTAATGGTGTCAGAAATGAATCTTTTCTCATTAGAGAATTTAGAAAAGGAAATTTATAAAAGTTTTAATTTGACTTGTCAAGAATTACAAATGATGTCAAACCAAACCATAACCTTGCAAAACATCTAAATATCTGAATTTTTAATTTAATAGTTTGATGCATAAAACTGGTTAGGGAATATGGGGGTGCGTGAGCATCCCCATATTTATATAAGATTATGTACTGACTATCGGTCTTGATCTTCGTTTTTCACCATTCCCTTGTATTGTTCCGGCAGGGCGCTTTCAACCGCAGCGTAGGCCTCTGCCATGGTTGCCTTGATATTTTCCATTCCTTTCCCTTTGGGAGGAATAGGCTCGTGAATAGTCAGAATCATGCGATGACGGTGTATCCATTTGCCTGTGCGTGGCAGAATCTCGAATGAGCCGTCAATGGTGACGGGTACAACCGCCAACTGTAAATCATCAGCCAACTGGAAAGCGCCTTTCTTAAAGTATCCCATGTGTCCTGTAAATGTACGCGCTCCTTCAGGAAAGACTACGAGAGAAACCCCGTCTTTCAATGAGTCTTTTGCCTGCCGGATTGTTTCCAATACTTTTTTAGGACCAGATCTGTCTACAAAGATATGTCCTGCACTTTCACAGGCTTTTCCTACAAACGGCAGTTTGCGCAGGCTTTTTTTTCATCATCCACTTAAAGTTTCTTCCGATGAAGCCGTAAATAAGGAAAATATCAAATGAACCCTGATGGTTAGGTACGAAAATATAGGAAGTTTTGTCATGCAACTTTTCACGTCCCTCAATCTTCACGGGAATCAATAGAAACAGACAAATTAATTGTGACCAAATCTTCCCCGGATAATATCCCCAGATGTGGGCTCCTCCCAAGAGAGAACCTACAATAGTGACGATTGCCGTAAGGATGGTCAGCACTAATAAAATAGGCAAAGCGATGCAAATCTGATAAATATAATACAGTATCTTCATAGGGTTGGGATTTTTATCCTGCAAATATACATGATTATTGGTAAAAAAAGAGGCAGATGTGATATAATCTTTTTTGATTGTGTTATTTTTTTGCCTCTTGTTAGTAGAGATAGTTATAAAATTATGATACGTATATTACATACTGCCGACTGGCATCTGGGACAAACCTTTTTTGGTTATGATCGCACGGAAGAACATGGAGTATTCCTGAATTGGCTGGCAGAAGAAATTCGTCAGAAAGAGATTGATGCATTGATTATAGCCGGAGATGTTTTTTGATGTTTCCAATCCTTCCGCTGCATCCCAAAGCATGTATTATCAGTTTATTTATCGGGTGACAGCAGAGAATCCGTATTTGCAGATTGTCATTGTTGCCGGCAAAACCATGATTCGGCAGCACGCCTGGAAGCTCCTTTGCCTCTGTTGCAAGCTATGCGGACGGAAGTCAGAGGGGTAGTTCGCAAGCTCGAAGGTGGAGAAATTGATTATGACCATTTGACCGTGGAACTGAAGAACCGGAAAGGGGAAGTGGAATTGCTTTGCATGGCAGTTCCTTTTCTGCGCCAGGGAGATTATCCGGCCGTGCAAACGGAAGGCAATCCGTATGCGGAGGGAGTTCGCGAACTTTATGCACAACTTTTGCAAAGGCTATGGAAGCGAAGGACGGAGAATCAGGCGATTCTTGCCATCGGTCATTTGCAGGCTACAGGATCGGAGATTGCAGAGAAGGATTATAGCGAGCGTACCGTGATTGGTGGGTTGGAGTGCGTATCGCCGGAAGCTTTTTCCGAACAGATAGCGTATACGGCATTGGGGCATATACATAAAGCGCAGCGAGTGTCGGGAAGGGAGAATGTGAGATATGCAGGAAGTCCTATTCCGATGTCTTTTGCAGAGAAACATTATCATCATGGAGTCGTGATGGTGACTTTTGACGGAGGTTGTGCGGTGGACATTGAACGGTTGGAATGCCCGAAATTAATACCTTTGTTGAGTGTCCCGAACGGAGAACCTGTTTCACCGGAAGCCATCTTGGAAGCCTTGAAGGAACTACCCGAGACAGAAGCCGTAGCCCCATATCTGGAAGTAAAGGTATTGTTGGAGGAACCGGAACCCATGCTTCGGCAGGAGATTGAAGATGCACTGGCAGATAAAAACTATCGGTTGGCGCGTATTGTTTCTACCTATCGCACTGAAACTGGAAATACGACGAAAGAAAATGAAAACTGGAAGAGGGGGTTGCAGGAAATGTCTCCCTTACAGATTGCGCAGTCTGCCTTTGAGAAGATTTATCAGGTGGAAATGCCTGCCGAACTGACAGGTTTGTTTCAGGAAGCCTATTGGGCTGCTACTCATAAAGAAGAGGAGGAAGAAGAATGAAAATACTAGCTATACGATTGAAGAATCTGACTTCGATAGAAGGAACGGTAGAAGTGGATTTTATAGCAGAACCATTACATTCTGCAGGTATATTTGCCATTTCGGGACCTACGGGTGCCAGGTAAGTCTACTTTTACTAGATGCCTTATGTCTGGCACTGTATGATAAAGCTCCCCGCTTTGCTACTTCAGTGGAAAATGTGAATCTGGCAGATGTGGGAGACAATCAGATTAATCAGTCTGATGTTAGAAATTTGCTGCGCCGGGGGACAAGTGACGGTTATGCGGAAGTCGATTTTTTAGGTATTGACGGACGGCGTTACCGTTCTCGTTGGTCGGTGAGGCGGACAAGAAACAAGATAAACGGTTCTTTGCAGCCACAAACGCTGGAAGTGAAAGAACTGGATACGGAGAAAGAATTTCAAGGTACCAAGAAAGAGTTGTTGATTCAGTTGGTGGAGTTGGTTGGCCTGACGTATGAACAGTTCACCCGTACAGTATTATTGGCACAAAATGATTTTGCTACATTTCTGAAATCGAAAGGGGCGGCAAAAAGCAGAATTACTGGAGAAGTTGACAGGAACCGGTGTTTATTCCCGGATTTCTCAAGAAGTCTATGCCCGGAATAAGGCGGCACAGGAAGAAGTCACTTGATTCAGAATCGAATGAATGTGATCGAATTGATGCCGGAAGAAGAATTGCTTGCTTTACAAAAAGAGAAAGAACTGTCGGCTGAAAAGCGCGTGGCAGGAATCAAACTGCTGGCGGAACAGAATGAACAACTGAATGTGGTTCGTTCATTAAAAAAAATACAGGAAGAACCTTTTGGAAGAAAAAAAGCAGCAGGAAGAACAGGAGGAACAGGCCAGGGAGAAAGTATTGCAGGGTGCATTGGCTTCACAAGAAGAAGGATTGGTGCATTTCAAGGCACAATGGGAAGCCATACAGCCGGACTTGAAGAAAGCCCGTCAATTGGATGTACAGATACAGTCTCAACAAAGCAGCTATATACAGTCGCAGCAGATTTTACAAGCGGCTAACAGGCAGGTGGCGGAGCAGGAACAAAAAATGCGAGTGGCTGCGGAACAATTACAGGTGTCTTATTCTTCTCTGAACCGCTTATTAAGCCATGTAGGGATAGAAGAAGCACTGCAACTTGAACAGGTGGAAGAGATTCTACGGCAAGAAGAAAGTAAACTGGCTGCCGCTACCAGTACGAATGAGGAACGTTTGTTGCGCTTAAATTCTTTCGGATATCCGTTATTGGCCGAAGAACAGGTGAAGTTGCAAAGAGTTGACTCGTCAGCAGAATATCCGGCAATTAACGGAAACGCAGACGAAAGCAAAGACGGAAATAGAAAGACTGGGGAAAGAAGTGGCCAATTGTCTGAAACAATTGACGGAGCAAGAAACCGCATTGAAAGTTACTCAACGTCTTTACGAAAATGCACGTATGGCAGTGGGAAAAGACGTGAAAGCATTGCGTCAGCAATTACAGGAGGGGGAAGCTTGTCCGGTTTGCGGTAGTACAGCGCATCCTTATCATCAGGAACAGGAGGTGGTAGATACTCTTTTCCGGAGTATAGAGCAGGAGTATAATGTAGCATCAACCAACTATCAGCAGATGAATAACCGGAGCATTGCTCTGCAACGTGATTTGGCGCATCAAAAAACGGTGGACGGACAGATCGGGGAACAGTTGGCGGCATTATATAAAGCAGGGATTGAAGCCGGAAACGAAGAGCAAATACAACGTCGTTTGGCGGAACTGGCAGAACGTATTTTGGAATATCGCAATCTTTATGCAGAATGGCAGCGCGGCGATGAAGAAACTAAAAAGATACGTACACATTGTGAAGCTCTTCGTGAGAATGTATCTCTTTGTCGCCTGGCGATGCAGAAAGTATCGTCTGCTAAAGAACAGTTGGTGTTATTGCAGAATGCTGCTTCAGCCGAACAAAAGAGATTTGAAGTTATAGAGAAAGCGTTGAATGTGCTCTGTCAGGAACGTTCTCAGCTATTGAAAGGAAAAAGCGCGGATGAAGCGGAAGCTGCCGTAGCAAAAAGAGAGAAAGAACTGAATCTCGCTTTGAGAAAGCACGCAAAGAGGTAGAGGCTGTGCACAATCGCCTTTCTGGTCTGCAAGGAGAGATGAAGCAAATTGCACTGGCTATAGGAGAATTGCAGGAACAGTATAAAAAGATTGGGTCTCCCGAACAGCTTCCTGAAATAATAAAGAAGCAACAGGAAGAAAACCTGAATATAGAACGTGCCCTTTCTACTATGGAAGCCCGTCTGCTACAACAAGCAAAGAATAAACTGACTGTGGAGCAGATTGCGAAGGAGCTGGCAGAGAAACAGACTGTTGCCGAACGTTGGGCAAAACTTGAATAAACTGATAGGCAGTGCGGATGGAGCGAAATTTAAAGTGATTGCTCAAAGTTATACTTTGAATTTGTTGTTGCTTCATGCCAATCAACATTTATCCTATCTCTCTAAACGCTATAAGCTGCAACAGGTACCCGATACGTTGGCACTTCAGGTAATAGATTGCGATATGTGTGATGAAATACGGACCGTGTACTCTCTTTCAGGAGGTGAATCATTCCTGATTTCTTTGGCACTGGCTTTGGGTTTGTCTTCCTTGTCAAGCAATAATCTGAAAGTTGAATCTCTTTTTATTGATGAAGGATTCGGCTCTTTGGATGCGGAAAGTTTGCGTACAGCGATGGAAGCATTGGAACAATTACAGATGCAGGGGCGGAAAATAGGAGTAATCTCTCATGTGCAGGAGATGAGTGAACGGATTTCTGTTCAGGTGCAGGTACATAAGAAAGTGAATGGAAAAAGTGTGCTTACCGTGGTGGGGCAAAGCACACTCCTACTTAGTATGAATTATTCAGGTTGGATTCTTTTACATTAATTCGTTCAATTCGCTTAAATTCTTCTTGATTTCGTGGATGCGATTTAAGAACTTCTTGCGGTAAATCCATAAAATCAATCCTAGTCCTCCGCCCCATAACAGGATAAAGAAGGCTATCATGCCTATTCCATATTGCCACACTTGCCAGTAGATAAATGAAAGTATAGCCAGGACTAGGAGAAAGGCAATAGCAATCAATCGTTCCCTGATGGTCCATCGATGGATACGGTTCACGCGGCTGATTACCTCTACCAGAGGCATCTCGTCTATTTGAGTCCGTTGGAGAAAGCGGGTGGTGACGATATCCCAGCAAAGGGCGGGAATCCATGCGAAAATGATAATGATGTAGATCGGGTTCAATCTGTTGTGCAACAACACCTCCGCTAAAAACAAGATCAATATCGGCAAAGAAATCAGAATAAGCTTGATGTTCAGGCTGGCAATGGCATGGATACCTTTGTCTGCATGCCTTATCAGCTTTTCAAGCTCTTCTTCTTTGATGAACTCTTTATCTTTCAAGTGTTCATCCAGGGCATTCCAAGATTTTTTCAGTTCTTCCAGTTCCATATATCTTATTCCTCCTTTTTCATTCTTTTAAGTTTGTCTTTGATACGGCTTAGTTTAGTCGCTACATTGGTAACCGTTAGTCCGGTGATTTCTGCTATTTCTTCGTAACTCTTGTCTTCGAGATAGAGCAGGATAATTGATTTGTCTAGCTGTCCCAGCTGGTTAATCATCTGATAAAGCTGTTTCAGCATTTCGTTGATCGGGTCGTGTGCTTCTATGGTCCAGTCAGTATCTTTGGTGAGACTGACTATTTCCGGCACATTCTTTTCTTTACGATAGAAGCTGATACAGGTGTTGAGGGCAATACGGTAAATCCAGGTGGAAACCTTACATTCTTTTTCTGAATTTGGGATAGGCTTTCCAAAGGTTCAATACCACATCCTGATACAGATCATTGAGAGGAGCATTGGGATTGGCATACAGATAGCATACCTTGTAGATCACCCGTTCATATTCGCGGATCACCGACAAAAACTCTTGTTCAATAGGGGCGCTAACCTCTGCTGTTTGTTCTCTCATGGAATCTATGATTACTTTTCTGGTTAGTTAGTCGTGAGAAAAGGAGAAAAATCACAGGGGAATAAGGACTATTGGAGATTAGCTGCCAGAAACTTACATATTTCTTCGATACTTTTTCCCCGACGGCGGGCATAATCTTCCAATTGGTCTTCTCCAATCTTTCCGACGGAGAAGTATTCGGAAGCCGGGTGTGAGAACATAAGCCCGCAAACAGAAGCGTGCGGGTACATAGCTCCGTTTTCGGTCAGCGAAATACCTATCTGCTTCATGTCCAACAGTTCATCCAATAGGAAGTTGACAGATTGATCCGGTAAAGACGGGTAACCGACAGCAGGGCGAATGCCTTGATACTTTTCGACCAGTAAGTCCGCTATGCCTAAATTCTCGTCTTTGGCATATCCCCACGCTTCTTTGCGCACATACTCATGCATCTTTTCTGTAGCGGCTTCTGCCAGACGGTCGGAGAGGGTTTGGACAAGTAAATGCTTGTAAGGGTCCTGCTGGTACAGACCTTCCATATCTGCATCAATGGAAGAGGCAAAAGCACCGATGGTATCCGGGATGCCGGAAGAGATCGGGCGGATAAAAGTCACTTTAGACAAAGAAAAAGGACTACCGTCTCTTTTCGGCGTTTGCTGGCGCAGTAAAGGAAGAGTGATGAACCGGTCTTTTTCTTTCTCAATCACCAGATTATCTCCGTCCGAATTTGCCTTGCAGAGCTTGAAGATCGTTTTTACTTCATAATCCTTGTCAAGCGAATCCAGCATCCGGTTGGCCTCTTTGAATAGCTGCATGGCTTCGGAAGCCTTGCTACGTTCTTCTTCCGGGAAAGTCGTCAGCCACGAAGCACGACAGGCATCACATCCGTGAATGTTGGCAATGGCTGCAAAACGTGGCTGGAAACCCCATGCGTGGAAAAAGTAAATCCAGTTGATGTAGGGAGTGACTGTATGTATTTTATAAGACAAAATGGTACTCATAGGCTTGTTGAAAGCGAGCTGCTGTTTATCTGAATCTTAATTCTTGTCCGCGATAAGTCTCGTCTATTTCTCCGTTGTTATATAACAGATGTCCGTTTACAAATGTTTTCTCTACTTTCCAGTCGAATGTGTGTCCCTCTAATGGGCTCCATTTACATTTGCTTAGAATACAATCGGTTGTTACAGTCCATTCGCTTCCGGGACGGACTAATACCAGGATCAGCCTGATAGCCTTTGCGGATGAATCCCCTGTCTGGTATCTCATACATCTGTGCAGGAGCATGAGCCATTTTTCTACTACTTTTTCGATAGTAAACACTCCTTTATCTGCCAACTCCAGCATGCTGACTAGCGAGAACTGAATCATCGGCATTCCGGACATTGCTTTTAAGGCACCGCCTTCTTTTTCGCTAAGTAAATGTGGGGCATGATCTGTGGCAATAGCATCAATCAAACCGCTATTGACAGCCTCTCGCAAAGCTTTCCGGTCTTGCGCTGTCTTAATGGCAGGGTTGCATTTGATGCGGGCACCCAATGTCTGATAATCTTCTTCCGTAAAGAGCAGATGAGAAACACAGGCTTCTGCCGTGATCTTTTTGTACCAAAGGTACATTAGAAAACAGACTCAACTCTTTAGCTGTGGAAATATGCATGATGTGCAGGCGGGCGTTTGTTTCCCGTGCCAGTTGCACAGCCAGTTCGGATGAACGATAGCAAGCCTCTTCCGAACGGAGAAGCGGATGAAGAGCCAGAGGTACATTGTCTCCGTATTCTTTCTTATATTTATCCGTGTTTTCTTTGATAATTCCCTGATCTTCGCAATGAGCAGCGATGAGCAGATCGGTTCCACCGAATATATTACGCAGACTGGCCATCCGGTCTACCAGCATATTGCCGGTGCTTGAACCCATAAATAACTTCACGCCACAAACCCGGTGTTTATCCAGTTGCGCAAACTGGGTATAGTTATTATTCGTTGCTCCGAAATAGCAGGAATAGTTGACTGCTGACTTTTCACCCAACAGAACAAATTTTTCCTCCAAAGCCTCCAATGTAGTAGTTTGCGGATTGGTATTGGGCATATCCATGATAGAGGTGACACCTCCTGCTGCCGCAGCACGACTTTCTGTGGTGATATCTGCCTTATGAGTCAGTCCGGGATCGCGGAAATGCACATGTTCGTCGATAGCACCCGGCAAAAGATAACACCCGGTTGCGTCTATTATCTCGTCGCAGGGGGCAGTTGCGTTTTCTTCACCAACCAATATTTCGGCTATCTTTTCATTCTCGATTACTACTGAACCCAGAACTTTTCTTCCTTCGTTGACAATAACGGCGTTTTGAATCAGTGTACGTTTCATTTCTTTTGCGGGAATTTATGGAACCAACTATTTACTTTTTAACTTGATCACTCCGAATATGGCTTCCCCGAAGATGCTGCTATTCATCTTGGAGGTCCCCAGTTCGCGATTAATAAAGATAACGGGAACCTCGATAATTTTGAAACCACACTTATAAGCAGTGAATTTCATTTCAATCTGAAAGGCATATCCTTTGAAGCGAATATGATCTAAAATCGATTGTTTCCAACACCTGGCGGCGGTAGCAAACAAATCCGGCAGTGGTGTCATGTACAGGTATTCCGGTGATAAACCGCACATATTTGGAGGCAAAGTACGACATCAATACCCGTCCCATCGGCCAATTCACTACATTCACTCCCGCTGACATAACGGGAACCGATGGATACATCTCCTCCTTGTTCCGAACAAGCCTGATACAAACGGGGTAAATCACTCGGATTATGACTGAAGTCGGCATCCATTTCAAAGATATACTCGTATGCGTGTTCCAGTGCCCATTTAAATCCGGTAATATAGGCAGTACCCAATCCCAGTTTCCCTTTACGCTCAATCATAAAAAGCCGTTCGGGAAATTCTTGTTGCAGTTTTTCTTACGATGGTTGCCGTTCCGTCCGGAGAGCCGTCTTCTATTACCAGAATATGGAATACTTTGGGGAAGGCCGAAAACGGCACGGATGATATTTTCTATGTTCTCCCGTTCATTATAGGTGGGGATAATTACAATGCTATCCGATGTCTGCATATAGATACTATAAAATTTAGAAACAAAAGTAGTTCTTTTTCCTTTAGTTATAGCTGAACTAAGGAAAATTTAACGTGTTTCATGCCCCATGCGGAATAAGACGGCAGATACCTTATTATAATACTTCTGTTCTTTGGGTGTATACTCCCAATCTTTTTTTGTAATTTTGCGGGGAAATTTTATAGGTATGACAATAACTGAATTGCAACAACAATATGCTGCCCACCCCAATATGGCAGTAATGAAGCGCTTGTTGAAGGACACTTCTGTTCAGACTGTTTTTTTGCGGAGGACTGTGTGCATCCGCCGCTTCTCTTTTTTTCTTCTGTACTGGTGCAAGAGGGTGGTTGCCCGTTTGTATTTATTTTAGGTGATCTTGAAGAAGCCGGATATTTCTATCATGACTTGACGCAGATATTGGGGACGGAAAAGAGTGTTATTCTTTCCATCTTCATTCCGTCGCTCTATTAAGTATGGACAAAAAGATGCGGCCAATGAGATTTTGCGTACAGAAGTACTTAGCCGCTTGCAAAAGGGGGAAGAGGGATTATGTATCGTTACGTACCCGGATGCATTGGCGGAGAAAGTGGTGTCGCGCAAGGAATTGAGTAATAAAAACGCTGAAGCTGAATGTAGGAGAAAGTGGATACCACTTTCATCACCGATGTGTTGCATAGTTATGGTTTTGAATATGTAGACTACGTATATGAACCGGGACAATATGCTGTTCGCGGTAGTATTATCGACGTTTTCTCTTTGCTTCGGAATATCCTTATCGCATCGATTTCTTTGGTGATGAAGTGGTAAGTGTTCGTACCTTTGAAGTGGAGTCTCAATTATCCCGTGAGAAGAAAGATGGAGTGTCTATCGTTCCCGATTTGGCGGTGACAGGAGATGTAACGACTTCTTTTTCTGGATTTTATCCCGAAAGAGACTACCTTGGCGATGCGCGATTTTCTTTGGTTGCGCGAGCGAATCCAGGTGGTACACGATGAGGCGCTGACTCCACAGGCAATAGCCGTTCAGGAGGCCGAAGAGAATGGTGGCATTACATTGGAAGGGAAATTGATAGACGGCAGCGAGTTTACTGTACGGGCACTCGATTTCCGCCGGTTGGAATTTGGTAATAAACCGACCGGAACGCCCAATGCCAGCGTTACTTTCAATACATCTGCCCAGCCTATCTTTCATAAGAATTTCGATCTGGTAGCTTCTTCTTTTAAGGATTAGCTGGAAAAAGGCTATTCGCTTTATATCTGTAGTGACAGCATGAAGCAGACAGATCGTATCAAGGCTATTTTTGAAGATCGGGGCGATCAGATTAATTTTACTCCCGTAGAACGTACCATACACGAAGGGTTTGTAGATAACACACTGCGATTTTGTATCTTCACAGATCATCAGCTGTTTGACCGTTTCCATAAATATAATCTGAAAAGTGATAAAGCTCGTTCGGGAAAAGTGGCACTATCCTTGAAAGAACTGAATCAGTTCACTCCGGGAGACTATGTGGTGCATACGGATCATGGTATCGGACGTTTTTCCGGTTTGGTGCGTATACCGAATGGTGATACTACGCAGGAAGTTTTGAAACTGGTGTTTCAGAATGAAGATGTAGTGTTCGTTTCTATTCATTCCCTGCATAAGGTTTCCAAATATAAAGGTAAAGAAGGAGAGGCTCCCCCGGCTTAACAAATTAGGTACAGGTGCATGGGAGAAACTGAAAGAACGTACGAAGAGCAAAAATCAAGGATATAGCCCGCGATTTGATAAAATTGTATTCGCAGCGTCGTCAGGAAAAAGGGTTTTCTTATAGTCCCGATAGTTTCTTGCAGCGTGAGTTGGAAGCATCCTTTATTTATGAAGATACACCGGATCAGAGTAAGGCGACGATTGATGTCAAGGCAGATATGGAAAGTGACCGCCCGATGGACCGTCTAGTCTGTGGCGATGTAGGATTTGGAAAAAAAAAACAGAAGTTGCAATCCGTGCCGCTTTCAAAGCTGTTGCCGATAATAAACAAGTGGCCGTTCTGGTTCCGACAACGGTGCTTGCTTATTCCAGCATTTTCAGACTTTCAAGGAACGTCTGAAAGGCTTGCCGTGTCGGGTGGAATATTTAAGCCGCGCACGTACTGCCGCACAGACCAAAGCTGTATTGAAGGGATTGAAAGATGGAGATGTCGGTATTCTGATAGGTACCCACCGTATCTTGGGAAAAGATGTCCAGTTTAAAGACTTGGGATTGTTGATTGTGGACGAAGAACAGAAATTCGGAGTTTCCGTAAAAGAAAAGCTGCGTCAATTGAAAGTGAATGTAGATACATTGACAATGACGGCTACTCCGATTCCCCGTACACTTCAGTTCTCGTTGATGGGAGCCCGCGACTTGAGTGTGATTTCTACTCCGCCACCCAACCGCTATCCGATTCAGACCGAAGTGCATACTTTTAATGAAGAAGTGATAACGGATGCCATCAACTTTGAGATGAGCCGTAACGGGCAGGTCTTTTTCGTCAATAACCGGATTGCGAATTTGCCGGAACTGAAAGCAATGATAGAGCGCCATATTCCGGATTGTCGTGTAGCAATCGGACACGGGCAGATGGAACCGACAGAACTGGAAAAGATTATTCTGGATTTTGTCAACTATGACTATGACGTGCTCTTGGCGACTACAATCATCGAAAGTGGTATTGATATTCCGAATGCCAACACTATCATTATCAATCAGGCGCAAAACTTTGGATTGAGTGATCTCCATCAGATGCGTGGACGGGTAGGGCGTAGTAATAAAAAAGCTTTTTGTTATCTGCTGGCTCCTCCGTTAGGTAGTTTGACAGCCGAAGGAAGACGACGTCTTCAAGCAATTGAAAACTTTAGTGATTTGGGAAGTGGCATTCATATCGCCATGCAGGATTTGGATATTCGTGGAGCCGGAAATCTGCTTGGAGCCGAGCAAAGCGGATTTGTTGCCGATTTGGGATATGAGACATATCAGAAAATTCTTACTGAAGCTGTCCATGAGTTAAAGACAGACGAGTTTGCTGAACTGTATGCGGATGAAATCAAGGGCGAAGGACAAATTAGTGGAGAAGAGTTTGTAGACGAGTGTCAGGTAGAAAGCGACCTCGAACTATTGTTGCCTGCCAACTACGTAACAGGCAGCAGCGAACGTATGTTGCTCTATCGTGAACTGGATGGACTGACATTGGACAAAGATGTGGAAGCTTTCCGTGCTCGTCTGGAAGACCGCTTCGGACCGGTTCCCCGGGAAACGGAAGAACTACTCCGTATTGTGCCTCTACGCCGTCTTGCAGCCCGTTTGGGTGCAGAGAAAATCTTCCTGAAAGGTGGGCGGATGACCTTGTTTTTTGTTTCCAATCCGGATAGTCCGTTCTATCAAAGTAAGGCTTTTGGTAAAGTGATAGACTATATGATGAAATATACTCGTCGTTGTGATTTGTGCGTGAACAGAACGGCAGACGGAGTATGTTGATTAAAAATGTTACTAATGTGGAGACGGCAGTCAGTGTGTTGCAGGAGATTGTGGCTTTGCAATGATAAGTGGGCTCTGATAATTGGTGTTTTTTTAATGAGATTCAAAAGAATAAGTTTGTTTTATTACATAAGTCTGTTTATCTTTGAACTCATAATAATTTAGGTATTACAGATATGGCTGCAAAATATGAACCACAGGAAAATGAGATGCCGGAACAGGTTAATGAACCGATAGCTGCTTATCAAAGGACAGCTTCTGATATGAGTCTTTATATCCCTACGGAATATGAAAGAGAGATTATCATGCGTTCGGAAAAGGATTATGAAGAAGGCCGGTTATATACTCAAGAAGAGGTCGATAAGCAGGTGAAACAATGGCTAGATTAAAGATTGTGTGGACAGAAACTGCTACAATTGTTTTTTGCGGCGGATTTTTGACTTTCTATCGTGTAAGAAACGGAAATTCCCAAATATAGTCGTTCTATCTATACAATGATAAACGATGTTCTGAAGTTAGTTGCCAAATATCCATATATATACAAAAGCTACTTCTGTGCCTAATATACGTGTTTTTCATTGTGATTACTTTAAGGTATATTATAGAGTGCTTGAAGAATATATTCTTGTGGAAGCTATTTTTGATACTCGCCAAGATCCTGATAAAGCCCCTTTTAAGAATTTATCTTTTCTTTCCGTATAACTTGTCTATCAAATCTGAACGTCCGATACGTCTCAACTCATTGATGATGTTTTTTCGTTCTTCCGGTTTGTACCAGAAAAAGAATTGGCGTTGTGCAAGTTTCTCCCGTTGGGTTTTTGGCACTGAATATAGGTTCTAATGTATATGGATGGAATCCGGTATACCATGCTTCGGTGGCTACGGTCATCGGAGTAGGGGTAAAGTCCTGTACTTGTTCCAGGTGGAAGTCCAGACGTTTGGTGATAACGGCAAGTTCCGCCATGTCTTCTTCATTGCATCCGGGATGCGAAGAGATAAAATACGGAATCAGTTGTTGACGCAGATTTTTCTTCCCGGTTGATGCGGTCGAATATCCTCTTGAATGTTTCAAATTGCTCGAAAGAAGGTTTGCGCATCACAGATAATACCCGGTCACTGGTATGTTCCGGAGCTACTTTTAGCCGGCCACTTACATGATTGACAATCAATTCACGGGTATATTCGGCAGTGCTACGGTTGATAGCTTCATCTTTGCTTTGATGAAGTAACAGGTCATAGCGTACTCCGCTACCGATAAACGATTTTTTGATTCCGGGCAAGGTATCCACTGCATGGTAAATATCCAGTAAAGGGCGGTGATCGGTATTCAAATTCGGACAAACTTTCGGGTGAATACATGACGGTCGTTTGCATTTTTTTGCAAATAGCTTCATCTTTCCCTTTCATCTGATACATATTAGCGGAAGGACCTCCCAAATCACTTAAATATCCCTTGAAATCGGGTAACTTGAATAACTTCTTTTACCTCTTTCAGTATAGACTCTTTGCTTCGGCTGACAATAAACTTTCCCCTGATGGGCGGAAATGGTACAGAATGCACAGCCGCCGAAACATCCCCGGTGAATGTTGATGGAAAATTTAATCATATCGTATGCCGGAATCCGTTTCCCTTTTGTATTTTGGATGAGGCAGGCGGGTATATGGTAAATCAAACGAATGATCGAGGTCTTTCTGGCTCATCGGAGGATAGGGAGGATTGACTACGACTATCTTATTCCCTACTGCTTGTGTGATTCGTGAAGCCGAATATTTGTTGGATTCTTCTTCGATATGTCGGAAGTTACTAGCCTGTTTCTTTTTTATCTGCCAAACATTCTTCGTGTGAATAAAGTTGAAGGTCATCTTCGGCAGATGTCCATTCTGTTGCACGACAAAGATAGGCTGTCTGGGGCACAGATCCGATAATTGTTCTAAATTTGCTGCTTGTCAGTACAGGTTCTTCAGTGGTGAGCAGGCTTTTCATATTTTTCACCAGGTCTGGAAGTGGTTTTTCTCCCATTCCGTAAATGAGCAGGTCGGCACCGCTGTCGCATAAAATGCTCTTTTGCACTTTGTCCTGCCAATAATCGTAATGACTCAATCGCCTTAAACTAGCTTCGATTCCTCCAATGACTACGGGAACATCCGGAAAAAGTTTCTTTAGTATCTGGCTGTAAACTGTAGAAGGATAGTCCGGACGCATATCCGGACGGCCGTCCGGGGATACGCATCTTCACTGCGTAAGCGTTTGTTGGCTGTATATTTATTAACCATCGAGTCCATGCATCCGGCGGAGATTCCGAAGAATAACCGGGGACGTCCGAGTTTCTTGAAGTCGCGTAGGTCGTCACGCCAGTTAGGTTGGGGAACGATGGCTATTTTCAAACCTTCCGCTTCGAGAATGCGTCCGATAACGGCAGCACCAAAAGAAGGATGATCCACATATGCATCAGCACTGAATAGAATGACATCCAATTCATTCCATCCGCGAAGTTCTACTTCTTTCTTGGTAGTAGGTAACCAGTCAGTCAATCGATATTCTTTCATGCTGCAAAGATACGGATAATAAAAAACATCCCAATGATTTTTTTATTCATTGAGATGTTTAACTTCGATTATCGGGATGTTTTGCTTCAATCATTGAGATGTTTTCTTATAACTTCCCGTTGATTGTGAACTGTAATGTCATTTGTTCTCCGTCATAGATTTCACGAAAGCCGATACCTTGCTCGGACAGATATTCCTTTAGATCCTGAAACGCATCAGCATGGTTCATGATAATCTCTATCGTTTCTCCCGGAGAGGCAGTGCACATCACTTTTATTGCAGGAATCAGCGGACTGTATGCTGTTATTCCGCAGGTATCTACCGTAATCATTATTCCTCCTCTTCTTCCGCTTCCGGACTGGAGAGCCAGGTAAGATAAAGCTTGATGAGCTGTTGCAAGCCGAATGCCTTCATATTATTGTGATAAATCACGTCGATACAAAGGTCCAGCAAGTCTTTACTGTCTTCCTCCTGACTGGCGATAAGGGAAGCGGATATTAAGTTTCAACTTATCCAGAACTGCTTCATCTACAATTCCGGTACTATCGATAAGATGACGGAACAAGGCATATTTTTCGATTGTTTTCAGATTTTCGCTGGACACCTCTATGCTGCGTGTACCGCTAGGGTTTGCTTGTATAGTATACATTGTTTTTTAGTTTTAAGGGTTATTATAGGAGCAAAGATAGAATTTAAAATGAAAAACGAATTAAAAAAAGGATATTTTTTATTTTTGAGTAAAGAATCCCAGGATGCCTGCCATAATGGTTGCCCGATCCGCTTCGACTGGATGCTTTCGAAAGGAAAGCCCAATACAAAAGTGCGGTAGTTCCTTTGTAAGCGATACCTGCGCTCTGATTGCCGGGTGCATACGTAAATACGGGGAAGGCAGTATCTACGGAACAATACAATCGGCAGCAGGTACAGCATAACTGCTTTCATTAGGCAGACGTGGGATTGTAATAGTACGGCCCAATCCTTTAATCTGATTCGAACTCTTATCCGTCAGGCTACCTTGATAACCATATTTCAGTATTTTCTCTGTAAACTCCCGGTTGCCTTGTGTGCCGCTCATATCGCTTCCTACATAAGCACCGCTGACAAACAGGTTACCTCCCGCTTGGCAATAACTGGTCATAATCCGTTGCATAGCCGAAGAGAATGTCTTGTAATATGCTTTACTTGCAGGATCTTCTTTTTCCAGTCCCAAAATATAATCTACCACCGGATAATCTTCTAATGTAACCAATCCGTTTTCTACCGCTTCGTCACTGCATGACACAAAACTATATTTGCCGGCTGCCTGAATCGCTTTTCCGTGAATAAAAGGATAATCGAATGTGTTCCCTGCTATTTTCATTCCTTCTAATTCGTTTCCGCTATGTCCCAGACTTCCTTTTCCTTCTTTACCGGCTTGTGTACGGTCGAAGCCTGTTTGTGCTCCGCAAAACGAAATGTTCGATATATACGGAACGCCGGGATCTTGCATTAGATCGAATCCAGCTTTATCAGAAGTGTTAACGACCGCCGGACCGCTGATTCTGTCAAAGCCATTGATGATAATTACCTTTTCCTGTTCGCGTTTGGCTTTATAAGCGGAAAGGATTTCGGAGGGAAAACTTTCCCCGACCGCGGTTTACGGCAGTCACTTTGAATGAATAAACAAGTCCCGGTTCTATTTTAACGGTGTGGGACGTTTTGCTGACTAAAGTGCCATTGTCAAAACCCTCCGTAACCGATACGTGTATATACAATGTATTCCCGTGGTCGTGCAGTCGGTTCTTGCGGATCGTCTTCGCCTTTCCATGAAAGTTCCAGCGTATTCTTTTTCTTTCCGAATTGAATGGCGAAATTGCTCACTGGCAGGGGCTGAACAATGTATTCTTTATCGTGCTGGTTGGTAATGAACTGCAAAATTCCTTTGTAGATGGCACGTCCCACTGTAAATTTGAAATTCGGATCATGTCCTAGCTGCATATCCGCAAAGTTCTGGTGGGAGAGTAGTTCAATAATCGTAGAAGGCGTAGCCGGAAGACGTGTTTTCGCTATAATTCCGGTTCCACATGCTGCGGCGTGTCCACGGCAAGCTGTAGCTTGAATAAATATCTTTCTGAATCTGTGTCAGCAGAATGTCTGCCAGATCACGTGAGGCATACCGGTCTGTTCCTGCATTCAGTTTGCCATTATTGAAATCGGTGGTGTAAATGCCGAGTGATCCGATCAGTTCGTCTGTTTTGCTGCATCCGGCGTCACTGTGCAATGCCATCGTCATTTCCAAAGGTACGCCCAGACCCGACTGTTGTGGGTTATAGACGGAACTGCCCGATAAATAATTGATAACGTTAGAGCGTGTGTTGATATCGTCTGTATAGTCGTTTTCACCTTTTCGTCCGGCATATACTTCGTATGGCATTCCCGCCCATTGAGCAGAGTAGCGTGCTCCTTTCCAAGTAACGCGGTAGCCCGCTGATTTTTCCTCCACGGGGCAATGTTTCCCCATTCCTCCAAAACGTACTGCGTCGGCACATACAACTCCATGTTCGCTGCTCTCGTTGCTAAGAACCACCATACCGTAGTCATTGTTCCCTTTGTCGAATTCAAAAGTGCCGAGATAAACCCATGTGCCTCCACCTATCTTTTGGTTTACTTTGAATTCGGTAACTCCACCGTTATGAAATACCAGATATTTGGCGTCGCTTACACTGTTGGGCAATGTTTGGTAGGAAACATAAACAGCATACTTGCCTGTTGCCGGCAGAGTAGGCACCCATTCGGCAAATACCTGGTCTTTTATTCTTCTTTTTTTCTTTCTCTCTGTCGGAATAAAACGGCAGGTTCCGTCGGTGAAAGGATTCTCTCCATCTTTATAGATTGTTTTCTTCTGAGCAAATCCTCTTACCGGAGCATTTGCCCAATTAATCTTTTTACCCCCCATTTCCAAATAAAGGGAAGCATTGGGGGGTATCATTATCTACAATGATTTCATTCTTTTGTGTATCTCGTTCGCGGGGAGTATAGACAATCGCTCCTGCATTTTCCGGCATTGGAATTACATAAGGAAGGACAAAAAGATTGAGTGAACATGTCTTCTGTGGTGCAGAATAATCGGGGACGTTGCCATCCCCATTCGTTTTTATCATTTTTGAAGTAGTTGCCGTGGCTTTGCCAGATTGCGATATGACGGTCTTGCAGTCCGCGTGAAATTTCATTGGGACGTGAAATGTTTTTCACCCAGGGAGCTCCTTTATAATCTATATTCAAAGATAACCTCTCCTTATCCTTTTTCTTATTCCGGTAGAAATTAGGTACCAAATCCTCAATAGGTTTTCCATCCGCATAAATGGTGAGCTGGTAATAATGAACGGGACCCGGAAGCAATTCTTTAACTTGATTATAAATGTTTTCTACAGTTTCCGGACGGAAAGGCTGGTAGGCGAAACTCTCCGATGCATAGATTGCAATCGTCTTACGGTCGTAATTAATATCGAAGCTATTCAGTTTAGGAGTGCTGATTTTGGCTGTTGCGGTATATTGGTTGAAGTAATCCGTCAGCCGCTCTTTTTACATTTCTTTCAATATCCTGCGCAAAAAGAAAAGTTGCACAGAATGTAAGGCCTAGAAAAAATACTATTATTTTCTTCATACTTGTTGCTTTTTGCTAAATGCAGATTATCACGGATTATCGCAGATTGTTTTATTCTATTTTTCTTTGCGAAAATCTGCGTTAATCCGCGTTTAATTCTCCCCGCAAAAATAACAAAAAGAGCGAGAAGTATCGAAACTTCCCACTCTTCTTTCATTGTTTTATATTCTCTTAATTAAGAATATTATTCTTATAAAGGAACGTATTCTACAAATGCTTCCATTGCTTCGTAAGAAGCCAGTCCCAACTGATCGTACAAAGTAGCTGTACCACGGTTACGATCTTCGCTACGTTGCCAGAACAAACGTTCGTCATTACCCAGGAACGGAGCGCTTTCCATTTGCGACTGATGTTTCAGGATAGAGTTACGTTTTGCACGAAGTTCTTCCGGACTGATCGGCACTGCCATTTCAATATTTTCGATTTCCCATTCAGCCCACGCACCACGGTACATCCAGATACGACAGTCTTTCAGCCATTTGGCACCTTCTTCTTTTTCAAGATCGACAGCAGCAAATACAGCGTCTGTACATACACGGTGAGTTCCATGTGGGTCGGCTAAATCACCAGCAACAAAAATCTGGTGAGGTTTTTTATTTCACGGAGCAAGTTGCGTACAATTTCTACGTCTGCCTCGCTGATTGGGTTCTTCTGAATCTTACCAGTTTCGTAGAACGGCAGGTCGAGGAAATGGCAGTGATCCAACGGGATATTATTATAGGTACATGCCGTACGCGCTTCACCGCGGCGAATCAGTCCTTTGATAGTCAGAATATCACGACTGTCCATATCACCGTCTTTCTTCTCCTTCAGGAAATTGCGTATTTCTATATATTTTTCATTGATAACCAAATCTTCGCTATTATTGAAGAGCTGATTGAATCCATTGATAAAATGCATGAAACGAACTACTTCTTCGTCACCTACGGCGATATTACCGGAAGTTTCGTAAGCTACGTGTACTTCGTGCTTTTGTTCTACCAAACGGCGAAGCGTACCACCCATTGAAATAACATCATCATCCGGATGCGGAGAGAAGATGACCACACGTTTCGGATACGGTTTTGCGCGTTCCGGACGATAGGTATCATCAGCATTAGGCTTACCGCCCGGCCATCCGGTAATGGTGTGCTGCAAATCATTGAAGATTTTGATATTTACATTGTACGCAGAACCGTAAAATGCCAGAAGTTCGCTCAAACCGTTTTCGTTATAATCCTTGTTTGTCAACTTCAAAATCGGTTTGCCTGTCAACTGACACAACCAAACGATTGCACTGCGGGATTAATTTATCATTCCATTCGCAAGAAGTGACTAACCATGGACGTTGGAGACGTGTCAGGTTCATAGCGGCTGAAAGATCAAGAGCTACATGCGCGTTGTTGTGAGTTTGCAGGTAAGATGCAGGAATCGTGTCAGTTATCGCACCTTCCACACATTCTTTAATCATTGCTGCCTTGTTTTCGCCCCATGCAAGCAGATACACTTTCTTTGCACCAAGAATAGTGGATACTCCCATTGTAATGGAGCTGATCGGCGTATTATCCAGCGTTCCGAAAATCTTGGATGCTTCGTTGCGTGATGCATTATCCAACAAAATCAGACGAGTGGTAGAGTTCAGACGAGAACCCGGTTCGTTGAATGCGATATTACCTACACGACCAATCCCCAGCAACGCAATATCAATGCCCCCGAAACTTTCGATACGTTGCTCGTACAGACGGCAATATTCGAAGATGGTATCTTTGGCAATGCTTCCGTCGGGAGTGAATATATTTTGCTTTGTCAATATCGATGTGATCCAGCAACATACTCTTCAAAGCATTGAAGTTGCTGTTGATTGCATCGGGAGCCAACGGATAATATTCATACATATTAAATACGATCACATTGCGGAAGCTAAGGTCCCTCTTCCTTATGCATACGGATAAGCTCGGTATATACGTGGCTGGGTGAATCTCCTCCGGGAAGAGCCAATACACAGAAACGTCCTGCCTTTTGTTTCTCGCGGATGGTTTGTGCTATTTCGCGCGCAATATAGTTAGCACCTTCTTCTACGGATTCGTAGATGTCCGTAGGGATTTTTTCGAGTCTTGTCAAGACTGATTTTTCAAATGCATTCTCCGGTCTGTAGTATCTGGGGGAGACCCGGTGGAGACTGATTTGAGAACTAAGATTTGTTTTCATAAAGTTGTTAATTAAGTTATGTAAGATTAGAGTCCTTTACGACTGTATTTTCACGACAAAGATACAAAAGAAGTCTATATAATTAACTACCGAATTCTAGGTATTGTTGCTACATGATTCTGTTTTTAACATTTGTTATTTGGCAAATGTTATAGATGGAATTCGTCTGCATCTTTCCATACCGGGAACTTCTCTGAATTGGTTGAGAGTGTTCAGATTAAGACTCACAGTAGCTATTCCTTCCTTTTCATCTGGAATTGAGCCGATTTCTTCTCCGAAAGCGGAGTAGACTTTACTTCCTCCATTATATGAAAGTTGGTACCCGTCTGTACCTACTCTGTTGACACCGCATACATAGCATTGATTTTCTAAAGCGCGTGCCCGGAGTAGAGTATCCCAAACCAGACGGCGGGGGATAGGCCAGTTGGCTACATATATTAAAAGGTCGTACTCGTTGTTTACGTTCCGGCTCCATACAGGAAAACGGAGATCATAGCAAACCAACAGGCAGATATTCCATCCATGATAGGGGGGATGATGAGTCGTTTGTCACCGACCGAAAAATGTTCGGCTTCCCTTCCCATACGAAACAGGTGACGTTTGTCATAATAGAATTCTTCTCCTTCCGGTGTCAGGAAGAAGGCCCGATTATAGAACTGGTCGTTTTCAGTTGCTATATAACTTCCACAAATGGCTAGCTGAAATTTGGCGGCCCATTGTTTGAGTGTTGTAATGGTTTCCCCGGAATTTGGCTCTGCCAGTATTTTACTCTGCATACTGAATCCGGTAGAAAACATCTCCGGTAAAACAACAATCTCCGTTGTTCCACGAAGACTTTGCAGCTTTTCGTGGAGCAAACGGAGATTTTTCTTGTTTATTTTCCCAAACAATATCGGTTTGTATGATAGAAATACGGATAGACTCCATACTAACTAAGTATTAAGTTTTAGGTATTAAGTATTAAGTATTAAGCCGTGCGGATAAGTATATCAAAAAGCTACGATTAATACTTAATACCTAATACTTAAATCATATTTCTCCAAGAGCAAAATTCTCCGGATGTTTTCCTTTGAAATCCTTGAAATAAAGTTTGATTTCTCTCATGTCCTTATTAATATCTCCTGACGGCATGATAGCTTTCGTTGCCGAAATTGTTTTCTTGCTGTAATCAATACCAATCAGGACGATAGGAACCTGGGCTTTCAAAGCTATAAAATAAAAACCTTTTTTCCAGTTTGGATTCGCTTTGCGGGTTCCTTCGGGAGTGATAGCCAAATTAAACTTTTTATATTTAGCAAAATTATGAACCATCTGATCTACTAGCGAAGTTTTTCGGCTACGGTTGACGGGAATTCCGCCAACTGCTTTGAAAAAAACTCCAAGTGGAAAGAAAAACCATTCTTTTTTCATCATGAAACTTGTCTTACGGCCTATAGCACCATAAAATAGTTTTCCAATAAATAAATCAAGGTTTGTTGTGTGTGGAGCGGCACATATCACGCATTTATCATAATTAGGCACCGTAACGTTTGTCTTCCATCCTAACAGGCGGTAATAGATAAAGCTATAAATTGCTTTTTTCATTCTGTTGTTAGTTCAATTTCCCTATAGCTTCAATAATCTCGTTTACCTTTGCATTAAAATCAGCACGGAATTTCTTATAAAAACCTTTCACGTTGCCCGGTTCTGTGTGGCTGATGCGAGTTAGAAACTCATCCTGCATCTTCAGTACCTCTGCCATCAGTTCATCTGCTTTGGCCTTGTCAGTGCCGGGGATAAACATACTGTTGATTAAACACTCGGTGAATAATTCTCCTGCGATATAGTTTACATTCTTTTTGAGTTCTCTTCTACTTGCCATAATATTTACATTTGATGGTGAATAATAAAAATACTTGCGGTAAAGATAGGCACTTTCTTTGATTCTAGCGAATAATATAGGGAAAAACATTATTCAGGCCTTCATCTTCTTAACTCTATCTCTTCATTTAAATAATTTCACAGGCTATTATTGATGGAATAACGGTTTGATTGTGATCCTGAATAGTATTTATATGATTTACTTGTTAATCTGCGTTTCAATAAATTCCTATTTAGTTCATTTAGGATCACTAATGAGTAATTTATTTAGTTCAACAGTTGATAGGGTAAGTCACTTACTTAACCAATGTTGGTTATGTATGAGCCAAATGTTATTTTTAGTGAAGCGGTAGCCCAGAAATAATATATAATTTACCTAACGGACAAACGTACGTTATCTACCGTGTGAATATCCGTTACCCACCGGACGAGCATCAACAACCTGCCGGACGAGAGTCGGTCATCTGCCGGACGAACAACTCATGAGGGACACGGGAATAGAAACGGCACCGACAAAGTGATCCGGACCGACAGCGGTAGCAACAAAGCCATTTTCTCTGCCCTATATTATTGCTATTATTTATAACAGAAATAATACTTTTTCTCTTCTCTACTTTACTCTACTGGTTTTCGTTGGCTTTTCCCCTTTACTGGCAGGCGTTTCAGCGCTTTGTACAGCCCTCTTTGGATACCCCTCGTTTTTGTATCGGTTTCACTTGTTTTCTCACCGAAGTACAAGAATAACTTTCACGTGAATGACGGTGTTTCTCTTATTTTTCTTTTTATAATAGCTGCAATCATAAAGTAGGTTATTTTTGTTCTTTCTCTTAATTTATTGTATAATCTAAAATAACTAATGATGCAAAAAAAATTAATAAAATGGATTTAGCCCATGTGCCGGAGCGTACATTGAGCGTTTGCGGAAAGAAGGGCGATATTCTACCGCTCATGTTTATAAGAATGCTCTTTTTTTTCTTTTAGTAAGTTTTGTGGAACATTGAACATATCGTTCAGGCAAGTCACGCGAGAATGTTTACGTTGCTATGGACAGCATCTTTACGAGTCCGGATTAAAGCTCAATACGATTTCTACTTATATGCGTATGCTTCGTAGTATCTACAATCGGGGGAGTAGAAGCGGGGAAGTGCCCCTTTTATGTTCCCCGGTTGTTTCATGATGTTTATACAGGCGTGGATATCCGGCAAAAAGAAAGCATTGTCTGTGACCGAGTTACACAAACTTCTATATGAGGATCCGAAATCGAACGTTTGCGTCGTACGCAGACGATTGCCGCTTTAATGTCTCAGTTTTGTGGAATGTCATTCGCAGATTTGGCGCATTTAGAGAAGTCGGCTTTAGACCGGAATGTGCTTCAATATAATCGTATCAAGACTAAAACACCAATGAGCCTGGAAAATTCTCGAAAGTGCAAAGGAGATGATGAATCAGCTTCGAAGCAATAAACCTGCTCTTCCTGATTGTCCCGACTATTTATTCGATATTTTACATAGTGATAAGAAGCGAAAAGATGAAAAAGCATATAAGGAATATCAGTCTGCTCTTCGTAGATTTAATAATTGTTTGAAGGATTTGGCGAGAGCGTTGCGCTTAAATTCGCCTGTCACTTCATATACTTTCCGACATTCTTGGGCCACTACTGCCAAATACCGCGGAGTTTCTATTGAAATGATAAGTGAATCGCTGGGACACAAATCTATTAAAACCACACAAATATATCTGAAAGGCTTTGGATTAAGAGAACGCACAGAAGTGAATAGAAAGAATTTATCTTACGTTAGAGATTGCAATGCAGGCAGGTGATATATAGACAAAACTTTAATAATCAGCATTTAAATGTATCTGTTACTTCTTAGGTAACGGAATCAAATGTGACGCAAAGATAGACAAAAATATAAATAGCAAACAAATATTCTCCCATTTTTTTTCGTTTTATCTGATGCATACGGCAAAAAAAAATCTGAACATGAAATAATCATATCTTCATGCCCTCTGATTTATATGTCCTGTCTTAAAAAGAATTTCCCCCTTCGCTAAAGGCAAAAACTCTTCTACTCACTGTAATTGTCGATGTTTTTCTCTGTTCTCATTCCGGTTGGTCTCGATTGGTGTTTACTGTTACCTAAGAAGTAACAGAATTATATAAGGTAAAAATAGTGGATTAATCAAAAAAGTTTTGAGAATATCTCTATTTAAAAGTATAACATACAAATAAAGATGAAACAAACTAAAAGCGGCTTTTTTAGAATAAGCCATTTATTTCGTTAAAAGGTAGTATTCTATTTCTGATACTCATTCCGATGAGCGGTCTGATTCATGCGCACATTCCATGGGAACAACGGGGCAGTTGATGATACCTACCGCTGAAATGCAAGAGACCGGTACATTTACGGGAGGAGTCAATTTCTTACCAGAACAGGTTCCTCCATCGGTTTTCAGTTTCCCTACCATGAACTATTTTGTAGATATGACTCTTTTCTCTTTTATCGAATTCACTTATCGGATGACATTACTCAAAATGACAACCGGCACAGGCAGAAACGGTTATCATAATCAGGGACCGTTCTAATACGATTCACATTCGTCCAATAAAAAGCCGCTATTTTCCGGCTGTTGTGATTGGGGGATGATCTTCTTGACTGAAGGAAAAACTCCCATATTGGGTGCCTACTATGGGTGTGCTTACTAAAAACAATTCGATCTCCGTTCGGGACATCAACTGCGACAAATACGAGCGGCTGGTATTTTCATCAAGGTGATGTTTCGTATATAATAAAGGCACCTTTCGGCGGAGTTCGTAAGTACCTCTTTTGTCGGGAACTGAAATTATGGCACGCGATACGCATGACTGGAAACATTGGTGCTGTATGCGCTTTTGGGAGGCATCTATCTGTCAACGGTGTTTACCCGCGAATTTACATGTGTGTCTGCCGGTTTACGGTATGGAATGTACATTAATACATTAAATGAAGATGAAAAAGAATAGTTGGTATAGTATATGTTTTTTCTCTGTTGGGAATTTCGTTACATGCACAGTCCGTTCGTGTGATCGGAAACTTTGAAAAAACTGGAAATGGAGAATATCTCGGTTGTAGAGAAAAGTGACACGATAACAGCGGCTTTTGGGGGCTTTTGTGTATAGAGGAGAGTATAATGGGATCGTATTGCCATACGTCATTTGGTTGCTAGCCAGAAATGCCGACTCTACAATTGGTTATTATAGATAATGCGTTACCCCGCTGTGTATATCTCCCGGCAAAACTGGTTCAGCAGTATCAGTCCGGGGTGAATACACGTTGGATGAGGTATGTATCGTAATATGGAGATGACGACTTACAGGAACCGCCATGCGTCGTTTGAGCGAATACGGGAAGACATTGTAGCCTTTCGGTAAGGTGGATTTGCGCTATATCCTGGTGTGATGTTAGTCAATAATGTAACTTATAAACTATATAAGGCGGCTCTGATCTGCAACCCGCTCTGGAAATGCGAATTATGGAAGGGCTTCGCTACGGATGCAAGTCGGTCTGCTATCGTAAATAATGAAGATGGGTGGGACTTACTGTGTTGCTTGGGGATTCATGACTTTTCGTCAGGATTTTCGTTTGGCTAATGTTTGAAAGGATACCTGACAGGCGGTAATTTCTCAGATGATCGTATGGGAGTTGCTGC
>VOFK01004147.1_pt1 | contig 34217 bp, 53 predicted proteins | sample 5384121 | NCBI WGS metagenome assembly VOFK01 (sample SAMN12384730, study PRJNA508395) | human gut metagenome | isolation source: healthy gut J | host: Homo sapiens | reverse complement strand
ATCTTGTGTAGCGCTTCGTTCGGTTACGTATTGCTGAGTTTGATGAACTTTCAAGTACAGTCAGTTTCTTAGCATGGATACTGATTTCACCCATTTGTGTGCGGGAACACGAAACCTTCGATACCGATTAAAGTCACCTAAGTCGAGCAGGCGTTTGAATACAGAGTTGTACAGTTCCCTTGTCTTCTCCCGGGCAGATATCATCGCGGGTGATGTACACCTGGATGCGACCTTTAGAGTCTTGCAATTCAACGAAAAGATGCTTTACCCATCATCACGCGGCGGCTCATGATACGGCCGGCTACGGAAACTTGGCGTGGCTCCTCGTCGTCTTTAAATTCAGCTTTAATATCTGTAGAGAAAGCATTGGTTACATACTCTGCTGCAGGGTTTACGGATCAATACCTGCCCATCGCACGAAGCTCATTCAGGCTGTTGCGTCGAATGATTTCCTGTTCACTTAGTTCTAATATATTCATTTCGTTACGTATTAACTCAATTTTGGAGGCAAAAATACGAAACTTTTCTCATATATCCTGTAATCCACCTCTTTTTTGTATCTTTGCCGTCTCAAACTAATAGGTATGACAGGACAAAAGACACCCACTGCGTTGGGTACGGAAAAGATTGGGAAGCTTTTAATGCAGTATGCCATTCCGGCAATTATCGCCATGACGGCGTCTTCTCTTTACAATATGGTAGATAGTATTTTCTTATCGGCCATGGAGTGGGGGCAATGGCTATCTCCGGATTAGCATTAACCTTTCCGCTAATGAATCTTGCCGCGGCTTTCGGCTCGTTGGTCGGTGTCGGTGCGGCTACATTGATTTCGGTGAAGCTAGGACAGAAAGATTATGATACCGCACAGCGGGTTTTGGGAAATGTGTTTGTATTAAACCTTATTATAGGTATCTCTTTTACGGTAATCGTTCTGCCTTTTTCTTGATCCGATACTTTACTTTTTCGGAGGAAGCGATGAAACGGTGAAGTATGCCCGTGAATTTATGCAGGTTATCTTGCTCGGAAATGTGGTTACTCCATTTATATCTGGGGCTGAATGCAGTGCTTCGTGCCTCGGGACATCCGCAGAAAGCGATGGTGGCAACCATCACGACCGTGTTAATCAATGTATTACTTGCACCTTTGTTTATTTTTGTATTCGACTGGGGAATTCGCGGGGCGGCCACAGCTACGGTTTGTGCGCAGTTGATCGCCTTGGTCTGGCAGCTTCATCTGTTCTGTCGCAAAGACGAACTGATACGGTTGAAAAAAAAACGGGGGATTTTCCGTTTGAAACGGAAAATCGTGTTGGATTCGCTGGCTATTGGTATGTCTCCCTTTCTGATGAATATGGCGTCTTGCTTTATTGTGATTCTGATTAATCAGGGATTAAAAGAGCATGGAGGTGATTTGGCGATCGGTGCATTCGGTATTGTTAATCGTATTGTTTTGTCTTTATTATGATTGTATTGGGACTAAACCAAGGGATGCAGCCCATTGCGGGATATAATTTTGGTGCGAAGCTCTATCTTCGTGTGACGGAAGTACTGAAAGTAACCATTTGTTGTGCAACTGTAGTGACAACGATTGGTTTCCTGATCGGTATGTTTATTCCGGAAATCGTATCTTCCATCTTTACTTCGGACGAAGAATTAATCAGCATTGCTTCTAAAGGTTTTCGTATTGTGGTATTTTTCTACCCGATTGTTGGGTTTCAGATGGTAGCTTCCAACTTCTTCCAGAGTATCGGAATGGCAAGTAAAGCCATTTTTCTTGTCGTTGACGCGGCAGATGTTATTTCTGGTTCCCTGCCTGTTGATTCTACCTCACTATTATGGACAAATGGGCGTTTGGGCCAGTATGCCTGTGGCAGATTTGGCGGCTAGTCTTATATCCGGAGGAATGTTGTGGTGGCAGTTCCGGCAGTTTAAGAAAGTTACTGTTTGATAAGTTTGTTCCGATATTCTTTAGGAGATATACCGACATACTGCTTGAAATATTTCCCGAAGAATGATTGTGTGGGGAAGTTGAGTTTGGTTGCTATTTCCTTAATACTTAAATCGGTATTATCGAGCAGATATTTAGCTTCTGTAATGACATTCTGTATGATCCACTGCAAAGCACTGCTCCCTGATTTCTCCTTGATGACAGAAGAAAAATATCGGGCGGACAGACATTGCTTGTTTGCATAGAAAAGTAACATCCCGTTCCTGATGATAATATCGATAGAGGGTAATCATGAAATTTTGGAAGATTTTATCCTTTTTATCCTGTGGTAGTGGTGTTTGCGGTTCGTTGTTGAAATAGATGTTTAATAACTCATAGCATATCACTTGTCCCCAGGATTTGATTAATTCAGAAATTAAATGTTGTTTCTGACGGGAACTGTTACAGATATTCTCCCTGTTAATTCGTTTTTTTCTACAGATTTGAGCAAGTTCTCTACAAATGTATATTGCTCTTCGGAAAGCGACAGACAGGGATTTTCCCGCAAATAAAGCAAGTTTTCCGAGTTGGCTACTTTGTTTACTATTGGTATGACATAATCCAGGTCGACCTCTATCATGATTCCTTCGAGGTCAGCGCTCCTTTGGCGTATTTGTAGAAGATTGGCAGCTGTATATATAAAAAGATTCCTTTTGTTAATCTGATATGGTCTACCTCCCAACAGGATTTCCGCCTGTCCTTTCTGGCAGAGGAAAAAGTCCGCATTGGTTGAATTCGGAAATAATGCATCCTTCTTTCATGGAAGTATCTTCCGGAGTTATTATAACATAATTGAATGGCATCAGTGGCTCCATATTCCTTTTTTGTTGAAATGAATTTCTTTACAAAGTAACAAACAAATAGCTACAAATAACAAACTATTCCGGCTTTTTATCTCCGGTAACCTACAAATAGAACAATATTTCGTCTATATCAACCTTTCCCCACTTGTTTGCTTGGGATACTTTTGTGGCAAATAACTAATAAGTGAAAATATGAGACGATTAAACTTCTTATTGACAGGACTTCTTGCAGTTTTGCTGGCGTCATGCAATCAGCGTGTGCAGAATATAGAAAATAAGCCGGCAGTGAAGATTGATACCGTACTTTCTGCCGACAGACAAATAGCTTTGCAGTTTCCCGGACGGGTGAAAGCGGCACAGGACATAAGTCTGGCTTTCCGGGTGAGTGGTACTATCCAGCGTATGTATGTGAATGACGGTGCTTATGTGCGCAAAGGACAACTGCTTGCCGAACTTGATCCTACAGATTATCAGATTCAACTGGATGCGGCGGAAGCCGAATACCAGCGTGTCAAGGCGGAAGCGGAGCGCGTAATGGCTCTTTATAAGGAAAAATGTAACCACTCCCGACGCAAACGACAAAGCCGTGTACGGACTGAGGCAGATTACCGCCAAATACAACCATGCTAAGGACCAGTTGGAATATACCCGCCTGTATGCCCCTTTCAGCGGATATGTACAGAAACGCCTTTTCGACTCCCATGAGACGGTGGCTGCCGGAATGCCTGTCGTTTCCGTAATCAGCGAGGGAACGCCGGAAGTGGAGATTAATCTTCCGGCAGTGGAATATATTCGTCGACAGCAGTTTACCCGCTACTATTGTACATTCGATGTATATCCGCAGCAGAGATATGTGCTGGATTTGATTAGCGTCACTCCCAAAGCGAATGCCAACCAGCTCTATACCATGCGCCTTCAATTGAAAAGCGGAGACAAGCAGGCGGTTCCTTCTCCGGGGATGAATACAATGGTCACTATCGAATATGCCGAAGGGGAAATGCGTAACCTGTCCGTTCCCGGCGGAGCGATTCTTCGTGAGAACGGGAATACAGGTGTCTTTCTTTATAATCCGTCCGATAAAACGATTCGTCGTTGCGATGTGACCGTTACTCGCTTGCTTAGTGACGGCAGATGCCTTATAGTTTCGGACGAAGTGAAACCGGGTGACTTGATTGTTGTCTCGGGAGTGCATCATGTGAAAGATGGGCAACAGGTGGAACCGCTTCTTCCGGCTACTGAAACCAATGTGGGAGGACTGCTATGATTGATATTAGTAAATGGGCATTTGAGAACAAGAAGTTGATCTACTTCCTGATTGCCGTACTGATTGTAGGAGGAGCTTATTCCAGTTATGAAATGAGTAAACTGGAAGACCCTGAAATAACGGTAAAGCTCGCCATGGTGGTCACCACCTATCCCGGTGCGTCCGCGCATCAGGTAGAACTGGAAGTGACGGATGTACTGGAGAAGAATATTCGCTCCATGGGGAATATAGATAATGTGGAAAGCTATTCCTACAACGATCTCTCCCTGATTCAGGTAGAACTGAAAACGACTGTCAAGGAGACGGACGTGGAACAGTGCTGGGACTTGCTGCGCCGTAAGGTGGCGAACGCACAGGCAGAACTTCCCGAAGGTGCCAATCCTTCTATTGTAAAAGATGATTTTGGAAATGTCTACGGAATGTTTTTCGCTGCCTTGACGGGTGACGGACTTTCTGATAGGGAACTATCTGATTATTCCGAACTGGTGAAACGTGAAGTCAGTGAACTGGACGGGGTGGAGCGCGTCGATTTATACGGTAAACGTCCGGAATGTATTAATATCTCTCTATTGCAAGACCGGATGGCCAACTTGGGTGTGAAACCTGCCGAAGTGCTAGCCACATTGAACGGACAGAATAAAACTACTTATACTGGCTATTACGACAACGGTGATAGCCGTATCCGGGTCACAGTCAGTGACAAGTTCAAGACGGTGGAGGATATCGGACGTATGCTGATTCAGGGACACGATGCCGATCAGCTGCGTCTGAGTGATATCGCCCGCATTGAGAAAGACTATGAAGACCCTACCCGCAACGAATTGTTCTATGACCGTCAGCGTGCGATAGGAATCATGGTTGCCGCCTCTCCCGGATGCCGACATTATCAAAGTGGGCATCGAGTGGAGCAGAAACTTGAGCAACTAAAGCCGAACGCCTTCCGGCAGGAGTAGAGTGTCACAAGGTATTCTATCAGCCCGAACGTGTCGGACGTTCGTTGGGGACATTTATCCTGAATCTGATAGAATCCGTGATTATTGTAGTTGTCATCCTGATGATTGCAATGGGATTCAAGAGCGGGGTGATTATCGGTATCAGTCTGGTAGTGACAGTATTCGGTTCCTTCCTGTTCCTTTATTTTATGGACGGCACGATGCAGCGTGTTTCATTGGCCTCGTTCGTGCTTGCGATGGGAATGTTGGTGGATAATGCGATTGTTATCATAGACGGTATTTTGGTAGATTTGAAAGCCGGGAAGAGCCGGATGGAAGCAATGACCGCTATCGGACGGCAGACAGCAATGCCTTTGCTGGGAGCTACTCTGATTGCCATCATCGCTTTCCTTCCTATCTTTATGTCTCCCGATACGGCAGGCGTATACACGCGCGATTTGTTTATCGTACTCGCTGTTTCCCTATTGCTTAGCTGGGTGCTGGCCTTGGTGCACGTTCCGTTGATGGCCGACCGGATTTTGCATCCGGAAATCTCTGCGGCAACTACTGCTGCCGGAAAACGTGTGTATGAAGGAAAGATTTATGCTGTGCTCCGTTCATTATTGAGATTCAGCCTGGCACATCGCTGGAGCTTTGTCTTTACAATGATTGCTTTGGTATTACTTTCGGGGTTTAGTTACCGGTTTATGAAGCAGGGTTTTTTCCCGGATATGGTCTACGATCAGCTTTACATGGAATATAAATTGCCGGAAGGGACTAACTCCACTCGTGTAGCACGCGACTTGGAAGAGATAGAGGTTTACTTGAAGAAAGCGTCCTGAAGTTACGCACGTCACCACTTCTATCGGCGGGACACCTGCCCGTTACAACTTGGTACGTAATATAGCCAACCTTCTTATCTTACGGTGAACTGATAATCGACTTTACTTCACCCGATGCACTGGTCGACAACATGGCAGAGATTCAACAGTATCTTTCACAACATTATCCGGATGCTTATGTGAAGTTGAACCGCTATAACCTGATGTTCAAGAAATATCCTATCGAAGCGCAATTTACCGGTCCTGACCCTGCCGTGCTGCATCAACTGGCAGACAGTGCCCGCAAGATCATGGAAAATTGCCCGGACGTCTGTCTGATTACCACCGACTGGGAACTGCAGGTTCCCGTCCTGACGATTGAATACGATCAGCCTACGGCACGTGCTATCGGACTGAGCCGTAATGATGTAAGCCTATCTCTACTACGACCGCTACCAGCGGCATCCCTATCGGGTCTTTCTACGAAGGTATTCACAAAGATAATATCTACTTGCGTTGCCTGGACGAACACGGAAATCCGATTGAAAACCTGGACAATACGCAGATATTCTTCGTCTCTTCCTTCTCTGAACGGTTTGCTGACACAGGAAATGATGATGAAACTGAAGACAGGAACACTATCAAAAGAAGAACTGGTGGAAACGTTGATGGGAACAACTCCGTTAAAACAAATCAGTAAGCGGATTGATGTGAAGTGGGAAGATCCGGTGGTTCCCCGTTATAACGGGCAGCGTAGCCAACGGGTGCAATGTTCTCCTGTTCCGGGGGTAGAAACGGAGAAGGCGCGGCAATCCATTGCCACGCAGATTGAACAGATTCCGCTGCCTGACGGATATCGGCTTCAATGGCAAGGCGAGAGGAACGCCAGCACAAAGTCTATGCAATATCTGTTCAAGAATTTCCCGTTTGCTATCATTCTGATGATATCCATTCTAATCATGCTGTTCAAAAGATTACCGGAAACCGGTTATCATCTTCTGTACTATTCCGCTGGTATTTGTCGGTGTTGTTGCTGTAATGCTGCTTACCGGGGAAGACATTCAACTTTGTGGCTATCGTCGGTACATTGGGATTGATCGGCATGATTATTAAGAATGGTATTGTATTGATGGATGAGATCACTTTGCAGATTAATCAGGGAGTAGAACCTGTGACGGCATTGATAGATAGTTCGCAAAGCCGTCTCCGTCCTGTGATGATGGCTTCGCTGACTACGATTCTGGGAATGATTCCATTGTTGCCGGATGCCATGTTCGGTTCGTTGGCGGCTTCTATTATGGGTGGGTTGCTGTTCGGCACGTTGATAACGTTGCTTTTTATCCCGATTTTGTATGCATTATTCTTTCATATAAAAAAGACAGACAAATGAAAAAAGAAATTCTTGTAGCCATTAGTGTAGCGGGTGTATTGTTCGGCCTGTCGGTTTCGCTTGCCGCGCAAGAAAAACTAAGTTCTGGCACAATGCCGTGAAATGGCACTGAAATATAATAAGGATATGGCTGCCGCTAATAAGCAGACGGAAGCAGCCCGATTGATGTCTCTTAGTTATAAAGCCAATTTCTTCCCCTAATTTTACAGTCAACGGAACAGGGATTTATAGCACAGCGGATGGAAGTCTCGGAGTTCCGGGAGGAAATCTTCCGGTTTTCCTGCCCAATCCTGCTACCGGAGAACTGGTATCGAGCGGTTTCGCTTATTTTCCCGGATTGAATCTGGATTATAAGGTCGGAACTGTTTACTCGGGCGGTATACAAGTGGAGCAACCTCTTTATATGGGAGGAAAAATCCGTGCCGCCTATAAAATGTCACTACTGGGAAAAGAAATGGCACACTTGAACGAAGCCTTAACTACTTCGGAAGTTATTCTGAATACAGATAAAGCATACGTGCAGTTAGTGAAAGCCAAGGAAATGAGAAAAGTGGCGGAAAAAAATATCATAACTTACTAACGGAACTTTTCAAAAATGTGAAGAGTGCTCACCGACATGGCATGAAACCGCAAAATGATGTACTGAAAGTGCAGGTGAAGCTCAACGAGAGTGAACTTTCTTTGCGAAAGGCTGATAACGCCCTCCGTCTTGCGGGTATGAATCTCTGTCATTACATCGGACGCCCTTTGACAGCACAGATTGATATATCTGATGATTTTCCGGAAGTGGAGCAGGAATGGAAAGTGCAGGTTTCTGATATTACCGCCCGTCCCGAATATGGAATCTTGAACAAACAAATAGCCATTGCCGAGCAGGAAGTAAAGCTGAATCGTAGTGAACTATTGCCGCGTATCGGCGTCAGAGGTAGTTATGATTATCTTCACGGATTGGAAGTCAATGATGAAACTTTGATGAAAAAGGGTGCTTTTTCCGTATTCCTGAATGTCTCTGTCCCTCTGTTTCATTTTGGCGAACGTACCAATAAAGTAAAGTCTGCCAAAGTGAAGTTGGAACAAGCTCGTCTTGAACAGGAAAATGTCAATGAAAAGATGTTGCTGGAGTTGATGCAAGCTGCCAATAATCTGGATGAGGCCCGGTTGGAAACGGAGCTTTCCGAACGTTCGCTGGAACAGGCAGAGGAGAATATGAAAGTCAGTGGTAAGCAATATGAAGTGGGACTGGAAACTCTTTCGGATTATCTGGAAGCACAAGTGCTTTGGCAGCAGGCTTATCAGACGAAAGTGGATGCCCATTTCCAATTGTATGTGAATTATGTGGCTTATTTGAAAGCGGCGGGACAACTGCAATGATAAAACCAGTATTCTGGACATCCTTATGGAATGTCCAGAATACTGGTGATGATTTGTACCTGTCGGGGAGTAAAAGTTCGTGTACGCGGATGATAACCTGTGGCAGTCAATAACCGGAGCAGTTCTTTATTTATTTTAATCCATTTGGTGAATATGCGTATGGCGCAACGGGGTGTAATGTTCGGATTGTACATACAAGCCAATTCCTTTTTCTTATAAGTTTTAATGCGAAACGGAATTTCTTCCTCTTCTGATGGCAATTCTTTCATGTTGATATTTTAATGTTTTAAGATGTTGTAAAGATACAAAATAAAAAAGGCGTTGTCAAGTCTTTTACAGGAATACTTTGGGGAAACAGTATCCGCCCGTAGGCGGGTACTGTTTTCCTGCTTTTTAAAGGCTGATGATTAGTCTTATGCTGCCGGGTCCGGTGCTTCTCCTTTGCCGTCATCCGGGTTTGGATTCGGGTTGGGATCCGGTTGCTCCGGGCTGATGGAACCATCATCGGAAGCCACCGCTTTTTGAACACTGACTTTACTTAGCATCTCTTTGAATTTGTAGCCCGGAGTGAAAATGATTTTCACTCTGCGTATCGTATCGCTATCTACATCTTTTTCAGCATCCTGACTTTCGCAATTCATACCTGGACGGAAGCATCCGAAATCTCCTAATTGAACAGAGATGCCTTTTCTAAGGTTGAGATTCAATGTATCGATCAAAGCATCGAGTACAAATTTTACCGCTCCACTGGGAACCATTCCTACTTTAGTGATTTCCTCGCACAAATCTCTGAAATCCACCGTATTGGTGATTACATTTTGTGCTACATACTTTTCAGCTTTAGTTTTATCAAAGCCGAATGTTCTTTTTTTAATGACGTATCTAAGTGCCATAGTTTTTTGTTTTTTTTAATTAGTTACTTTACTTATCAATTCTCTTTGTGATCACAATGCAAAGATACTATGGGCACTTTCCGGGGAGGTGCTTTAACGATCCTAGATGTACGTACTTTGATTCACTTTTATTTATTTTGTTTGTATGATTCTGATTTATAGATCCTTATATATTCTGCTTTAATAGCCATTTCCAAATAGGGAATATTTCAATCAGTTTCACGATACTCAAATGTTCTTGATAATCATAAAATATGCCGAAAAACGATGAACGTTGTAAGAATAAACACTATATTTGTACATATTACATTAAGATAATAGAGGTATAGCTATGCTACATTCAAGCCAATCAGCCCCCGTTGTTGATGGCAAAGTCATGGAGTTTGTGATTTTTGCCATTGAGAGTGCCGCCCAGAAGTTGGGTATTCCGGCTCCTACTCTCTATAACCGTTTGGAAAAACTGAATCTTATCCGTCAATACCTGATAAGTGGATATGACATGCTTCACACCCAGAGTCGTGAGTACATAGCCGATACGTTGGTAGAAGCTCTTGAAAACTGGGAAGCCCATTATAAAGAAAAAAGGAGAATCTGTATGAAGGTCTATCATGGTAGTACGCAGGCCGTAGAGTATCCTTTGGTCGGTGTCGGACGCGAAAACCTCGACTTTGGTAAAGGATTCTCAATCAACGTCTCATTGACGAGTGTCTCTCTTTCAAAGAATATGTAACAATAAAATAAACTGCGTTTATGATAGATGTATTAGTATGGAATAAATACACCTCGTGTGGTGATGCAATTAGCGGAGCGTTTGAATATTTCTCCCGAAAAAGCATTGCACTTGTTCTATAATAGTAAGGTATATGCATTGCTTCTTAATAAACAATATCCGCTTATAACGTTGAGTGATGCCTACATCACTGATGAAATCATACTTGAGTTACAACAGCAATAATCTTGTTGTGGCTCTTAATTCTGTGTTCCAAGAGTTTATACCTTTATATATACAGTCAACTTTCCAACCCCTTCCTTTTGGATTATTCTGTCGGTAATAAAGGAATTTAATTCTTCAATAGCTACTTTTTTATTTCGTCCTGTCAGATGGCTATAATCTGTCCGGCTGATGAATAGGTGATTTTCCAAATATGTGTTGAGGCGCTCGCGACACGTCTCACGGGAGATACTATTTTTCTTAGGGCGTGTGATAGATTCTCCTCGTTGCAGCCTCATTTTGTCGCCTACTTCTTTCTTGAATGGACGACTTGCGCGGAAATTAATATTTTTCATTTTGGACAGACGCTGCCCGAATTTCTTTTTTATCTTTAACCGGCGGACATTATAACGATGTAGAGAAGAATCCGAAGTTTCCCATTTCTACATTCCAGCCGTCGGCTAGTAAATCCCGTGCTTCATTGGCAAAGGCTTCCATGGCTCCTGCCAATAAACTTCTGCTGATACCGGTAAATTTGTGGACACGATCCAGAAACTCTTCTTTATCTACGGTTCCTTTGGAGACAATACGGGCATGTAGCGGTTGTTTCTCTTCTTTGTTTGGACTAGGAGTCTCAAATAGGTCATATATTGCACTCATATACTAATGTTTAGTGGTTTTATAGTTACTGTTAATTCGTTCTACAACTGTTGACTTTTAGTTCCACAGTTGTTTCCCTTTAGTTCCACATCTGTTATTGTTTCGTTCCATATTTGTGGAACGAATTGATGTGTGTTACAAAAAGTAGCTAGTTTATGTAAGAGAGAGGTGCTTTAATTGTAGAGTGGTTTCTTATATGAATAAGATAACTTATTGAAGCCTGCCTTTTTATATACATACGCTTTAATTATACAATCATCATTCATTTTCTTTCCTAAACATTTATAACTCTCTCTTGTTATTTTCCGAAAAGTATTTGTACCTTTGTCATTGGAACGTAGCATGCCTTTGTGGTATGCGATTGTGCGTTTCCTCGGTGAACAGGAAATCGTAGCGGATTTTTTTTTTTCAGACACCGGGAGACGCCTGTACTTCTATGACTTCTCATAGGGTACGGGCTGTCTGCCCGTGTCTGAAAAGGTAGCCGCTACTACCTCCTGTTTGCGGGATTGTGGCAGCTCCGTACTCTTTTATAATAAAAGGTACGGAACTAGTTGATATTATTAATCTAGTTCCGTTTTTTTATGTCAAATTGGCTCACAACAAAACAGATGTCCGAAAGACACGACATCCAAGAAGCTATTTTAAAGAATTGGGCAAATCTTGGATACATTACGAGTTCCCGAATCGACGATCAGTTGTTTTTGGATGATGAGAGTTTGGATGCTTATCTGGAAGCTCACAAAAAAGACTTGGTTTAGAAGCAGGTTACCTTTCTAAAATCGTAGAAGAAAAAGAAACTGGAACGGGACTTTATCATTTCCAAATACGATGATCTACTATATGTATTGAGAACACAGACGACTTGTAAACCGCTATATGAAATAATCATTCGTGAACTGTCAGCATTGATTCTTCACCCTGTTACCCGCGATATCTTCTATTCAATTTCTACAGGAGAATCAGTAGCGAAAGTGGCTGATCGGCATCGAATTACCTATGGGAAGACATTGCAAATGTATAACTCTATACTTAAAGGGTTGAAACTGAAAAAGATATATTGGCTACTTATCGAAAGCGTGCTATCGATGCTCGTTTTTATCCTTGGTAGACAATAATAAGAATATAAATGTTGGGCAGGAGGAGTGGATACTTCAATTGCCTGTTCGTAAAGTAGCTGATACCCGGTTGGCTAATATCTTGTATAATCAAGATGTTCGAACGGTGAAAGATTTGTTGGATATAGTATCGGGAAGAGGTTGGAAAAGTCTGTTGAGAATAGAAGGAGTAGGAAAAAAACTTCCTACTATCATTTATTATCCAAACTTCAGATGATAGGTGTTGTGGATGAAAGTCTGGATCGGATTCTTGCCGGATGCTCTAATGGTAGTTCGATAATAAATGACGGGTAGGACATGATTATGGAAAGAGAGATGATATAAAGAGGTTATTTTAAAGGAAAGATAGAGATTTCAACTTCTAAAATAGCCTCCTTATATTATATATGTATGAACATATGGTCTATCTCTCTGCCTCTATTGTATAAGTAAAGCTGTCTGCCCGATAATATCCGACGTTGTATTCAATAGGTACTCCGTTCACATCATAAACAAATCTTCTCCTTATTAATATAGGGTCATTGGATTTTATCTCCAGTTTCTCTGCAATAAATTCCCCTGCAAGTCTGGCTGAAATCTCCTCCTTGCTGGTCTTTACCACTATATTATATTGGGTTTCCAGCATTTCGTATAATGGGCGTGTATAATCTTCCTCTCCGGTTAGTGGAATATTGGGGTTGAAATAAGAGATGAAGTAAACAAACGGATATTCTTTTTTTTCCTCTGACACGCTCCATCACTACACAGCGAGTGTCGGGATTGGAACCTAAATCAAAGAATGTGCCGATTTCTTCGGTTGGACGCTTTAAACTGATATGCAGCTCGAAATTGCGAATCTCGATACCTAACATCTTCATCTCCTGTGAGAAACTAAGCCAGTTCTTTACTCCGCCTACGATACCTTTCTTTACTACCTTCGTTCCGTAACCTTTCTTTCGCACCAAAAGCCCCTCAAACACGAGTTTGTTGATAGCTTGTCTTAATGTGTTCCTTGAAATATGTAATTGTTCAGACAATTCGACCTCGTTGGGAAATAGCTTCCCGTTTTTTGTATTCTTCAGATTCTATGAGTCTTCTTAGTATCTCTTCTGCCTGAATATGAAGCGGTTTATCACTATTATGATCTAATTTCATATCTATTCTGATTGGTTTATTTTCAGCAAATATAAGATTTATCAAAAAATAATCCAAGTTTTGTTTGGAATAAAAATAAAATCTATATATTTGCACAATTGAAAGTATGTATGAACATATAAAATTTAAAAAACGCTATAAACATGAGAAAAGCTAATTATGATAAATTTCCTTCTACGAAGCTGACGGGGATGCTTGTTCAGGGTTGGGATAGTATCATTTCTATGTTAAAAAAAGAAAATGGATGCAAGAAAAGTGCTGGCTGTGGATTTATATACAGGAGTATATGAAGAAGAAGTGCTGGATGCTTTTTCAAAAGAATTCTCCGGAAGAGTGATGAATGTACGTGATTTGATGAAACCGGAAAAAGAAATTCAAACGTTGACAGAACGCTTCATGACTGAAGATGTGTTATTCGGCTATGTTACCAATTTGAAGCTGGAAGATTATTTGGATGCGGATAAGGTGGCTGCTGCACGGAAGCAAATCAGTGAAGCGAAAGAAACCATTGTAATCATAGGTACGGGTGCTGCTGTTGTTGCTCCACAGGATGCGATGGTAGTTTATGCGGATATGGCACGTTGGGAAATCCAACAACGTTTCCGCCGGCATGAGGTAAAAGCTTTAGGTATAGACAATCGGAACGATGCTGTTTCTTTGCAATACAAGAGAGGGTATTTCAACGATTGGAGAGTATGTGATAGGTATAAGGAAAGATTGTTTGACAGGGTAGAATTCTGGATTGACACCCATGTGGCCGGGACACCGAAGATGATTGATAAGGATACTTTCTTTAAAGGGGTAGAGGCAACGGTGAACACACCGTTCCGGGTAGTTCCTTTCTTCGATCCGGCTCCCTGGGGTGGTCAATGGATGAAAGAAGTTTGCGACTTGGATCGTGAACGCGAAAATTTTGGCTGGTGCTTTGACTGTGTACCTGAAGAGAACAGCCTTTATTTTGAAGTGAACGGAGTGCGCTTCGAACTTCCTTCGGTCGATTTGGTTTTGCTGAAAAGTAAAAGAGTTGCTTGGTGAACCGGTGGAAGCACGCTTTGGAAAAGACTTCCCCATCCGTTTCGACTTTTTTGGATACGATAGGTGGAGGTAATTTGAGTTTGCAGGTGCATCCTACCACTCAATTTATCCGTGATAGTTTCGGTATGTACTACACGCAGGATGAAAGTTACTACATGGTAGACGCGGAAGAAGATGCCGTAGTTTATCTGGGAGTGAAAACGGGCGTTGACAAAGAAGCGATGATCGGCGATTTGCGTAAAGCACAAAAAGGTGAACTGGTGTTCGACGCAGAAAAGTACGTAAATAAGATTCCGACAAAGAAACACGATCACTTCCTGATTCCGGGAGGAACGATTCATTGTTCCGGTGCGAATAGTATGGTACTTGAAATCAGCTCGACTCCGAACCTTCTTTACTTTCAAACTATGGGACTGGCAACGCTTGGGACTGGATGGAAAACCGCGTCCGATCAATGTGGAACGTGGTAAATGCGTAATCAACTGGAACCGGGATACGGAATATGTAAATGAACATCTTCGCAACCAGTTTAAAGAAAGTGGCTTCCGGAGATGGGTGGATTGAGGAACGTACCGGATTGCATCCGAATGAATTTATCGAAACCCGCCGTCACCGTTTCTCGTCACCGGTGCTGCATCACACAAACGACAGTGTAAATGTGCTGAATCTGCTGGAGGGAGAAGAGGCCGTCGTTGAGAGTCCTACTCATGCTTTTGAACCTTTCGTGGTGCATTATGCCGAAACATTTATCATTCCTGCCGGGGTGAAAGAATATACCATTGCCCCGTATGGTAAATCTGCAGGAAAAGAATGTGTAACGATCAAAGCTTACGTACGCTTTTAATAATGAAATAAATCATCTAATATCTTGAGAACTATGTATGAACATGATGAACGAATCGTAATGACGCTCGATGCGGGAGGCACTAATTTCGTGTTTTCAGCCATACAAGGCTGTCGCGAAATAGTGGAACCTATTGCCTTCCGGCAGCGTCCGACGACTTGGAGCGTTGCTTGTCTGTTCTTGTAGAAGGTTTCTGGAAGTTGAGAAACGATTGCCGAGACTTCCGGTAGCTATCAGTTTTGCTTTCCCCGGGCCTGCTGACTATGAGCATGGAATTATTGGTGACTTGCCCAACTTCCCGGCCTTCAGGGGAGGAGCGGCACTTGGACCTTATTTGAGGGAACAGTTTGGTATTCCGGTTTTTATTAATAATGACGGTAATTTGTTTGCTTATGGCGAAGCCTTGGCAGGCACTTTGCCCGAAGTGAATAAACGCCTGAAAGAAGCAGGCAGCAGTAAGGTATATAAGAACCTGCTCGGAATTACGCTGGGTACAGGGTTTGGTGCCGGAGTGGTGATTGACAGCCGGTTACTGACCGGAGACAACGGTTGCGGCGGCGACGTCTGGATTATGCGGAATAAGAAATATCCCGAAATGATCGCGGAAGAAAGTGTCAGTATCAGGGCTGTCAGGCGAGTATATCAGGAATTGACCGGAAAGGATGCTTCTTCTTTGACTCCCAAAGATATATATGATATTGCCGAAGGGACTGCAGAGGGAGATCAGCAGGCTGCTGTCCGGAGTTTTAACGAACTGGGAGAGATGGCCGGTGATGCTATCATCCGTGCATTGGATATTGTTGATGGCTTGGTAGTGATTGGCGGAGGAGTGGCTGGAGCGGCTAAATACATACTTCCGGGAATTATGAATGAGATGAATCGGCAGATTGGCACGTTTGCAGGAGCTTCTTTCCCTTGTTTGCAGATGGAGGTGTTCAATCTGTCCGAAAAAAGAGGCATTTGATAAATTTCTGGAAGAAAAAGACAAGATGGTGAAAATACCATTTTTCGGAGAGAGAGGTACATTATGCCTGTCACAAGAAAAATAGGCATTGCTGTTTCTACATTAGGGAGCAAGCAGGGCTGTTGCTTTAGGGGCTTATTCCTTTGCTTTGTCCCAACTTAATATCTTATAATATATGATAACTCTTCTATTAATTCAAATATAAAATGTTATGAAACAATCTAATCTATTGAACGCGCAATTTGCCCGCCGGCTTTTCAGAACGGCATTTTCGAGTTGGCAATTATTGGCTGTTATGTTGATTGTTTGTATGAATGTGGCTGTTGGTTCCAATCTGTATGCGCAATCTAATACAATCGCAGTGAAAGGTAAGGTAATGGCAGACGGGGAACCCGTGATTGGGGCTACCGTGCTGGTGAAAGGTGTATCTACGGGTACGGCTACGGATATGGATGGAAATTTTTCACTGAATGTTGCTTCGAAAGCGGTATTGGTAGTTTCCTCAATAGGATATGAAACACAGGAAGTTCCGGTGAACGGCCGCCAGTTTATTAATGTGGTGTTGAAGTCGGATGTGGTTGCTTTGAAAGATGTGGTAGTGGTAGGCTACGGTGTGCAGAAGAAAGTCAACCTGACAGGAGCTGTGTCTTCTGTTTCTACGGATGAATTGGAAGGAAAGCCGATTTCCAATGTATTGGAAGCGATGCAGGAACGACTCCCGGTTTGGTAATTCAGCAGGGAAGTTCTACCCGGGTAGTGTACCTTCTATTAATATCCGTGGTTTGAATACAATGAACAACAATGATCCGTTGGTGATTATTGACGGAATTGAAGGATCGCTCAATCTGAATCCGGCTGATATTGAGCAGATTTCTATTTTGAAAAGATGCTTCTTCTACTGCTATTTATGGTTCACGTGCTTCCAATGGTGTGGTACTTGTCACTACCAAGAAAGGAAAAGCCGGTAAGGTAGAAATCTCTTATGATTTTATGTATGGTGTTCAGCAACCTACTTCATTGCCTAAGATAGCAGACTCGTGGGGTATACGCTGAACTGTATAATGAAGCGGCTGTTAAATTCGGGAAGAGCTGCAAAAATTCACTCCCGAGCAGATTGCGCAATATAGAAATGGTGGTCCGAATGTAAATTGGGTGAAAGAACTTTATAATCGTAATTCTCCTCAAAGTTCACACAATGTTTCGATGACAGGCGGTAACGACCAGTTGTCTTACATGGCTTCTCTGGGTTATCTGGATCAGAGTAGTATGTTCAAGGGACCTGATTATGGTTATAAGCGCTACAATGCACGTCTGAATGTAAGCCATAAGGTGACGAATAACTTTACATTGAATTTGACTTCTCAATTTGCCCGTAATGACATTAAAGAACATGCTTACTGGACGGAATGGATTATCGAGCAGGCAAACCGCATGCCACCGATTTATCCGATCAAGAATGAGGATGGTAGTTATAATTATCCAGCCGGAAGTAACTCAAACGGTTTACAACGTTTGGAAGAAGGCGGTTATCGCCAGAATGTGAATGATGAATTATTGGGAACCATACAAGCCGAATGGGAAGTATATAAAGGACTGAAACTGATTGGTAGTGCTGGTGGACGCGTGTGGAATAATAAATTGCATGAAAACCGGAAAGCTTTTGAAGGTACGGGAGATACTGAAAACAAGTTGACCGAGCAATTCTACCGTTCCAAGAATATCACTACCAATCTGATGGTGACTTATAATACGAAGATAGGAAAGCACTCTATCGGTGGATTACTGGGGGTATGCTTATGAAGGTTTCTCTGAAAACAATTCTCTACCAGTCGTTTGACGGAAGATTCTAAATACGACATTTTTGTAGGTGATTTGAGTGGTGATAAGGTAAGTAATACAGGTTCGGGAAGTGACTGGGCTATCTATTCCGGTTTTGCAAGAGCCACTTATAATTATGATGAGAAATATTTACTGGAATTTAATATCCGTAATGACTACTCTTCTTATTTTGCTAAAGGAAACCGTTCGGGAGTCTTCCCTTCTTTCTCTGCAGGATGGCGTATTTCGGAGGAAAAATTCTGGTCTGTATTGAAAACCGTATGTTCCTTCTCTAAAAAATTAGAGGTTCCTGGGGATTGGTAGGTAATAACCGTATTGGTGCCTATCAATACATGCAGACGGTGTCTGTGACTAACGGCATCAGCTTCGGAGATAAATTGGCGCAGACGGCTACATTTGCTTCTACAAATCCTGATCTCAAATGGGAAACTACCCGTATGGCTAATATCGGCTTCGAATTGGGATTGTTGAATAATGATTTGAATATTACTTTTGATTGCTTCAATAATCGTACAAAAGATATTTTGGTGAATTTACCGGTTCCCGGATTGTTTGGTAATGGTGCCCCCGATTCAAAACGCTGGTAAGGTCGAGACGAGAGGATGGGAATTATCAGTAAGTTATCGTTTGAAGACTGGTCCGGTAGTGCATAACTTCGCCGGAAATATTTCAGATAGCTTTAATGAAGTAATAGATACACGCGGTACGGAAATTATCGGTGGCTCGGATGTACAGACAATTATCAAGGAAGGTTATCCGTTGTACTCTTACTATGCATATCGTTCGGATGGATTTTTCCAGAATGAGGAAGAATGTCAGAAAGGACCGCACTTGGAAGGTATTACACCGAAACCGGGAGATATTCGTTATTTGGATAAGAACGGCGATGGTGTGATTAAACCGGACGATGATCGTTTTATTGTTGGTAATGACTTCCCAAGATATACTTTCGGCTTCACCTATGGTTTGGAATATAAAGGTTTTGATTTCTCGATGATGTGGCAAGGAGTAGGAAAACGTAACAAGTGGATGCGTGGTGAATCTGTAGAGGCTTTCCATAATAACAATGAAGGTCCTGTAATGGATTTCCATCAAGATCGCTGGACTCCGAATAATCCGGATGCTACTTATCCCCGTCTGACAATGGGTGCGGAATCTGCTAATAATGCAGCGAAATCAGATTTCTGGATTCAGGATGCTAAATACTTGCGTTTGAAAAATGCGCAGATCGGATATACTTTCCCGCAACAATGGATGAAAAAACTCTATGTCAAGAATTTAAGAATCTTTGCCAGTGTGCAGAATCCGTTGACTTTCACGAAGATGAAAGGCGGATGGGACCCGGAATATACCGGAGACGGTAGTGGTCGTTCTTATCCTGTGGCAAGAGTATACTCATTTGGACTTAATGTTAAATTTTAAACTGTACCGTGATGAAAACAACTATAAAGAATTTGATTTTATCTGCTGTTTTGGTAGTGGGCGGTGCCTCTTGTGTTGACTTGGGTACGGCACCGTATGACAGAGAAACGGACTTGACTTATTGGGAAGAGGACCCCTGAAGCAGCTGTCAAGGCGTTGAATACTTGCTATACCTATTTGGGAAATATGGACGAACAGCTTTATTGTGAAGCAATGACGGACAATGCTTATACCAAGCAACCGAACGATGCTACACAGAATATCGGTAATGGTTCATATTCTACAGCAGACCCTTACGTGAAAAAGGTTTGGGACGGACGTTATACGGGGATTCGTATGTGTAATGAACTATTGGAGAATATTGATCGCGTACCCGATTTGGATCCTGAATTGAAGAAACGTTATATTGGCGAGGCAAAAGTGCTTCGTGCTTATAATTATTATGAGTTGTATACGAAATTCGGCGATGTTCCTTATACTACCAAAGTGCTTTCCATTAAAGAAAGTATGTCGATTGCACGTACGGCCAAAGCCACTGTAATAGCAAATGTTTTGGCCGATCTGGATGAAGTGATTAACGGTAACTATTTGCCGACTTCTTATGATGCGGATAATAAAGGTCGGATTACCCGTTGGGCGGCAATGGCGATTAAAGCTAAAATCTATTTGTTTGAAGGTAATTGGACGCAAGTGAAAAATATCACTTCTACCATTATGACAGAGGGAGGCTTTAAACTCTTTGAAAGTTATGCAGGATTGTTTGAGATTGCTAATGAGTACAACTCTGAAGTAATTTTGGATGCACAGTATCGTCCGACTAGTCGTGAACATCAGATGATGTATGTTTTCCTGCCGCCCACTTTGGGTGGATATTCCCAGCTTTCTCCTTTGCAGGAGTTGGTAGACAGTTATATTATGCTGGATGGAAAAACAATTAAGGAAACAGGAACATCGTTTGATGAAAGTCATCCGTATGCCAATCGTGATCCACGTTTGAAGGCAACGGTGATGTACACTGGAAATTCTTATACTTTGGCCGACGGAACAGAAGTTGTTATCAACTGTGAGAAAGGTGAAGGTAAAGATGGTTATGGGGTAGGTTCAGACTGTTCGGCTACCGGTTATTATATTAAGAAATATTGGGATAATACGTATCGTGCTACTCTTTATTCTGGTTTGAATCCGATTCTGATTCGTTACGCTGATATTTTATTGATGAATGCGGAAGCATTGGCAGAATTAGGTGAACTGGATAAGACGGCTTGGGATGCAACTATTAAACCAATTCGTGATAGGGCCGGATTTACACTTGCTTCAGCACTGGAATTCCCAGAGGGAGCTTCTAAAGATAAACTGATTGAGATTGTGCGGAACGAACGTCGGTCAGAACTGGCATTGGAAGGACATCGTCATAAAGATATTATCCGTTGGAGAATTGCGGACAATGTATTGAATGGATGGTGTCACGGACTAAAGACAAATGATGTGGTAGGTACGGATGACGGATACGTTCGGGTTGAAAACAGAACCTTTAATGCAAATAGACATTATTTGTGGCCTATACCACAGGCTGAACGTGACTTGAATGGTAATTTGGAGCAGAACCGAATTGGTAATTGGTTAAACGACTCAAAAAGGAATAATTATGAAAAAGATATTATGGATATGTTCAGTACTTCTGGCAATGGTATCATGCCAGGAAGATTATGAATTGAACGCAGATTTTGCGGTCCCTACGGAATTGAGTTCTCCTGCTTCTGTCCAGTTGGATGTGTCATCTCCAACGCCTGTTGTGTTGTCGTGGTCAGGAGGTGGCGCGGCAGATGGCGGAATTGTATTGTACGAGGTGTTGTTTGACAAGGCAGACGGCGATTTTTCAAAGCCGCTGGCTACGGTAAAAAGTGATTTGGGAGCTGCGACTAGTTTGTCAATCACTCATGCAGCTATTAATACGATTGCTAGAAATGCAGGCATTTATCCTTTGGAAACCGGAGATATAAAATGGATAGTAAACGCTTCGAAAGGTGGAGTAGTGAAGAGAACCGACAAGGTGACTACCATCACAGTAACTCGTGGAGAGGGAATTGATAATATTCCGGCGGAATTGTATTTATATGGTTCGGCTACGGAAAACAGTGGACAGGGTGGAATTCCGTTCCGTTGTGTAGAAGAGGGTGTTTTCCAGATTTATACAAAATTGTCAGCAGGAAATATATCATTCAAGTCAGCTACTACAGGTGAAACGTTCAGCTATTATATTGATGATAGCTCGAAGTTAAGAAAGAAGAGATGGTGAAACGGCAGTCGCTGTGCTTCCGAAGAAGTAACCCGCTTGACTGTGAACTTTAATACAATGGCAATGACGACGGAAAAAATAGGTTCTGCTGTTCGTTGTGTTTGGGGAGCGACATTTGGTGATATAGCTATATTGAATTATGTTGGAAACGGTAAGTTTGTGGGAGAAGCAGATATTCGCTTCCTTGATCCATCCAAACCGGAGACCGGCGCTCCTGATTGGTTAAGTTGGATAGAAGAACGTTACTACTTTTTAGCTCAAGTAAATGGTGGAACTATGTGTTGGGGTAGAGGTGATGGCGTGAGTGCCGAACGTCCGGTAGGTGGAGAACCTGCTTCTTTCTATGCTTTGTATGAATTCCAATGGAGTCAGTGGGATCATCTTTGGAAAAATGAAAGGTAGTCTGGATTATATGCATGCGACTATCACTATCGATACGAATTCGGATGGATTGATGATACATACATTTACTAATGTGACTCCGATTAATTAATAAAACTAAGTTATGAAAAAAAGATAAAGACTATTTTAGCTATTCTTCCGGCACTATTATTCTCCTGTGCCGGAGATGACGTAGAGAAATATATCCCGCCTACACCGATTGCTCCGTCAGAACCCGGAGAGGAGGTCGTTTATCATAAACGTGCCAAAGAACAGTTTGACTTGATTAATCAGTGCTACCGGATCAATAGTGGGGCAACAGAAGGACTGTATAATGAAAATTATCCTAAGAAAGACGGGGATAATTCCGCTTCTTTTCTTATGGCCGTATGACGGACTGGTTTCAGGGGCAGCAGCTTTACATGCCTTAGGTTATGATGTGAATTATGCAGATATGGTAGACCGGTTTGAAGTTTATTATCGTACTCCTAGTGGAGCTGTGGGTGGTTATGGCTCTCAAACCAATGGTACTACCGGTAGTGGAACACGTTTTTATGATGATAATTCTATTGTGGGGATTGAATTGGTAGAGGCTTTTAATTTGCTAAATAATCAAGATTATGTGACGAAAGCTTGTAAAAGAATCGTTGAGTTCCTGCAAGCTGGTGAAGATGATACGTTTGGAGGAGGCCTTTGGTGGAATGAAGAGCAGAAAGGGCGGCAGGGAGTTGGTGATTCGAATAAACCGACATGCGCTAATGGATATGCAACGCTATTCTTGCTTGAATATTATTCTGTATGTCCTCAAGAGGAAAAAAGCGGATGTGTTGGCTCTGGCAAAACGTTTATATGCTTGGACGTTGACTAACTTGCGTGATCCGAAGATGGCTGTTACTGGAATGATAAACAAGCAGACGGATCCATTAATAAAACAAAATGGACTTACAATACAGGTGTGATGATTTCTAACGGAATCCGTTTATACAAAAATAACGGGTGAGCAGACTTATCTGGACAGTGCCATTGCTTCTTCCGAAGGTGCGTATAATTATTTTGTACGTCCGCTTAATGGGTTGGCGTTGGCTTATCCCGATCATGATCCTGGTTCACAACAAAAAAACTGATCCGTGCATTTATTGATATTGAGCCTTATTATAAAAAATGCAGGCAATTATATCAAAACATTCATCAACTTCCTGGATTATGCATACGAAAATGCCCGTTTATCAAACGGACTGTTCTATGAAGACTGGACAGGAGCAACTCCAAAACGTGCTGAACAGTTGTTGATGCAGGATGCTGCGCTCGAATCTTTGGGAATGATTGCTTTGTACAAAGGAGAAACAGTGACAGAGGAATAGGATATGAATAGTAAAATTAGAAATATAGCTTTATTTGTATCGACGGTATTCGTGCTTCTTTCTTGTGCCGGAGAATCAAAAACGACTCCGAATAAAGATAAGGCAGAAGAAATGTTTCAGCGTGTTTGGGAACTCTACAGGGTTCCCAAATACGGCCTCTTCTCTGAATATTACCCAAGCAGTCATCGTCCTGATCTGACTTATTTTAATGATTCCACCCGGCAAGCGCAGGAAGTTTCTTATCTGTGGCCTATGAGTGGTGTCTTTTTCTTCGGCAGTGTTGATGGCTACCATCGAACCGGAGAAATATACGGTTTATGTCGATTCGATGGTGATGGCGATGGAGCGTTACTATGATACAACGCGTGTTCCTTTTGGTTATCAGGCTTACCCTGTCCAGTTTGGAAAGGTAGACCGCTATTATGATGACAATGGTTTAGTGGGTATTGATTATATTGATTCTTACCTGGAACTAAAAATTCTCATTATCTGGAGAAAGCGAAACAGGTATTGACCTTTATTTTAAGTGGCTGGGATGAGAACTTTGAAGGAGCTGTTTCTTGGTTGGAAGGAGTGAAAGATCAGAAACCTGCCTGTTCTAACGGAAAAAGCGATGGTGTTGGCTTTAAAACTTTATGAAGCAACTAAAGATGAGTATTATCTGGAGGTGGGAAAGAAGTTCTATCATTGGATTGATAAATATCTGAAAGATCCGGAAAGAGGAGTCGTTTGGAATTCATGGTTAACAACGACTTCGGCAGTATGCCCGGATTTGTATACTTACAATACTGGTACTTTGTTACAAGCAGCTGTAGCTTTATATAATTATACGGGTGAGCAGGCGTATCTGGATAATGCTAAATTTCTGGCAGAAGGAAGTTGCAAAGTGTTCTTTAAATACACGGAAGAAGGTATTCCCTATATTGCTGATTTACCTTGGTTTAATCTGGTTTTGTTTAGAGGTTATCACGATCTGTACAATGTTACGGGGGATTCAAAGTATGTGGATACGATGATAAAAGGACTGGATTATGCTTGGGAACATGCACGTGACCAGGCGGGACTGATGTATCATGACTGGACAGGGCGGACTGATGAAAAACGTAAGCCGAAATGGTTATTGGATGCTTCGTGTGTGCCGGAGTATTATGCACGTGTGGCGATGATTAAAGGAGAAGTTACAAACAGAAAAATAAATAAATGATGAAATTAAAATGGATAGGTAGCCTGTTGATTCTGGCAGGTGTTGTAGGGTGCAAAACACCTGATCGTCGTCCCAATCTGGTAGAGTATGTGAATCCTAATATTGGAACTGTACATAGTCGTTGGTTTTTCTATACTCCGGCTGCGGAGCCTTTTGGAATGGCTAAACTGGGAGCTTCTACCAATGGAACTTACGGTAATAATCAAGGATGGGAAGCTATTGGTTATGAAGATAATCATACTTCGATTGATGGCTTTCCTTGCTTACATGAGTTTCAGATAGGAGGAATTTCACTGATGCCTGTAACGGGAGAAGTAAAAACAAATCCCGAAAACTGGAAGACCCCCGATAAAGGTTTCCGTTCCCGCTTTGATAAGAAAGATGAAACGGCGCGTCCGGGATCTTACTCTGTATTATTAAAGCGATTACCAGGTAAAAGGCAGAACTTACTGCCACTGCTCGTGTCGGATTCCAGCGATATACTTTCCCGGAGACGGAAGCTGCTCATATTCTTTTTGAATATTGGAAATCGTCAGGGAGAAAGTGGAGCTGTGCGTGATGCATATATCAAACAGATAGATGGAAATACTATTGAAGGTTACGTGATTACGGAACCGGAATATGTGAAGAAATATCAAGCGGGTTCATCAGTAGCTATGTATTTTTATGCAAAAACTAGATCGTATTCCTGAATCGGTAGAGGTTTTTTATCAAGATAGTACTCTGAAAGCGGGAAATGAAATCAAAGGTGCAGGAGCTATTATGTGCCTGAATTATAAAACGAAAAAAGATGATGTAGTAAATGTAAAGATCGGTTTGTCATATACTTCTATTGAAAATGCTAAACTGAATCTGAAACGGAAGCGAAAGACTTGATTTTTAATGAAGCTTTACAGTCAACTACGGATAAATGGAATGAATCCTTTGGGACGTATTCTGGTTTCAGGAGGTACGGATGAAAGCAAAATCAAATTTTTATACAGGATTGTATCACGCTTTGTTGGGCAGAGGACTTGCTAGCGATGTTAATGGAGCTTATCCCAAAAATGATGGAACAGTAGGGCAGATACCTTTGGGAAAAAGAAGGTAAGCCGATATATAATCATTATAATACGGATGCAGTTTGGGGGCTTACTGGAACTTGACTTCTCTTTGGGCACTAGCTTATCGGAATACTACAATGGATTAGTTAACAGTCAGTTGCTGGTATACAAAGATGCTGGCTGGTTAGGTGATGGTATTGCTGCCAGTAGATATGTTTCGGGCGTAGGGACAAATATGGTGAGTATTACCCTGGCAGGTGCATACAATAGTGGTATTCGTGATTTTGATGTTGAAACGGCTTATCAGGCAGCTTTAAAGAATGAATTAGGCTGGGAAGGCCGCATTGAGGGGGCAGGTAAGATGGATGTGAAGCAGTTTGTAGAAAGAGGATATGTACCTTATGAGAACAGTGTTCATTATGGCACACATCCGGATGGCTCTACCTTTTCTGTTTCTCATACATTGGAATATTGCTTTAGTGCTTATGCTGTGGCGCAGTGGGCGAAAAAGCATTGGGGCATACGGATGATTACAACCGTTTGATGGAATTATCAAGAGGATGGGAAAAACTATTTGATGATTCATTGAAACTGGTTCGTCCCAGAGTTCCTAACGGTGAGTTTATTGATAACTTTAATCCGCTGGAGTCATGGAGAGGATTTCAGGAAGGAAATGCTGTACAATATACATTTTTTGTTCCTCAACATCCATATCGTTTGATTGAAAAAAAAGTGGGTAAAGAGGAGGTTAATAATCGGTTGGATTCTATATTTACCGAAGCGCGTAAATCTATTTTTGGTGGCGGTAAGATAACTTATGCTTTTGCAGGTGTGGAGAGTCCTTACAATCATGGTAATCAGCCAAGTCTTCATATTCCTTTGGTTGTTCAATTTCTCCGGTAAACCTTACCTGACACAGAAATGGACGCGCTTGATTTGTGATGAGTTTTTACGGAACAAACGGAGAGCATGGTTATGGCTACGGTCAGGATGAAGATCAGGGACAGTTGGGAGCCTGGTATGGTGATGGCGGCAATGGGATTGTTCGATGTACAGGGCGGTTCTTGTGAACGACCGACTTTCCAGATTGGCAGTCCGTTGTTTGATAAGATTGAAATCAAACTTAGTCCGATGAATGCGACGGAAAAACGTTTGTGATTGAAACGACTGGTAATACACCGGATGCCTATTATGTACAATCTGCTACGTTGAACGGTAAACCGCTGGAACAATGTTGGATGTACCGGGATGAACTCTATAAAGGTGGAACATTGAAACTCACAATGGGTAATCAACCGAATGAAAAATGGGGAGTGGAAAATCCGCCTCATTGTTCTGAATAAACAGCTTATTTACCTCGGTGCCGATGTCGCTTGACAATGGCACCGGGGATTCTACATTTTATAATATAGTGAGTTAAACATGAAAACACAAAACTCTATTTATGCCGCCCTTCCCGTTCTCTTCGGGTTCTTTGTAATGGGCTTCTGTGATATAGTCGGCATTTCGTCCGATTATGTTCAAACGTACTTTCAACTGGTCTCCTGTGATGACGGGATTTGTTCCTTCATTAGTATTTATCTGGTTCCTGTTTTTAGGTATTCCTATTGGAAATCAGATGAACAAATGGGGACGTAAAAATACAGTTCTTCTTAGTATGGGAATAACGGTAGTGGGTATGTTATTACCATTGATCGTTTATAATAGCGCGACTTGTATGATAGCTTATGCTCTCTTGGGAATTGGTAACGCTATTCTGCAAGTTTCACCGAATCCGTTGTTAAGTAATGTGGTAACTAGCCAACGTTTATTGACTAGTAGCTTGACGGCAGGGCAGGTAATCAAAGCTGTATCTTCTCTCGTTGGACCGGAGATTGTATTGTTGGCTGTAGCTCACTTTGGAGACGACAAATGGTATTATTGCTTCCCGATATTAGGTTTTATCACATTATTATCCGCTGTTTGGTTGATGGCTACCCCTGTTAAGCGAGAAGATTCCAGTGCTGCAACCCAGCAACTTTCTATCAGTGATACTTTTTCTTTTATTGAAGGATAAAACGATTCTGTTGTTGTTTTTTTGGGTATCTTCTTTATTGTGGGGGTAGATGTTGCCACCAACTTTATCAGTTCTAAGCTGATGGCAGAACGTTTTGACTGGACGACAGAACAAGTGAAGTTTGCTCCACAAGTTTATTTTTTTAAGTCGTACGGTAGGTGCTTTATTGGGTGCTTTCTTGTTGGCCCGTATCGCTGAAATAAAATATTTCCGTGTGAATATTGTTGCCTGTATTTTCTCTTTTGCTTATTCTGGCCTTTGTGAAAAACGATATGGTAAATCTGATTTGTATCGGTGCTGTCGGTTTCTTTGCGTCATCCGTATTTTCTATCATTTATTCGATGGCTTTGCAGGCAAGACCGGAAAAAAAGCAAACCAAATTTCAGGGTTGATGATTACTGCTGTTGCCGGTGGCGGAGTAGTTACTCCAGTTATTGGGTTTGCGATTGGAACAGTAGGTGTTATCGGAGGCGTTTTTGTCACTTTAGCTTGTGTGTGTTATTTGACTTATTGTGCTTTTGGGGTGAAGACCGCGAAAGCCTAGTATTATTGTGGAGAAGATGCTATTCTTCGCCCGAATCCTACTTAGCGACTGCGGAGTTATCCATTAAGTAAGACGCAATATGTTTTAAAGGTACATATTGCAATAATTCAGGAGTCTCTTTGATAAGGTTGAGATAGCGTTCTTTAGCCCGTGGGCTTCCCGAGCTGATAAGCCAGTTCTCCTGTTGAAGAAACTGATGATCCATGAGGCGGAGCCCCAAATTAGCGAGTCCGATGGATGAGGCGAATAGCTGATTCAGAGCTGTTCGGGAAATACAATAGGCCACACTGTCACACATGACCTCAATATTTATTAATGAGTAGGCATTATCTACATATCCCCAGACGGAGAAGGCAGCTTCTCCATCTGAAGCAAACCAAATGGTGGTATCTACTCCGTCTTTATGATAATAGGCTCGCCATATTCCTGTCTTGATAAAATAAAGATTACAGTTCTTTGTCCCTTCGCGTACTATTAAATCTCTTTTTTTTTGAAATGTACCTCTTCCATATAGTTCAGTAGAGACTGTACATCGGTTTCAGATACCTTATATTTATCGCAAAGTTTTTCAATGAATGTTCTCATATTGCAAAGATACTTATCGTCGGCAGACAATGAAACGATCTTTCAAATAAATTCCGAAAATATAGAAAGTGGTTAATAACTCTGCCAATGGTACGGCTAGCCAGATACCCGGTATACCCAATACCGGAGGGAGCGCAAAGAATCCCATCAACATAAATACGACTCCCCCGGAGAAGAGTGATAATTGTTGCTCGCTGACCTCTTTCGACACTCTGATAATAACCAATGCCAATCATGTTGACGGCAAAGAAAATGAATCCTACTCCGAAATAAGGAAGCCCGTTTACTGCTATATCAAATGCAGCGTAGCTGCGGTCAATGAATAACGAAAACGATGTCTTGGCAGCATAGTACGGTAAGAATGAAAAAGCTGATACCGCAGATTAAAGCGGTCCGAATGGCGAGATGCAGTGTCTTTCGTACACGCTCGGGTTGTCCGGCTCCGAAGTTATAGCTGATAATCGGCTGTGCGGATTGTGCAATGGCATTATAGACCATGAAGATGATAGGGAAGAAATAACAGGCAATGCTGAATGCTGCCACTCCGTCTTCACCGAGATGGCGGATGAAAACGTAGTTCCCCAGAAACATCATACAGGCAATGGAGGCTTCACTGATAAAAGCAGAACTTCCCAGTTTAATCATATAACCGATGTTGCGAAGAGTCAGTAACAGACTTTTGATACTTAACTTTATCCGGCATAGATGGAGGGTACGAGAGAAACGGAGTAAGTAAATCAGTGTCATCAACCCTCCCACGACAGTTCCCAGACTGGTGGCAAAAGCTGCTCCCATTATTCCCCAACCAAGTTCGAAGATGAATATATAATCCAGTATGATATTGAGTATGGCTGCAACCGCATTACACATCATGGTATAGGTGGGTGAACCGTCCAGACGGATGCAGAACATACCTATATTTAAGACTTCGTAGAATACGAGAAAAGGAATGTACCATGCCATATATTCTACAGCTAACGGCAACAATCGGTCCGAACTACCTAATAATCTGGCTAATGGCTCTATAAAATAAAGGCACAGAGCAGACAGGATAAGTATGAGCAATGCGGAAAAAAGCAATTGCCTGAGTGATATTAATACTTGCTACTTTGCGTTTTCCCTGAGATAAATGAATGGAAGCCACCACCGAAGCTCCCACTCCGAACATCAGTCCGATACCCGCTGCGATCATAAAAAGCGGTGCAGTGATATTTACTGCCGCCAGCGCGTCACTGCCAATTCCTTTTCCTACAAATATCCCGTCCGTAATAACGAACAGAGCCGAGAATACCATCCCAAGTACCGTAGGAATTAGTAACTTACGGAACAACGTGGAGATGTTCATACTGCCGAAATCAATACTATCTTTCATAACTTTCTACCTTTGTCGTTGAAAATGGCGACAAAGGTAGGGTTATGGGAGGAGATAAAAATTACCATTTGGTAATTTTTATCTCTATATTTAATAGGGAAAAGAATCTCTTATGTATATTCTATCAATTATTTGAGCATGTTGAAATCCTTTATTCCAAAAACTTCAGTGGATATTTCACCCAACCAACCGCTTTTACTATTAACACCCACTTGTACTTTTGATAAAATCAACGTACTTCAGGTTTGCATCCTTACCGTCGAAAGTTACAGCATGGGATATCTTGAAATGATTGTCAGACGGTCCGGCATTATAGTTGTCATCATCTGTCAGACGATCAATGGCGCTGAAATTATCAGCATATCCCCATTCATAACTATCATTTACCCAATAAGTACCATTACCGGATTGATCGTAATTACGCTCTTTCAGGCGAGTACCTCGCAAAGTATATTGTTTTTCCCTTTACCCAGGTGGGATAATAATAATCTTGCCGGTGAAAAGCACCCAGATAATCAATAGACCCACTTTTGACCATGATTGTCTGTCCATGGGGTGGGAAGCTGAATACCAGTTGGTTTATGATAGGTGACGGCATAGTCCTGCCAGGTTTCGGCTTTCCCATATTCGGATCCGCGCAATTCATACCAAGTGTCATTAGGTAACCCATCACCATTTTCGTCCTGCATTACCCATACAATTCCCGGTTCTGACGAACCATCAAAAAGCGTTTCCTGTAATAGCAATGTTGTAATCTCCATCATTCACGATACTATGATCGAATCCAACGATGATGTATCCACCGAATCCGCCTAGGGAAACATAAGCCGTCTGATTGATTCGTTCTTCTGCATAGGTGCAGGCTTCTGCCATAGTTGTTGTGTTATGATTCTCATTGATGAATTGACCGGGAGCCGGTAAATATTCATATACTTTGTTCATTGACGCAGAACTTGTGGCGCCTAATCTTCCGCTGGTATGTTCCTGCGGGAGGGCAAACATTGACTTTTAATGTTTGCGTAGCGAGTATATATGAGTTCTTCATTTCGACCTTTACCGTGTGTTCTCCCCCTGCTGCTCGGATGTAAACAGATAAGTATCATTTTCTCCGGATTGCACTTGTTCATTGTCCACGGTCCATGTATAGACTGCATCCAGTGCATTATTCACGTCAACCGGTTTGATACGGATAGTTCTGCCGGCTGACATGTTATATTCCGTTTGCAGGAATGTCCAGTTGAAATCTACTTGATCCGGTGAACAAACTTCTACTTTGAAAGTTACTTCGTCATCGCCATCTTCATTGTGAGTAGCAAAACGAACTTGATATTCGCCAAGCTCGATTGTGGGGGAGAGTACAGGTTAATTCGTTCGAAAATATCTTCACCGTTTATTTGCCAGGAGTAACTGGTTTCCAGAAAAAGAATCTACTATAGGTGTAATGGTTAGTTCAGAGCCTTGAAAGCACTTTGAAACCTTTGTCGGCATCCGCAATAGAGATAGTCGGTACATCAAGTTGAAAGACATCGATACGTATCTCCTTTTTTCTGTTGTCCCTCCGGCATTGGTGGCAGAAATCAGAATGAAATACCTGCCTGCTTCATCGGCTGAAAATGTCAGGGTGGAAGTGGTACAGATACTCTTTCCATCTATTGTCCAGTTAAAGGTCGTTTCCGAATCGGTATTTTCATAAATGGGAGCGATGGTTATCTCCCGACCAATTTTTGTTTTATAGATGGGGGATTCTTCTTTCAAGGTAATGACAGGAGCGGAAAGAAGAGGAGAGTCCTCCTCTTCTTTCACGCATGATATTAATGCTAACAGAACAAATAAAAAAAGTATAATATGTTTCATTAGAATCTCACTGCTACATCATCATAAGCAAAATAGGCAGGTTGGCTGAAACCATATCCGTTATCATTACTTCCAGTGACATTAAAGTCTATTTTGACCACTTTGCCTAATGCGGATAAATCCCATTTTGTCCATTCAAGTATATTACCCTCGGCTCCAACCAAATAAAATTCCGGACGTGTAGCTACTTCTTTTCCATCTTCATCATAACCGATAGCAACCAGTTTCACCCCAATCATCTTTGCCTGCGGGTGCGGTCAAACCGTTACCGTTGGCCACACAGTTGGCTAGGTAGGTCGTCATAGTCACATACATGTGGTCAACTACACGAGCAACTCCGTCTCCAAAGTAAATATAGGGTAATGGACCGTTGGCATATCCGGAATTGTCTGCATAGCCGTAATGTACGCAGAAGTTTTTGGAACCATTATGTCCTCCAAAACCAGTTTTTTGCATCCTGATAATAAACGGCTAGTTGGTGCTGGAAGTCTCCATGAGTAAGATCCATATCCAGATAATTGGAAATTGCGTGTCCGCCACCCCAGTATTGGTAATCACCCCATCCGTTAGGAAGTTCGGAAGCAAGAAAAAAGTGTTGTTTGCATCCGCACTCCAGTTATAGAGTTGGTTATTCTTAGGATAAAGTAGTGGGCCACCATATTGTTGGCTGTCAATTAATGATGACCAGTTTCTTTCTCCTACCATGTTAGCATCACCTTTATAATCAACATCCTCGAATGTCAAGAAGTGTGCTTCACGCACTGCTCTTAATTGCATTTTTATTACTTTACCGAAAGCTTTGGACGGGTGACAAGTATTTTAAGTTCACCATCTTTGACATCATCACCTGAAACTGCCGGAGCTGTGATTCTTAAGTCTTTATCATTAAGAACCGCTGTCCATCCTTGCGGAATAGCAATTAATGTTGCGTCGTCTATATTGGCAGTTGTAAGAGATACGTCCACCTTGTTTCAAATTAGACGAGAGCAAGGTATAATCCTATTGTAATGTCGGAAATGTATGTGTTTCCCCTTTGGGCTCTCCACCGGTGCGTGCGTGGTTTGGAGGCGATTTTATAGCTGGGTTGAATAGAGAAGGGAATCTTGTTCACTGTCGGAATTATCGGAATGCTGCAAAATGGGTTTTTACGCTTTTTTGGGAGACAGGATTGATTGGTCAATGGAGCGTATCACTCGCATGATGAATGATTTTTATGCTGGAACTGGCCGGGGTGTTTGCCGTCAAGACGGTGAAGAAGAGTTTGGGATGGTTTGTGCTGTTTTTAATGCTGCTGTTAAGTTGGGGGGTGATTGAGAGGAATCCTGGAATGGGTGTGGAGTTGCCAAAGGATAAAAAAGACGGATTCTGGAAGCCCTGCTAGGCGCGGGTTTGCACTAGAGGAGTTGCGGAGAGTATTGGAGCGATGTGATGAGGAGTGGAGGAGTATGGTGTTATGTTCTCTTTTATCTTGGCGGCCAGAGGTTGGGGGATGTGGCGATGCTGAGGTGGGATGCTGTGGATTGGAAAAAAAAAAGGGAGTGGTGAGATTTGTGGCCCAGAAAACAGGCCGGGAAATGGTGGTGCCGATGGTTCCGGCTTTGGCTGTAGTGTTGCGGAATAGGAAGGCTGTATGCGGAGAGGAGGCTGTGTTTGTTCATCCGTCGCGGGCTGAGATGTATGAGCGATCAGGGAGTAGCAGGCTATCTGCGGAGTTTTCCGGGATGCTGTTTGATGCCGGGTTGATTGATCGTGATCCACGGCTAGCAGGGAAAAAGATACAAGAAATTAACTCCGGCCAGAGACGGAAAAAAGAAGGATGAAGAATGAGCTGTCTTTCCACTCCTTGCGTTATACAGTGGCGACGATGCTGCATGATGCCGGGGTGGTGCCTGCGATGGTTCAGGAGATTGTGGGGCACTCTTCTGCCGCTGTGCATGCAGGGGTATATTAAGTTCGGTGCCGAGGCGACGGAGCAGGCGTTGGAGAAGTTGCCGGAGTTGTAATTTTCTTTTTATTCGCACGAAAAGAGAAGATATGTGCGGATATGTGCAATGCGTTATAAAGATGGGAGTTCAAATGAATTGAGTATATCATAGCATGTAAGAGTAGAAAAG
>VOFK01001019.1_pt1 | contig 34231 bp, 42 predicted proteins | sample 5384121 | NCBI WGS metagenome assembly VOFK01 (sample SAMN12384730, study PRJNA508395) | human gut metagenome | isolation source: healthy gut J | host: Homo sapiens | reverse complement strand
ATTGAATTAACATAAAATTCAAGAGTTTGACAGTATTAAAAATAGAGAATGTAAATTTGAGAACAGCTTAAAGCCACTGTTCATACTATCACAGTGGATATTCTCTATTACGACATTACAGGGCGGCGATTATTCCGCAAGCTTTAAAATGCATCTATACGTGATGCTGCATGGAATGTAAAAGGCGGGAAAGGGACAAAAATAAACCAGGTTTACTTTTGTGTGCGAGCGGACTTTATACATTACATGACGTACTTCAAAAAAAAATGATTGAACGAACATGAAATAGAAAATCGTGCAGAATGGCTCTTAGCTAATGCACAGAATATTTGGAAAATATAGAATATTCCAAATCCATAAAAGTTGAATGAAAAAACCAATATGAGAATTTTACAGGGTGGTACAAAATTTGTAAAATTTTTCATATTGGTTTTTGATAATCTGCAAAAATTATAAATTTGGATATTAAGGAAAGTTTCGGATTTTTGATTTTTATGTATTTTTCAATTTTGGATATGGCTCGAAATTGGTAATTTTGCTGGAAGTGTATCCACACTTCCTGTCCTTGCTGTTTTTAAAATCACATAGTGATTTCACAGGGATATAGAGATATTTAGTCTATTTTATATTCCCTGTGTTGTGACCGGAAAAATTCGGGGAACCAAGTGTATATTTATGCTGAATGTGAGGTACTGGGGGAGCACAATCCTCAGCAAGAATTCAACATCCGGAAAATGCCGTATTGCTAAAATAGCGATATGGTATTACCGGGGTGGATCTTGCTCTAATGTGTACAGAACCTCGGCATAAATAGAAAGAATGGGTTTGGGGAATCCCCAGCAAGATAAAAACCTGATGAAAGAACATTTGTCGGAAAGACAATATTGTTAAACACAGGTGGATCTTGCTTTTAGAAAATGATTTGCCATAATGAGTTAGAACATGGGAGGAGGAAGCGTTAAAAAAGAGAGAGCCATAAGCAACTCTCTCTGTGATAAAACCAAATAGTTATAGTATCAGTGATTCGGTAAGATTACAAAAATCCTTAACAGGAATATTTTCTTTAAGTGGTAAAGCTGTCTCTAAAAAAGGTTTCGTCTGCAAATCTTTCGAGTTCAGAATCAAAATGTATAATTGAAGCATTTGTATTTAATTGGTATGGTGGAATTGTAATAAAATAATCATAATCTTCGTAAGAAGGAGTGGCGCAAGAAACTTTAATTTTTCCGTCCAATTTCAATTTTGCAAATTCTCCATAAATGGCAGTTAAGGCTTTTTTCCTTTCTTCATCAGAAGTAATTCTATCTACATATCTAATATACCAATAATCTATAGTTCCCTCTTTTAATTCAATTAAATAATCGTATGATCTGGGCGTTCCAGATTTTATTGTCCATTCAACTTTATGAAGACTTGTCATCATGGAAAGTCCACGCATTAAAGTAGAAAAAAACAATTTTTTCATGCACCTGAACAGTAGAGAGATCCAGAGAAAATCCATTGTCTGCAATTATCTTTTTTCGTTCCCGTATTTTCTTAGAAGAATATCCCGTTGCATCATATAATTCTTGGATAAGTTCTGGATCATCAATGGCTTTTGCAATTTTATCAATAGTGCTTTTATATGGTCTTCCAGATCGGGCACCGTTGAGCATTCGTGAAATGGTTGCATTATTTAAGCCTGTTTGTTCAGATAATTCTTTTTGTGTTTTTTTCTGTAAAATGATTTGAAGTATATTGATGAATCTTTCCTGATCGTAAACGCTGTCAGGATTTATTAGTGTGCCTGAATTTGATATAAATTCGCTCATTCAAATCTCCTCTTGACTTCTTTGACTTTGTATAAATTGACTTCTTGTATTTTATCTTATCAATTATATCCCTAAAAATCAATTTAAAACATAAAGAAATCAAAAAATGCTTTTATTGATGTTCTTACAAAAGTCAAAGAAATCAAAAACGTAATTGACATTTTGATATCTTTGTGTATAATGTAAATCAAGAAGTCAAAGAAGTCAAACGAATCGAAAAGAAAGGAAGGAGGGCTGTGGATTGAAATATAGGGTTGTTTCGATTTTGAAAGATAATAGACCACGTTTTTTGATTATTTCTGATATTGAAGAAATTGAAATCCTTCCATCAAAGTATTTGAAGCATCTGGATCAGATTAATGCTTCTCCGAATACTGTAAAATCTGCAGCTTTCGCACTTTCATATTATTACAATTATCTGCAGGAGCAAACGATAGGATTGGATGAGATTATATTGCGATCCTATTCAGAGCAGAATAAACATTTTATTGATTTCTTGTATTGGGTTAAGAGTGGAAAGCATACTGAGCATAACACACAGACGAGCAATAAGACCTGCAATATGTATCTTGGTGCAGTCTTCAGATACTACCAGTTTTTGGCACTGGAAGATGTTTTGCCAATGCTTAAAGTCTTACGAGTAAAAAAAGTATCGTATTTTGACAGTATGGGAGTAAATCATCAAAATGCAGTGAATTCGTTTAAAGGTTTCTTCAAAGAAGAAGAACCTAATCTGGAAGAAATAACATCCGAAGAAATACAGGAGCTGATAAATGCCTGTACGAATGATAGAGATCGATTGCTGATAGCAATGATGGCAGAAACCGGTCTTAGATTAGGGGAAATTCTAGGAATCCATTATACCGAAGATATTGATTTTGAAAGAAGGACGGTTCGGGTAAGGTATCGTGAATCCAATACCAACTTGGCAAGAGCAAAAAATGCAGAATATAGAATGGCTTTGTTAAGTAATACAACTTTTGAGTTCTTGGTTAAGTACATTTCTGATAACCGAAAAAGTCTGATGAACTCGGAGTATCTATTTACAAAATTGACTGGAAAAAACAAAGGGGAGCCATTAGATGCGGATTCTGTGTATAGCATGTTGAAAAGGCTATCCAAAAAAACGGATATCAATTCCCATCCGCATCAGCTCCGACACTATTTTGCGGAGGAAAGAAGAAAAGAAGGGTGGGATTTGAATGACATTCGTTTTGCCCTGGGGCATAAGAAAGTTGAAACTACCATTAAATACTTGGGTGAAAATAATGAACGATTGATAGAAGCAACAGATCAATACTACTCAAATAATGAAGATTTATACCAAATTGCAGATTTTCTGTAAAAGGAAGGAGGGATTACCTTGGCAGTATTAAAAATTGTTCCGAAGTTATATCAGGAAAAAATATCTGAGAAATTAAAGGAAGAAATATCTTTGGTTACAAATGGAGAAGCAAAATATTATAACCGGTTATACAAATTTTTTCAGTATACAGATATACAGTGTACTGCAGATATTAACTATGAAACGAGAAAAATGTATATGGATTCTCTTGAAAAAGAGGATATTTCAGAAAAATATAAAGTGGAATTACTGAGCTTATTTGATCGTTTAAAAATAGAAAATATGCCAGATGTCTATTCACAAGGAAAGCCCTTCTCTGTAGAACAGGAGTTTTTTAAGCAAGACAAATTGTTTTTTGCTGTATATCCCCAATAAGAAGAAAGCACAATCTTTCCGTCAGGTGGTCGATAAGAATGATTTGTTATGGGACTTAACGAGGATACATTCATCACAGTTGGTGCGACAGACAAAAATATTGCTGTGTGAAATTCTGAATATGGATAAGGCACAAAGACATCGAAGATATTTTTTAGAACCATTAAAAAAGCACTTATACGATTTTGCGATAAGTACGGAATAGATGATATTGAAGAAATGGAACAGGCAGACGAAAACAGATTTTATCTGTATTTAAATAATGAGCCGGAAATTATAAAAAAACAGGCTTCTAAGATTGTTGAGTTTGCGAGAAGAACGTTATTTCTGACAGATCCAGAGACAAATTGGCGAGCGTGTATCTGGTATATGGATAGGTTTCAGTTTGATAAATCGAGAATCAATGCTAGTTCACCTGTTAAAAGCCTTTCATTTATTAATATTTACGAAAAAGAAAATCGTTGGTATTTACAATTATACGCAAAATATTTGGTCGGGATATCTGATCTGTCTTTATCAAATATCCGAAATACAATAAGTTTTATTTCACAATTTTTAAAATATCTGGATGGACAGAGTAAGAAAGTAACTGAACTGGAGATACAAGATATAGCGGATTATGTGTCTGTTTTGGATAAGTCCGATATTAAGTATTCCACTTTTAACCGATATATCACACATATGCATACATTTCTACAGTTTTTGAAAATGAAAAATATTGAAGTGTTGAAGTTTTATCCGGAACGATTTTTAAAAAAAGGTTTTTCGGAACACAATGAAAGAAGTGTTCCAGAAAAAACAATTGCTCATCTAATTAAGGAGCTGCCGGCATTCCCAGAGCATTTACAGTTGATGTATTTGATTTTGTTTTGCACAGGAATTAGGAAAAGCGAGGTTTGTACAATAAAATCGGGAGCCTTTTATTCACAAGGCAATGAGAATTGGATGCGCATATATCAAAGCAAAATGCGGAGAGAAAAAGTCATTCCTGTTCCCAGTTTATTGGTTGGACTGGTGAATGATTATGAAAAAAAGTACGGAATAAAAAATGGGGAGTATTTATTCAAAAATAAAAAGGGTGGTGCATTTAATGGACAGACATTTTCAAATCAGATGATTCGGGAGTGTAAGGTTCGTGGGATTGCCTGCGGAGATTATATCTTTAGAGCACACGATTACAGACATAACCTTGCAACTTCAATGTACGGAAATGGGGTTTCTATACAAGGAGTACGAGATTATCTAGGACATTCAAGTGAGAATATGACAAAACAGTACATTGATTTCATGCCGGAACGTATTGTATCGGCTGAAGATAAATATTTCTCTAAAAATCAGTCATTTAAATTGAAAGGAGCAGAAGATGATGAAAGGTAATATTAATTTGATTTCGTATGACTGTTATCAACAAGCTACAGAAAAACAGTTGGCAGGGCTGAAATGGAAGGAAAACAGGGTGTACTACATATCAGAGATTCATAATGAAAAGATGCAGGATGAGATTTATGGGTATATCGACGATAGATGTAGACGTTTATCATTATCAACGGTAGTAAATGATATTTACAGATTTGATCTGTTGAAAGAATTTCTGAATGAGAAGTGTACAAGTTGTAGCAGCATTACTGATAAAAAATGGGAAGAACTGGAGAGAAGTTATAAAGCATTTTTATATAAAAAAGGATTGGCGCTGTACGTTAGAAGAAATAGACCGGATAGGCGGAATGTTGAGCAGCAAAGTAGCGCTCAGATTTCTTTTTCTGAAAATGTATTATGAGTATGTTGTGAAGTGTAAAACAGCAGATATTCCAGAAAATGAAAAAAGATGTATGGGATATGAGAAAGTTGGATATTGTGCCAAGGAGTAATCCGATTCGTGGAAGATATAGATTAGATTTTCGTGAGATCAGGCAGAAAGAATTTAAAGAGATAATAAAGAAAATATTGTATAGCCACTGCCAGACAAAAGCAATGGGTAGTATAAAAGGTGAATTGCGTGGATTCCGTCGGTTTGCTAGCTTCATGTATGATCGGTTTCCAGAAGTAAAGCACTTTACAGAAATTAGCAGGGATATGATAGAAGATTATCTGGTTTATATAAAAACGGATACTGGTCTTACATCAGTCAGTTACACGACAGAGCTGTCGGTTTTGGATAATCTGTTGGATGAAATAGGGCGTGAACTGGAAATAGGAAATATATGCAACCTTTTTCTGTCCAGTGATTGCAGAGCATATGACAACGCTTTACCAGAAGCGTATTCAGATGCAGAAATCAGGAGATTTAATTGTGCATTAACAAAATTAAAGCCCCAGTTAGGCAGATGTTTAATAATACATCAGATGCTCGGTACAAGAATAGAGGATACGTTGACTTTGCGAAGGGATTGCTTATCTGAGAAATCAGGACATTATTTTATAACTATTATCCAGCAGAAAACAAGGAAATACAAAAGACCAGTTAGCGATCAGCTGGTAGAATTGATTAGAAAAGCAATAGAAGTTTCAGAAAAGGAGCATCCAGATTCAGAATATATTTTTCTGCAAGATAATGGAAAATTGTATACAGATTCAATGCTGAAATATCATGTAAATATCATGATTTATGAAAATGATATCAGGGATGATAAGGAAATTATTTTGAGTTTCGTACACATCGTTTTAGACATACTTTTGGAGTAAAACTTACAGAAATGAAATTAGATGATGATAGCATTGCAAGGCTGTTGGGGCATAAGGATACACGAACCATACCACATTATCGGCGGTTAAGAAACGAAGCATTAGCGGAGGATACAAAGGCTGTACGAGATGAAATGAATGAATTATTAGCACAATACAGGAGGGAAAAGGAAAATGCAGAAACACGATAAAATGGTAGCACTGGCAAAAGAAAAAAGTGCGGAAATGACGGAAACAGCAATAACAGCTATTGAAACAATGTATAGAAAAAATATAAAAATTTCAGTTGCTGAACTTACAAAACTAACAGGACTTTCCAGAGGTTTTTTTCTATAATAATCCGAATGTGAAACAGGTCATGATGGAATTGAAGGAAAAACAACAGGGAATGATATTGCAAATCCTAAAAGCGATGCTATTGCAAAAGCACAGGAAGCACGGATTAAGAGTTTAGAACAGAAATTATCCGATAGTGTTCCAAAAAACGAATATGAAAGTCTTCAGAAAAAATATGAAGAATTACAGGTGAAATATAGTCAAATGAAAAAGGGAACACTGTTGAAGATGTACGACCAATTATAGGAAGAAAAGGAGAATATTTTATGCAGAACGAAATTTATGATGAGAAAAATGGACTTACTTATATGTTATGTGGAGATTATTATTTGCCGGAATTGGCACTTACAGATATCGAACCAACTTATGGGAAATATGGGATGCTTCGTAAAAGCTATTTACAGGAACACAGAAAGGCAAAATATCAAATATTGTTGTTACAAGGAAAACTTGTCGAGCATTTGAATCAGATTGATGCAGAAGCAAGGGATAGAGAAGAACAATTAGTAAAACAGATGATGGAGAAAGAAGGAATTACAGAGGAATTAAAAAGGCAAGACAACATGGAATGGACAAGGAGGATGAATATCATTTGTCATGATGCAGAAGAGATGATTTTGACGGAAATGATATACACGAAAGGATAATGAACTGCATTGGATAGCAAGAATTTTGCAGCCCGGATATCAAAAAAGTGGAAGTCCGGATAGCAAAAAAATGGAAGTCCGGCAAGATTCTTGCTGTCCGGAAAGACAAAAAAGTGAGGGATTAAAAATGTTGGTTAAGTACATAATAAAAGTGTTTTTATATTTAATTCTTGCAGTAATGACATTGATTCGCTGGTTATTAAAAATTCCGATGATGTTGGGAAATATTTTGCTTTACTTTTTATCAATTATATTTATTCTGACAGGTGTTTTGAGTTATGGATTTGCATTGGAATCTGCAAGAGAATGTGGTCGAATGATAATAATTGGGATGGCATTTGGTGCAATACCAGACTTTGTCCCATTTTTGGGAAAAAGTTTAGAGACATTGGTTGCCAAACTGTTGAGTATGACAAATGAATGAGAAAGTCAATATGAAAGAGGGCTGTGAAAGGCTCTCTTTTCTTTTTTTGCAACTGTGGAATGGCAAGATAATAACGTTATATACAGTGTATATTAAGTACAGATATTGTATTTCTGCATGATGGGAACATAGGAGTCCATATAAAAGGCTTTTATATGTACTATATAATAATTATATATATAACGTATATAAGGATGGAAAATATAGATTAGAGGGAGGAGCATAGGAACGATATGAACATTAAGTATAGGTTATTGTGTAAAAGGTTAATAGAGGAAAGGAAGAGAGTAGGTGTCATTCAATATTATAATGTACTGTTCATAATGGAGCTATTGTCAGATAAAGACATATGGTCTTTAGAACGGTGGGTGAACGGTATAAATAACATATATATGAAAGATATACATAATTGGTGTAGAATACATTTTGTTAAATATCACACTGTATTTGTTTACAGGAAAGAGTATCCGGTAAAAGCAAATATTTGGAATGGGTATTCATATACAAGGTGGCGGATGGAGCGGTTGATGAATTTGGGATAAGATAAAATAGTGCATGCATGAAAGGGAACCTTAAAGTAGAGTGTTCTTTTGAAAGTATGGATAGAACGAAGGATGAAGGCTCTGCGCTATTCGTTTGGCAGAGCCTGAGCATTGTCCTGATCCGTAGAAAATAAATCTAACTGACCTTCTGGAGTGGAACTTTGACCGGATTCATCTTCAGTTGAGTGTTCTCTTTTTTTGGGTGTTTTATGAGTGTATAATTTTTCAAAAGGAAGTGAATACTTGGATTTTTTATTGTATTCTAGTAAAAGAGCTTCTGCGAATCCTAATGAACCGGCACGACGTTCTCTGGCAGTACGACTGATTTCTCTGACAGAGACACGCCCAACTTTTTCTTTGAATGTGTCATCTTTCATTGTTTCTCCATAAGCATTATCCAGACGGGCAATAGCATTAAGCATATTGGAACTAAAGGACATAGGCGCACCTTCCCATGTGGCAACGCAAAGGCGTAAAACACGATCAAGAGTGTGAAAACCATATTTTTCATAGATATTAATTAAAGTGGATACAGCACATATACCTCCGGGGCGAGAGGAAGAAGTAATAGAGAGATCATATGATTCAACAAGGTCACGAATAATAAGTTCTCTATCATTACCAGCTTCAATATTAGCCATGAATATTTCATAAGGTAGTAACGATTTGACATATTTCATCTGATTTGCAAAAATATCTGCTTCTTGGGTGTAAACAAGATCATCATAAACCATACACCAGACAGGAGTTTCTCTTGATCCAGAGATAAGAGCGACAATTTCTATAGTGTGTTGTCCGTTGAATACATAATTTATCCCATCACGTCTACTTACTTTTACAGGGTTTATCTGATAAAGGTCAAAATTAGCTGCAGCACGCTGAACGTGTTTGATGGAAAGATTACGTTGGTAATCTTGATTTGAACATAAATTTTTAATAGGTATTTGCTCAAAATGCACTTGGGGAACAAACTTTTGTAAATCTTCGGTATTTCCATCCATAATTATATTTCCTCCAATTTTTTTAAAATATTATTTGTGGTTGATATTAGACACATAAGCTGATATTTAAGCTTGTATTTTGCTGTATCAGATGCAATTTTAAAATCTGAAACTTTTAATACTCTTTCGATAGAACTGTTCCATGATGGAATCGTCAATGTAAGACTTGCAATTTCCGCATCTGGATCAAATTGTGGCAGGTTGCGTATTGAAGGAATAGAAACGGAAGATTCTTTCCTTAACATCGGCTTGGCGTAATTATTCCACAGTAATTCCCGTTTCATATCATGATAACTGAGATGTTCTATCTTTTCGGCAAGGAGGTAGTTATTTAGACTTAAAAGCTGCTCTTTTGATAATCCTGAAAGCTCAATAATATTAGCTTGGGAAATCCAGAGCTGACCAGAGCGAACTCGTTTGACCAGATCGGGAACTTTTTCATCAATTATATCTAGTGCACTACTGTAAGCAGAATATTTGTAAACGGTAGCCGTTGCTACATTACATTCTTCGGATATTTTTTTGGCTGCGATGCTTGCACCGGAAATATGAGATTTATTTGTAGATGAAAGTTGTCTTGAAACTAATATTTTTTCAGCATCATATTTTTTCCCAATCAGGTATTTTTTATTGATATTGGTTAAATCCTCTCGTTTAAGTTGGTCAGTACATATCCATGAAATTACATCTTCTTTACTGGAAAAATGTAGTCTTTTTATTCGGAAAGGAATACTGTGTTTACGAAATAATTCATATGCTTCTATGCCATTAATGACAATACCATTCCATGTGCAGATTGGGGTATGATAGGAATGACATAATATCTGTTGTTCAAGTTGTTTATAATCTTTTTCACTGAGATATTGATACAAATTGGTGAATTCTAGTTTTGTTTTTAATGTATATATACTATAATTGCGCATACTCATCTCCCATTATTTCTGATTTGAATTCTGTTTGTGACAGTTTTGTGATGATGTTATCCATGGAAAATAGAGCTATTTTCTTATTTGGGTAAATATTGCCTTCTAAACGGAAAATGTTAAATTTCTCCCAAGAAAGGTTAAGCTGGGAAAGTGAATATAGTAATTCTCGGCTGTACAATTCATAACTGTTACCATTGATGACAAAATAATCCTTAACTTTATGTGCCAATTTATCCTCTGCACAACTAGCCTTTATACCTATCATTTTTTGATCAGGATTAACAAGAAGTTGAATATATTCTGGGTTACCAATTTGACGGAGTGTATTGCGGTGGATTCGTATACGATTCTTTTTAAAGTCAATACATATTAGTGGATGGGAAGAGTGTTTGTTGTTCATAGGATTTTTCCTCACTTTCTGCTGTTGATGGTTTTGCTTTTTCTATGGATTTATCAGTTGCCTTCTTCTTTTCTTGTATGTCAAATACTGCGTAGCCTTCAAATATATTGACTTGCATTGATTTTTGATGTTCTTCCACTGGAATACCGAACTGATTCTTCCATTCTTCAGGATAAGAAGGTGTCCTAGCAGTGGTTACAGTTCCATTGTCTTTTAGAGTACGAGGAAATATTTCAGGTGAAGTTAAATCGAAAATGAACAGTATTTCATTGCCAGAACGAATTAGTTTGCCGAGAATCTTGTACCGATAATTAGGATTCCAGTCCATGAGAGATATCACTTTAGCAAAGAAAATTCGACAGGTGATTTGTTTTGGCGAACGCTTTTTTCCAGAGGAACACCAACGAAAAGAGTCTTTTTCTTCTTCTCGACAGGGACGGACAGCCAGTTTTTTTTCAATGGGATTGACTAATATTTGCACATATTCGACATCGGGTAGTTTTTTTATGCAGGCGGTATTTACAGATACCTTGTAGTTATTAAACGTAAACGAAGGTTCGTAAATATGAGCGAAGAATTCGCCACGTACAACTTGATAACCGTCATAGCTGAAAGAATCATCGTCAATGACTTCCGTTTGATTTGAGGGGCTGGGTGCGACTGTTATTGGCATAGGTGTGTTGATTTTCATCATATCAGAAGGTTCTGTAGTCATATTCCATTGATTTGTAGGTTGCTCGCTCATTGGGTGTCTCCTTTAATTTCTGTAATAATATTCTTTATATTTTGTATAATGGTTTCTTTGGGAGTGGTTTGTAGCTCGGGTTCTTTATAAGGTTTACTTTCTGAAGCAGTCTGCCAGTTTTTGTCCGCTGTAAATTCTGTTAATTCTGGCGCTTGAGATTGAGTATAATAATTATTACCGAAGCTATTCATCCAGTCGGCAGGATAAGCTAACACACTCTTAGAATCAGATATTGTATCAGGCGTATTGTTATTGGGGGAGGATACGTCGTTGGTACTTGTCGGTATTCGTATTTCTGTATCGTCCATGTTGAAGATAAGGACATTTTCATTGCCTTTTTGGTGTGCAACTCCTAATATTCTATATTTGCATTTTTTGTCCCATTTAAATATTTCGTATAATGTTGGCAAAAATGCAGCGCCGGAAATTGGTTTTGGAATAAGTTGACCATCTTTGAGACGTGACCACTGCACTTTATTTTTTGTTTCCGAGGAACATGGTCGGATAGCAAGTAGTTTTGATCTTGGGTGTATTAGCATTTCGACAAATTTTATGTTTGGAAATTTCCGTATAGCGTCTTTGTTAAAAGAGATCTGTTTATATGAAAAAGAAACAGAAATCCGACCAACCGAGGAGAAAAATTGTCCTCTGGCAACTTCATAGTCTCTTAAATCGAAGGAACCGGCGGAAGCAGTAACTGTATCAGGTGCATTCATATTTGCCGGTTTAAGGACGCTTTGAGATGCTTCAAAGTAGTCTCTAGCTTTAAATCCAGACCATCTTGGATTAATGCTTATAAATCCACTTAGAGAGCCTTCTTGTATCACATGTAATTCTGGTAAAATCTCCTTATTTCCATATTTCGCATTTGTAATTAATTTTTGAACAGCTATGAAATCATCTCGGGAGATAATAGCTTCGTGATGTCCGACTTTTCTGTATTGATTACGGTCTTGATTGTTTTTCCTTGATTTATGGTCAAGATAATTCGGAGTCCATGTTTTTCTCGCCAGAACATCCCCACAATGGCGTTCATTTTGAAGGATTTGTAGTATGGTACTGGATGACCAGACATCATTATTCTTTTTTGTTTTACAACCGAGTTCTGTCAAAGAATCAGCAATTTGTTGAGTACTGCTTCCATTCAGATACATATAAAAAATAAGCTGCACAATTTTAGCTTCATGTGGATTGATTACAAGATCTCCATTTTCGTCTTGGTCATATCCGAGCAGAGGAGGTGTAAGGAATATTCCCCGACGAAAACGCATTTCAATGGAAGAATTCATAATTTCACTTTTGGTATGACTTTCTTCCTGTGCAAGTGTTGACATGAATGACAGAATCATTTCGCTTTTGGGATCAAGAGTATTTAAATGCTCTGTTTCAAAAAATACACCGACGGGTGGACGGAGTGAAGAAAGCTCTCGTACATATCGGATACAGTCAACAACGTTTCTTGCAAATCGTGATACACTTTTTGTTATGATTAAATCAATTTTTCCGGCTTCACAATCTTCAATCATTTTTTTGAATGCATCTCTATGTTGAAGCGAAGTGCCGGAAATGCCTTCGTCGGCATATATTTCTACAAGCATCCAATTCGGATTTTTATTTACTACATCCTGATAATGATTTTTCTGCAATTCATATGAGGATGTTTGGCGTGGATCATCCGTAGATACCCTTGCATATACAGCTACTCGTAGTTTTTTCTCTGTTTTAAAAATATCCTCTGGTGGAAGTGCCGGGATTACTTCCAGTTCTTCTGGATCAATACCTTTGTATCTTTGCCGGATTCTGGCTTTTTGTTCATCAATATTACTGCTTCGTTCTTCACTTTCTTTCATCAATAGCGACATCCTTTATAGTTGATATAACTATCATAGAATTTTTGGATTGAAAAAAGACATAAACCATCAGTTAAGTGATTAACAGATGGTTTATGTAGAAATAGATATTTGATTGTTATTGAATGATTTAATAATCATTCGGGTTATCAGCATCGTAATTGTGTTTTGAGGATAGATGCCAATCATTGATTCGTAAAATATTCTTTATGGCTGAAAGAACCTCGAATATGTAACGTTTTTCAGTGCTGGTACAATCTGCCATTAATAAATCGATATCAGTTTGATATTCCGTAGGATTGTATAACAAGTTCCCATAGAGTAATTCATCAATAGTAATTTCAAGTGCATTGCTAATTTTGATTAAAGATTCTAAACTGGGTTTACGCTTGGCATTTTCTATATAGCTTATATAAACAGTAGAAAGATCAGCGATTTCAGCCAGCTCCTCGGCAGACAATCCTCGTTGTTTGCGGGTTTCTCTTATACGTTTGCCTATAAGTGCATAATTTATTTCCATGTCCTCACCTCCTTTCCATCACAACTTGACTTTTTTGTGTTGTAGATAGAAAAAATGGTGAGTTATACAATAGTAATTGGTTGTATAAAGAGAAGTATATCATATGTATATAGCAAAAAGAAGATTGTCGATTGATGGGAGAAAAAGGCGATGAGTTGTAATTGAACAACAGTGAAAAAAGGGTTATCATTTATGTATTAAAAATTATGTCTGGGAGGAAAATACATGGCAGATAAAGAGGAAATCAAAACACTGGAGGAATTAGAGGAAAAAGGAAGAATACTGCGGGAGTACAAAGAAAAATTCCGGCAGATGTGCCAAGAAAATAAAATGATAAAGGGTTCGACAGTGCTGAAACTATATGATAAAATTGAAGAGGTACAAAGAGAATATGAGCATTTAGATAATAAGCTGACATTAATGGAATACAACTTTATATAGTTCTATTTTTTTTGTTTTAATACTACTGTTTCCCTTAGTAAATACTTGCAAGATACATCTCTAATATTTTTGCGGATTTCTAGTTACAATTAAGGTAACTACTATCGGAAAGAGGTGTATTTACTTGCGTACAGAGGATTATATTGCGGACAATATTATAGCTTTATGTAAAAAACGTGATATGAGTAAATATCGGCTGTCACAATTGACTGGTATATCTCAATCTTCGATTGGAAAAATTATTGCTAAAGAAAGTTTACCAACCATGCCTACTGTAGAAAAGATATGTGATGCACTGGGAGTAACAATGGCACAATTCTTTGCCGGAATGGATGTTCCAGTAAGCTTATCAGAATCACAACAAGAGGTTTTGAATATTTGGAATAATCTTGATGAAAAAGAACAGAATGTAGTGATACAAATGCTCCGGGGACTTCAAAAATAAAGGAAACAGTTGTAACGAAAATGTTGACTGTTTCTTTTTTTATGGAGTTGGGAGATTATGGTGATTGAAAAGAAATATTATGATATTGCACAGCGTGAATTGGAAGAAATGCAAAGAGAAATTAATGAAGAAAAAGCGCAAATGTCAGAAGAAGAGATACTAGAGGATAAAAAATGGCATGATGAACAATTGGAAACAATTATAAAAAAGGCAGAAGCTCATATGCGTTGTTTTAAGAAAGTTCCAGATCCTCAAAAAGTAGTGAAGTTCACTTTTTTACAAAAAGATGCATTGGAAATTGCACGAAATATGCAGATGAATATAAAAACTGAGCGTAAAGAAGATGATTTATGGGGGACGATAGAAATGTCATTTAATAATATGTGGTTTTTAGATTCGGCTCCTAGTGAATGGAAAGATATTTGGAATAACTTGATGAAAGAAGCTCAGAGAGTGTATATAGAAGCAAAAGATAACATGATCATGTATCAATATTATTATGATTTGGCGGTAGAAGTTCCTTGTGTGTAGACAAAATACAAATAATGATATATGAATGCTGTTCTGTAATAATTTTATGATATACTGTGGATATGATATGTAAAAATAGTCGGAGAAAGATTGGTGAATGTACGATTATTTAGGAGGAAAAAAGCATGACAGATGCAGAACAAAGAGAGGCTGCCCGTCAATTTGTAAACCGATGGATGGGAAAAGGGAAAGAAGATGAAGATGGACGTTCTTATTGGATTGATTTATTGACGAATGTTTTGGGAATGGATAATGTGACAGAACGTTTGAACTTTGAAAAGAAAGTTGTAATTGATGGAAATACAAAACGTATTGATGTATATATTCCTGAAACACGAGTAATTATTGAACAGAAGAGTCTTGGAAAAAAGCATTGGATCAGAAAATCAGGAATTCAGGAGATGTTGATCTTACTCCATTTGAACAGGCAGACAGATATAATGGGAAGCTGACTTTTGATGAAAGAGCTCGATGGATTGTTACGTCAAATTTTGCTGAAATTTGGATTTATGATATGAACCAGAAACAGCCAGAACCGACAAAGATTGCTTTTAGATGAATTACAAAAGCAAATATCCATTGTTGGACTTCTTGGTGAAAAAGGAAGTAAAGACAATATCGCATGAAATGGAAGTATCAATAAAAGCAGGAGGTATTGTTGGGCTTCTTTATGATGCGTTTTTAAAACAATATCGTATACCAGATATTAAGGAAAAGGATGAAACATTTGAGCAGAAAGAAAAAAAGAGAGCATAAACTAAAGAGTCTGAAATGCTTTATGTGTGCGAATTGTTTTTTGCTTGTATGCAGAAGATGCTGGTATTTTCGGAAAGAGAAATATGTTCCATGATTATTTGGAAACATATGAAGTAAAGGATTGCCGGAGAGCTTTATTAGAATTATTTAAGATATTGGATACACCTGTATCAGAGCGAGACGAGTATTTGGAAGAAGAACTTGCTCAGTTCCCGTATGTAAATGGTGGGTTATTTGCTGATGAAACTATTGAGATACCACCCTTTACAGAGGAAATTAAAGAATTACTTCTTACAAAAAGCGTCAGAAGATTTTGACTGGAGTGATATTTCTCCAACTATATTTGGAGCGGTATTTGAATCTACATTAAATCCTGAGACCAGACGTTCAGGAGGAATGCATTATACATCTATTGAAAATATACATAAAGTTATTAGTCCGCTTTTTTTGGAAGATTTGCAAAAGGAATTTGATAGTATTAGAGCAATTCAAGTGAAGCGTACCAGAGATAAAAAATTGGAAGAATTCCAAAATAAATTGGCATCACTTACATTTTTTGATCCTGCGTGTGGTTCCGGAAATTTCCTTACAGAAACATACTTGTCGCTTCGTCGTTTGGAGAATGAGGTGATAAGGGAAAAAGTTGGCGGACAAATGACATTGGTAGAGGTAAATAATCCAATTAGAGTTTCTATTCAGCAATTTTATGGAATAGAGATTAACGATTTTGCAGTTACGGTTGCAAAAACGGCTTTATGGATTGCAGAATCTCAAATGTTGGAAGAAACGAAAAATATTGTGTATGGATTTAATGATGATTTTCTTCCTTTAAAGACATATGTAAATATCACAGAAGGAAATGCATTAAGAATTGATTGGAATGATGTAATTCCTGCAGAAAAATTATCGTTTATAATGGGAAATCCGCCATTTGTAGGAGCACGTTGGATGGCGTCGGAGCAGAAGGAAGATGTTGAGAAGATATTTGAAGGATGGAAGAGTATAGGAAATCTTGATTATGTTAGTTGCTGGTATAAAAAAGCGGCTGACTATATGGAAAATTATAATATCAGAGCAGCATTGGTATCAACTAATTCAATTACACAGGGAGAAAGTGTTTCGATTCTCTGGAAACCGCTTTTTGAATCAGGTGTACATATTGATTTTGCATACAGAACATTTATATGGGATAGTGAAGCGTCAATAAAAGCGCATGTTCATTGTGTAATTGTTGGCTTTAGTAGAGCTGTAAATAATAAGCAGAAAATAATTTATTCAGGTGAGAACGCAATTCCGGCGAATAATATTAATGGATATTTGCTTGATGCAGAAAATATATTCATTGAAAAAAGAATGAAACCATTGTGTAATGTTCCTGAAATAGCATTAGGTGGGCAAGCAATTGATGGTGGATTTTTAATATTGACGGAAGAGGAAAAGGAAGAGTTTTTGGAAAAAGAACCACAAGCTTCTCCGTTTTTTAGACATTATATGATGGGAAAAGATTTTATTGATCGAAAGCCGAGATATTGTATTTGGCTTGTTGGAGCTGATCCTGGATTATTAAAAAAATGTCCGATGATATTAGAACGGGTGAATAAAGTACGTGAATTTAGACTTAGTAGTACAAGAGCGAACACAAAAAAAGCGGCTGAGAATCCAACTTTATTTGCATCAATACTTGAACATAAAAATCAATATATTGCGATTCCCAAAGTTTCTTCTCAGAATCGTAGATATATTCCAATGGATTATTTAGATGGTGAAATTATTCCGGGAGACAAATTATTCACTATGCCAAATGCATCATTTTATGAATTTGGTGTATTGATGTCGAATGTTCATATGGCATGGATGCGAGCAGTGTGTGGAAGATTAAAAAGTGATTATAGTTATTCAAACACAATAGTGTATAACAATTTCCCGTGGCCTGTAGTAACGGAGAAGAATCGGGAACAAATTGAAAAATCGGCACAGGAAATTTTGAAAGCAAGAACATTATATCCGAATAGTAATCTTGCGGCTTTATATGATCCTTTAACAATGCCAGCCGAGTTACGGCGAGCACATACTGCAAATGATAAAGCTGTTATGGCTGCATATGGCTTTAGTACAAAAATGACGGAAGCAGATTGTGTGGGAGAGTTGATGAAATTATACCAGAAAATGCAATGATAAAAGTTTATAGAGCTGTTTTTTGCTCAAAGTAAAATATTTGAAAACATAGAATATTCCAAATCCATAAAAGCTGAATAAAAACCAATATGAGAATTTTACAGGTGTTACAAAATTTGTAAAATTCCCATATTGGTTTTTTTGTAATCTGTAAAAATTATAAATTTGGATATCAAGTAAGGTTTCGGATTTTTGATTTTTATGTATTTTTCAATTTTGGATATGGCTCCGAAATTGGCAATTTTGCGGAAGTGTATCCACACTTCCTGTCCTTGCTATTTTTTTATAATCACATGGTGATTTCACAGGGATATAGGGGCTGTTTAGCCTATTTTTTCTCCCTGTGCTGTGACCGAAGAAATTCGAGGAACCAATTATATATTTATGCTGAATGTGAGGAACTGGGGGAGCACAATCCTCAGCAAGATTCCAACATCCGGAAAATATCATATTGCTAAAATAGCGATATGGTATTACCGGGGTGGATCTTGCTCTAGTGTGTACTGAGACCTCGGCATAAATAGAAAAATGGGTTTGGGGAATCTCCAGCAAGATGAAAACCTGATGAGAGAATATTGTGATGAAAGACAATATTGTTAAACACAGGTGGATCTTGCTCTGGGGTAAGAAAGAAGTATCTTTATATTATCAAAATGATATTTGGAGTTTATGTTGTTGGAAAGTCGTAAGCAGGAAGATAACTTCAAGTTGTTGGTGCAAATATAATGAATAGAAGTGTCCAGTACATTTTTGGTGATGGGTATTTTGGTGGAATCCATTTTTATTTATTTTTGAATAATAAAATTTTGAATCTGGGCAGCCGATTCTGCCTGCCGGACAATGTTTTTAGATATCTGTAAACGTCACGGACCGGAACTTGATGAAGAACCATCGGATGATGGAAGAAAGTATTTGGAAACACGATAGAAGCAAACGCTGTACTTATCGTCTTGTCTGGCAGGGAAGATTATTAGGCATTAACCAGAGAGATATCGGCAGAGAAAACAGAAGTGATAGACAATGATATTTGTTAGATATGCTTCTTGTCGTTGGCTGCATCATATTAAAACGCTTTTTACGTTAAAAAAGTGCTGTGATCACAAGGCTTTTTGCAAGCAAAAATGAAAAGGCTATATATAGGTAGCCTGTGAAACTGGAAGTGCCCATTTTGGGCCTGATTTAAAGAATAATGTTCTGACAGAGACCAATGGAATGACTCTCTGCTGGGGCTCCAAAAGAAAGGAGAAATGATTATGGAAAAAAATGATGAATACAAAAACAGAGGGTAACACATTTACAAAGAAAATCGGGAAGACAGTCTATGTTGTCCGTTATCATTTCAATGAAAATGCAAAGGAAACAATGCAGGAGAAGATTAACCGGATGCTGGTTACAGAAGCAAGTCGACAGGCAGTGTATTAAAATTAGGTGGATGTAATTGAAGAAAAAAATATGATATCATGTGAGTAACAAATCGGAAGTTGGAGGATACACGCATGAAAATTGTAATCATTAATGGAAGTGCCAGAAAAGGAAATACGCTGGCAGCAATCAATGCATTTATAAAAGGAGCGTCAGAAAAGAATAAAATTGAAATCATTGAACCCGACAAACTCAACATTGCACCATGCAAGGGATGTGGTGCCTGTCAATGTTATAATGGATGTGTTGATCAGGATGATACAAATTCCACGATTGATAAAATTGCAGCTGCAGATATGATTCTTTTTGCTACTCCGGTATATTGGTGGGGAATGTCTGCACAGTTGAAACTTATCATTGATAAGTGCTACTGCCGTGGTTTGCAGCTGAAAAACAAAAAAGTTGGAACAATCGTTGTGGGGGGATCTCCCGTAGAAAGTATCCAGTATGAGCTGATTGATAAGCAGTTTGACTGTATGGCAAAATATCTTTCATGGGATATGGTTTTCAAAAAATCATATTACGCAACAGCCAGTGATGAACTTGCAAAAAACAAGGATTCCATGAACGAACTTGAGGGGATTGGAAAAATTTATAAAGCACACACCAAATTCAGTTGAACAAAAGCTGCGCGATGGCCTAAAGGCAGCTTTCTTTTTCTCAATAATAAAATAGGTAATGGCAATTCTTACCAGTATTTGATATTGTAAAGTTACCACACAAAACAATTCAATTCAGAAAGACACCACCGCCCATGAAAAGACTACCATTTGAACGCTTTTCTGACAAGCGGTTTTATTATGCTAATGCGCCTCCATGTAAGCAGGGTTTTTCATTAACTACTGATTTTACATGGAGGATTTTATTATATGTACGAAGAAATTTTTAATCAGATTCGATCTGCTGCGAATAAACGGAATCTCAAGGATTCCACAATTCATGCATACTGTACCAGTGTTGCTCATTTTTTTGAACCACACAGCCAAGGATATAGATGCATTAACAACTGACGATGTTGATACATTCTAACTGAAAAGAAACTTTCCGGGATTTCACCAGAAACATACAATCACTACCATTCAGGAATCCGCTTCTTTTACAAAAAAGTATTGAAGATGAATTGGGATGATGATGACATACCTCGTATGAAAAGGGACAGGAAGTTACCAACGGTGCTTACAAAAGCAGAAATATCAGCTATTCTTGATGCTACGCCAAATCTGAAGCACAAAGCTATGATTGCTACTATGTATTCAGGCGGACTTCGTGTTTCAGAAGTCACACATCTTCATTATGATGATATTTCACGCACGAACAAAACCATACACATCCGTGATGGGAAAAGTCGCTCTGATCGTTATACTTTGCTTGCAGACCGGACGCTCGAGATATTGACAGAATACTGGTTTCAATGTGGCAGACCAAGAGGGATTTTGTTCCCAAGTTCATGGACAGGGGATTATCTTACAAAAGATAGTGTCATTCAGTTTTTTCGTGAAAGTGCCAAAAGAGCAGGCATTCAGAAACACGTCTCCACGCATTGTTTACGTCACAGCTTTGCAAGTCATCTGTTTGAATCCGGCTGTGATGTAAAATATATTCAAGCGCTTCTGGGACATCGTGATCCAAAATCAACAGAGGTTTATCTGCATGTAAGCAATAAAACTCTGCTTGGAATTAGGAGTCCATTTGATGAGATGGGTGGTGAATGATTATGGATAAATCATGTACGATACAAGATGTATTTGAACGGTTCTATCCTTCTTATGAAAAGAGGAATAGCCCTCCTGCTCATCATAGAAAAACAGCTTATCATATCATGAACTGTAAAACAGGCGCTTTTGGTGTAAACATCAGTGTTTGTGAGGACTGCGGATGTATCAGTGTTCACAACAACTCCTGCAGAAGCAGATGCTGTCCCATGTGCCAGGAGTTTCCGAAAGAGAAATGGATTGATGCACAAAAAGAGAACGTATTGGATGCACCCTATTATCATGTAGTATTCACAGTTCCTGAGGAATTGAATTCCATTATTTACAGCAACCAGAAGCTGTTATATGATGCACTGTATCATGCTGCTTCAGCCACATTGAATGAATTGTCAAAAGACGCAAAGTATCTAGGAGCTGATATAGGGTATATCTGCATTCTTCATACCTGGGGCTCTGCAATGAATTATCATCCTCATATTCATACCATTGTTCTTGGAGGTGGGCTTGATGATGAAAATAAATGGAAAGACACAGGTGGAAAATTTTTTCTCCCATATGGTGTCATCTCAAAGTGTTCCGTGGAAAATATCTGGATGAGTTAAAAAGCCTGTGGAATGATTCTAAGCTTAAATTTCATGGTACAGCAGAGAAATATCAGAACAGCTATCGTTTTAAAGATCTTCTTGATAAGTGTTATGAAAAGAACTGGGTCACTTACTGTAAAGAAACTTTCAATGGTGCACAGTCGGTTATCAATTATCTTGGAAAATATACCCACAGGATAGCAATCAGTAATCATCGGATCAAATCCATGACGGATACGACAGTTACATATGCAGTAAAAGACTATAAAAACGAAGGCACTGGAAAGAGAAAACAATTTCAGGAGAAGAATTCATCCGTCGATTCATGATGCATGTTCCACCCAAACGATTTGTCAGAATCCGGCACTATGGTCTGCTATCATGTAGAAACAAGAGAAAAAAGATAACTCACTGCAGAAACCTGCTTGGATGCAAGAAATACATTTCTACATTAAAAAATCTAAATGCAGTAGAAATGATAAAGGTTTTGTATCACATCGATGTATGCAAATGTTCTTCTTGTGGAGGGAATATGGTATCACCCCGCAAAGATAAATACAGTTCTTCTTTTTGTGCACATATGAGATGTTAAAATCTACAATTGCATAGAATAAATGACTTCCGCATAGGAGGTTTGTTTGTCATGCCTGAAATTGTTTTCTTGAATAAAAAAACTTTTACCAAAACATCCGGTATGATAAACTTAAGGAAAAGAGCAACGATTGAATCCCCATAGCTATCGGCTAAAGGGACGCGACTTTGTTCACCAAGGTAAAATCGAAATTGATGTAAACGAAAGGGCAGTTTGTATAAAACCGCAAGACTGCTTTTTCGTTTACACCAACTCCGATTGTTTCCTTAACAATTTGTATAAGACAACATTATTGAAATTCAAGGTGATTGAGTATGAAAAGGTGGATATCTGTTTTAGTAGTTTTTAGTTGTATAATAGCTTTTATTTGGATGTGAAAATGGAACTATAAAAGGACAAGCATATTTTAATGCAAAAGTTTTGGAAGTAAATAAAGAATATGTTGATGTTAGGTGTATAGAAGCATTTAATAGTGGGATTTCTGTTGATGAAGAGTTTTCCGTTACAACAGACGTAGTATCAAATAGTGAAGTACCTGAATTGAATGTTGACGATAACATTCGTGTTGTATAATGGCGAGATAATGGAAAGTTATCCAATACAACTAGGAACAATTTATGCAATCTATCTTTTTAGATGAAAATGGAGAAGTGATTCCAAACAACTAACAACTTCCAGTTTGGATGGAACATTATGAAAGATAAGAATATTTTAATCAGTATGGGAATTATTATTTATATCGTTATGTCTGAATTGATAGATTTGTTTATCATATACCTAATGTTATGTATATTCCAGTAGCAGTTCTTTGGTATTGCTTTAATTTTAATTATTTTTCAGGATAAATCTAAATAACAAAATTTGAAGTTGCGGAGATGTAATAATGCATAAAACTATTTTGATTGAAGAAATTACTATTGAGAATGTAACAGAAAAAATAAATGAAAAGTACAAGAAATGGAAAAAGACGGTTATCAGATTAAAACTATGTCCTTTGGTGAACAGATAAAGCTGTGTTGATTTTCAAAAAGTCCTCTACTGACTGACTGTTTAGTTACGAAGCTGAAGCTGTGCATCCGATACACCGATAACCGCCGCCCTCTTGGAACTGTCAGTATTAGCCTGCTTCAAAGTGCTACAAACTCGCTGTTTACCTGCATTGTTGTTCCTTCATTCTGAACTGTCGCAAATTTTGCGACAACCACTTGGTTATCTAATTCTTCTTTCAACACATTATTAATATGTTTACCAATAGTCTTTATCTTGCGTTTCAAATAATACTATTTCATTTGTTTTTTTTTTCCATATTTTTTTCCCCATGTAAGTAACCGTTTTTATATTTTCCACATTTTTATTTATCAATAGTATATCATATTAATAATTTATTTTCAATCCTATTGCTAATTTTCAAAAATGTTGCAAGCGTGCCTCCCCAACTGAATCCAAGATATAGAATATTGTATATAACAAAAAAATCCTCCACTACAAGGTACTCTAGAGCGGTCGGTACTTAGCGGCCGTCTTTTGGGCGCTTACGTACCGCTACCAGCGGAGGGTGGCGCGAGCGTGCCTCCTTGCCCGAATCCAGGACTTAAAAAAAAGTATAAAATAAGGCACAAGAATAGTCCGTAAAAGGTACTCTGGAGCGGTCGGTACTTTCCGTATTGAGGGTCGCTTACGTACCGCTACCAGCGGAAGGTAGCGCGAGCGTGCCTTATAGGACTATTCTTGTGCCTGTATTATATAATTTTTATATCCGATGAATACCACTCTGGATCTCATCTGCCCATCTTTGTAGTTCTTCGGATTTTCCTCCGAAGAGCTTGAGCAGTGTTCCTGTCGGGTTCTCGGTTCCTGCGAATGCATTTGCCTCGTCTGTATCTACGTGCATTGCAAGTGCGAACTGCGGACTGACGCGAACGATGACATCTGCGAATATCGGTGCCCGTTCAAAGCTCTGTGTAATGACAAATACAGAGTCGTTATCTTTACATTTAACTGATATGCCTGTACCGGTGTCATGTGTATATGGCGTTTTTTGCCACAATCACACCGTGGTCTAATTCCACGCGCTTCCACACGGTCCCACCAGTGTACATCCAGGTGTCCCTGCAGTGTCTCCGGACTGACGTATCATTCCTGGAATTCCCAGTTTTCTGGAATCTGTCATAGAGATTTCCACCTGAGTCTCCCCACGGAAAGGTCCAAGAACTGCAACACTCTCGAATGCTCCTTTTTGGTCCGCGGACCTCCAGGCGCTCTTCTCAGGCAAACTGTCCCGGCTGGCTGAGCTCTGACTTAAATGTCAGCTCTTTTCCTTCTCCGAATAATATTTCAAAATCTTCCCGGCACAGATGAATGTGCCTTGCACTTGTCTCGATTGGTATTGCAAGTCCCATGCCTTTACCTCATTTCCCTAATTCATAAATCTTACTATATTCTTTGCTGTGAGATGCACATCATGCAATACATAGCATATTCTTCTGTGCATCTCTACAAGCTTAACCCGAATCTTTCATTTCTTACTATTTACAGATTCAAAAATAAATCTGTCTCTTATCTTGAACATCTGAACAGAAAGATCTTCCCATCTTCTGTCTACTTCCTTCTGAATGCCTCAAGAAGGTCTTCGTTACCTTTCTTGAATAAATGTTTGAATCTACCCTGTGGTCTTAAGAAGTCCTCGATTGGAAGTTTCTTCTTTTGGCTCATAGTTCAGGATCCATTTTCCTTCTACGACCTCGAACAGCGGCCAGTAACATGTCTCTACACCAAGTTTACAGATTTCTAAAATGTCTGGTGTGTTGTATCTCCATCCACGCGGGCATGGTGCCATAATGTTTAGGAATGCTGCACCCGGTGTATAGATAGCTTTTTCGGATTTGATGTGCAGATCTTTAAAGTTCTGTACAAATGTAGTCTGTGCAACGTACGGAATATCGTGTGCCGCAATTACAGATGCCAGATCTTTTTGTTCTGCGGTTTACCATTGCTCTCGCTTCCAACTGGTGTTGTCGTTGTATCTGCATACATAGGTGTTGCCGAAGAACGCTGGATACCGGTGTTCATATAAGCTCCGTTATCGTAGCACACATATACAAAGATCCTGATTACGCCCATTGCCCCGGATAATGACTGAAGTCCGATATCGTATGTACCGCCGTCTCCACCAAATGTAATAAATTTGTAGTTTGTATCCTGTAATTTCCCTTTTCTCTTTAACGCTTTGTAAGCGCCTTCAACACCGCTGAGTGTTGCCCCTGCATTTTCAAATGCATTGTGAATGTAGCTGTCTTCCCATGCTGTATGGATATGTAAATGTAAAACTTCCAGACATCCTGTTGCGTTTCCGATGACTGCTTTGTCTCCCTTCATGAAGACCACGAAGGACATTTCTTACTGCGATTGTTCCGCCGCATCCGGCGCACATTCTGTGTCCAGGAGCAAGACGCTCTGGTTTATTCATTGTCTCTTTAAAAATTGTAGCTCATCTTCTTCGCGCCTCCTTATTCTCTGATTCCCATGTAACGATACATTTCTCCGGCATCACCATCTGCAATGACCTGTTTCAGTGTTTTTCGTATACATTTTCCATATCTTCGACACGCACGTCACGTCCACCAAGTCCATATACATAGTTAATTGCGAGTGCCTGGCTTCTTTGCACGGAATAACGCAGACATCACATCTGCTCAAGCGGGCCACCGTGATTTGTATAACTTTCTGTACGGTCCATGATTGCGATTGCCTTGACATTTTTCAATGCTTCTGCAATCTCATCAGCCGGGAATGGACGGAACACACGAATCTTAATCAGTCCGACTTTCTCCCCCTGCTCGCGAAGTCTGTCTACTGCATCTTTTGTTGTTCCTGCTGCGGAACCACGATAACAACTGCATCGTTCAGCATCTTCCATACGATACCCTCGAAAGTCCGTATTTTCTGCCGGAAAGCTTCTTCAAAATCCTCAGCCACTTCTTTTTACGACACGGCTGACATTTCTTGTTCCTTCTGCCTGGTTACGCTTTGCTTCCATATAATAATCTGTAATAGAGTAAGGGCGACTGCCATCGGGCACCTCCGGATTCAGAAGATAATCTTTCCGGCTCATACTCACCAACAAAAATTCTTGACGTCTGCATCTTCCAGAAGTTCAATATTCTCTACGGCGTGACTTGTAATGAATCCATCCTGACAGATCATGATTGGAAGGCGTACATCTTTATGCTCGAAATGCGGAAAGCCTGAACCATGTTGTCATAAGCTTCCTGATTATTCTCTGCGTAAATCTGGATCCAGCCTGCATCCTCTTGCCCCATACTGTCAGAACGATCACAGTTGATATTGATCGGACCGGACAGTGCCCGGTTTACAAGTGCAAGTGCAAGCGGAAGTCTGTTAGAAGCTGCAATGTAAAGTTCCTCCCACATATAAGCAAGACCACAAGAAGAAGTTGCTGTAAGGCTTCGTGCTCCTGCAGCGGATGCTCCGATTGCTGCGACATAGAACTATGCTCACTCTCGACTGGGATAAATTCTGTATCCACCTGTCCATTTGCTACAAATGAAGCGAAATACTGTGGAATCTCCGTAGATGGTGTAATTGGGAATGCCGGAAATACGTCCGGATTAATCTGTCTTAAAAGCGATTGCTATTGCTTCATTTCCTGATAAACGATCTTTTTTCCTGCCATCTTATTTCACTCCTTCCATCGTAATTGCACCGAACGGACATGCTTTTTACACAAATACCGCATCCTTTGCAATGGTCATAATCAAATGCGCCTCTTTTCATATCCTTAACCGGGATACAACTGTCCGGACAGACAGGTACACATAACAGGCACTGTTTACATTTGTCTTCAATAAATTCCGGCTTTACACTTGTCCACTCACCGGTGTGGAAATCCTTTGAAGTCCCTGCTCCGGCAACGATCATTCCTTCAGTCGATCCTGCCATTTTGTCTTAACTCCTAATTTGCTGATATCTGTAGCCATTATTTTACCTCCTTCAGTGCCATCTCAAGAGCCTTCATGTTACCGTCGATAACCTCTGGCTTGCTGGCGAATTTATGTTTGAAAGAAGCCTGCATCTCTCTTAAAAATGTCTCTTCGTCCATGATATTTTGCAACTTTTACGATTGCTGCAAGAAGCGGTGTATTCGGGAAATATTTTTTCCCATAGCTTCCATAGATACTTTATTTGTGTGCATCAATCGTGTAAAAGTTTTCCTTCGTATCCTTTTCAGATGTGGAATAATCTCTCTTCTTTCGGGCGGGCTGTATTTACAAGGATCGCCCCCTCTTTTTTCAGTCCTGCTGTTACATCTACAGTCTCAAGAAGTGACTCGTCTACAACAACTACGAACTCTGGATCATAAATGTTAGAATGTACTCTCACCTCATCGCTGATTCTGTTGTACGCTGTGATCGGCGCACCCATACGCTCCGGACCATACTCCGGAAAGTCCCTGTACGTATTTACCGGTCTGAAATGCTACGTCTGCCAGCAGAAGCGCAGCAGTCTTGGCACCCTAGCCGCCACGGCCATGCCATCTGATCTCTGTGTGATTACTCATGCATCTTCTCCTTTCTCTTGTTGTGTATAAGTATGATGCCTACAGATTACCCACGCTTTAACTCTTCTACATCTATGCTTCTATTAGTGCAAAAGCTTGTGTCACTGGCATCATATATACAAAAAAGTCCGCCCCTGAAATAGGGACGGACATATTATCAGTTCCGCAACCACCCTGTTCTTCTAAAACAAGTGATATTCACTACGTACAATCATACGTGATTTCTATAACGGGAAATCCCCGTGAAAACTTACCTGATGTGATTCTTTCAGCTTTCCTTCTCATAGAGATGATTTTCAAAATAAGCCTCCCACTGTCTTTCAGCACCGACAGCTCTCTGGGAAATCTCTTATCTCTACTCTTTCTCTTCACAGAATTTAAATTATAGAGCGCAATCTGTTTTTGCGCTACATAAATATTACTATATTCAAAGAAAGGTCAATAGGTTTTTGAAAAATTTCCATGAATGAAATGTTTATAGATACCACTGCGGATGATTAGACATATCACTCGCGTGGTGTTAAATATCACATCTATTATAACTTTGCAAATTAACTATTATTACATTTTTATTATAAGTTCTATCTCTTTTTTTATAGCTTTTCATTAAATCTCACATATTATTTTCAAATATGCTACGATATATAATATAAATCACACACAAGGAGAGCTCTATGAAAGTTTATGAACGTTTATTAAAATATGTCGCAATCAACACGCCATGCGATGAAACCAGTAACACAACACCTTCTTCAAAATGTCAATTTGACCTGGCTAATCTTCTGAAAGATGAAATGCAGGTCCTCGGTGTTTCTGACATTCACCTCACCGAACATTGTTTTCTCTATGGAAAACTTCCAGCCACGAAAGGATATGAAAATGCTCCCTGCACTTGGTTTTATTGCTCATATAGATACTGTATCTGATTATTGCGAACATGCAATTCAGCCAGTCATAACTGAAAATTATAATGGCAAAGATCGCGCTTTGAAGCAGTGGTCTTATTCTTAGTCCTGATATGTTTGAACATCTCAAAGCTCTAACCGGACACACACTGATGCGACCGACGGCACAAATCCATTCTGGGAGCTGACGATAAAGCCGGAATTGCTGAGATTATGACACTGGTTGAACGCTTGCAGTCCCAGCAGATACCTCACGGCCCGATTTGTATTGCTTTTTACGCCTGATGAAGAGATTGGAACCGGTATCTCCCTTTTTGATATAGATTTGTTCGATGCCGATTTTGCATATACACTTGACGGCTCTACGGAGGGGAACTTACAATATGAAAACTTTAATGCTGCCAGTGCCTCTTTTTGACATTCATGGCGTGAGCGTCCACCCCTGGTTCTGCTAAAGATACTATGATCAATGCCTGCCTGCTCGCTATGGAAATTAATAACCAACTTCCCAAGCACGAAACACCACGTGATACTGCAGGTTATGAAGGCTTCTATCATTTAGTTCATATAACTGGAGACTGTGGTTCTGCTCATATGGATTATATTATTCGGGATCATGACAACACTGAGTTTCAAAATCGCAAAAATCACCTTCTTTCCATTGCTGAACAATTAAATGCAAAATGGGGCGCAGGAACCGTAGAACTTGTATAACCGACCAGTATTATAATATGAAAGATATCATTGAACAAAATATCCACTTAATTGAAAATGCAAAATCTGCGTGTGAAAGAGTTGGACTAATTCCTAATGTTTCTCCAATCCGTGGCGGGACTGATGGTTGTCATCTTAGTTTTCGCGGACTTCCATGCCCTGATATCGGAACTGGGGCACACGCTTATCACGGTCCTTATGAACACATTTCTGCCCAAAGCATGGATAAAGTTGTAGACATGGTCATAGAACTGGTAAAAAATCTATTCTACATTTTCAAAATAATCTGCCTAAAAAGATAATTACAACTAAATACTTTCAGCAACACCATATCAAAAAAAAGCGCCGCTCATACAAAAAAATATAAGTGACGCTTTTTCTGATTTATTATGCTAATTTAAAAGGTTTATACTAGTCATTATCATATCTGTGACAGGCTACTTTATGTCCCGGTTTTACTTCTCTAAGTTCCGGTCTTTCTGCCTTACAACGATCTGTTGCATATGGGCATCTTGTATAGAACGCACAAACCTTTAAAATCTTCTGTTCGAACCGGCTGTTCTCCACTTAATCCTTTTTAATTCCGTACGTTTGATATACGGATCAGAACCGCCTCAAACAATGCTTCCGTATATGGATGCAATGGATGCTCAAAAAGTTCTTCTGTCTCTGTCTTCTTTTCCATCAGAGTTCCAAGATACATAACTCCGATTCTGTCTGAAATAAAACGTACCACACCGATATCATGCGAAATAAACAAAAAAGACTTAGTCCCAATTCTTTTTGAAGTTCCACAAGCATGTTCAAAATCTGAGCTTTCCGAATAGACACATCCAGCGCGGAAACCGGCTCATCGCAGACAATGAACTTCGGCTGGATAATCAAAAACTCCGGCAATTCCAAGTCTCTGAACCTGTCCGCCTGATAATTCATGTGGAAACCTGAAATAATGCTCTTCGGAAAGTCCTACCTTTTCAGAATTTCAACTACGGCTTCTCTTCTCTTCTCATTATCTGTCATTCCGTGGATTTTTAAAGTCTCACTTAAACTATCTCCGATTCTCTGTCTCGGATTAAGCGCTGATAAAGTGTCTTGAAATACCATCTGAATGTCTTACGCAGTGGGCGAAAATTCTTTATCACTTAATTTACATAAGTCCCTTTCCATTGTATAAAATCTCTCCACTATCTGCATGGTTCAGTCCAACAATTGTTCTTCCTGTCGTAGATTTTCCGCATCCAGATTCTCCTACCAGTCCGTAAGTTTCTCCCTTTTTCAATAAAAAAGAAAGACATATCATCGACCGCACACATATGTTTCTTCTTTGCAAATAATTTTTCCAGAACATCATACACCGGATATGATTTTTTTTTAAATGTTTTACTTCAAGCAAATGTTCACTCATCTTTACACCTCCTGCTTTCCCGGATTCGGCATATTTCCAACATTTCACTACATGCCCCGGAGCAACTTCACAGGCTGGCGGCTCATGTTCCATGCAGTGCTGATCTGCCATCTTACATCTGGTACAGAAATGACACCCTACCGGTACTTTTTAGATAACGGAGGCACTGATCCTTCAATCACTGGCAGCGGTTCTCCTTTTTTCACTCCAAGGTGCGGAATACATGACAGTAGTCCTTGTGTATATGAATGCAGCGGATTTTGGAACAATTCTTCTGTAGATGCTTCTTCAACTACCTGGCCAAGATACATAACTTTTTACATTATGGCATAAATTCGCAACTGCTCCCATGTCATGGGTAATAAACAATACAGACATTCCAAGCTTTTCGTTCAATTCACGGATCAGCTGCAGAATCTGTTCCTGAATTGTTACATCAAAGCGCTTGTTGTTGGCTCATCCGCAATCAAAAGACTTTGGCTCGCAGGATAATGCCATTGCAATCATAACACGTTGCTGCATACCACCAGAAAGTTCATATGGATACTGTTTAAAACAGTTCTCCAGTTGGGGATTCCTGTCAATTTTAACATTTCAATTGCTTTTTTTCTTTTGCCTGTTCTTTATTTAACCCTTTATGCAAAGTCAGTACTTCACTCAACTGACTGCCTACAGTATGAACCGGGCTCAATGAAGTTAATGGATCCTGAAAAATAACTGAAATACGGTGCTCCTCTGATATCACGGATTTTTTTTAAAGGCTGCTTTAACAAATCTTCACCTTCGAATAAAAATTTCACCTTCATTAGCGGACATTTGTATCATGATCGCGAGTCTTAGAATTGTCTGGGACATAACACTTTTTCGGAACCAGATTCACCAACTACGCCAGTGATCTCACCTTTTCACCGATCTTCAAATTCACGCCATCTACTGCCGGAAGCCACTTTTTTATGTACCGGGAACAGAACGTGTAATCTTTAATCTCTAATATTGTATCATTCATTATTTTTTCACGCCTCCTTTTTTGTTCTCGGATCCATAAAGTCACGAAGTCCATCTCCAAAAGATTTAGACTTTCAGTACACATATAATAACTGCTGCTCCTGGTACAATCATTGTCCAAGGTGCCTTTAGAAATACTGCTTTACTTAAGCTTCCAACATATTTCCCCCAACTGGCTGCCGGTGCTGAACACCCACTCAAGGAAGCTAAGATGCTTCTGAAATTGCCTGTGAAAAATGTAAGAAGCCTTAACGTCAGTAAGAGAAACGTCGTGCACCGATCCGTATCGATCTTTCTTATAACTGTTAACGATATTTCTAAAGCGCTTCGATCCGGCACCCGGTCGATCAGTGCCTTGCCTGCCATCACCAGCTACTCCGGAATACAAAAAATCCGCACTGCACAGAACCCTTTGCCCCAAATGCATAAACAAATGCCTTTTTTCCGCATTGCTTAATCCTTCTGTCGTGAGAATTTTTTCTGCCCACTGCCTTTTTGTCGAGAACACAGGATTTCAATGGCCTGTCTACTGCCAATGGTACAGGTTCCAGGCGGCGCCCTTACAGCGGAGTGCAGATTTAGAAGATATGAAGAAAGGTTTGTTCAAGCTGGTGCTTTGCCTATTCATTCCTATTTACTGTAAACGATAGATTTCACCCATACTCTTACCTTTTCCTAAATCGCCGCAAAGATGCCATCCCTGTCATGGATTACACCCTTTCGGACATTTCACTGTATTCTCCACAGGCAATGCATTTGTCTTCATCGATCACCGCATTACGATTCTTTCGATCCGAATCGCTCCTGCCGGACCTCCTTCACAGATTCCACAGGCAATACATCCTTTGTCACAGTCCTTTCTGCCCAGGCTCCCAGAGCCTGATTCATATACATCCTGATAAATGGTAAATTCCTCGGTCGTTACACGAATCAGGTTCTGTGGACAGGCTTTTGTGCACAGACCACAGCCCACGACATTTTTCCGGATCGATCTTCGCTGTCTGATTCATTTATTGAAACCGCTCAGGCGCCATATTATGCCCTCATTCCACATGCAGCCCCACTGACAACCATCACTCCGCCTTCTTTCTGAACACTCCTCACTGCCACTCTTTTTCTTTCTTCTCTGTGCCATATTTCTTCTGAAGCTGCCTTTCTCATGACAGCTTCTTCGAACTCCTAACCATTCAGGAATACATTCTATTCAGATATACATACTCTGCGCAGACTGTTTCCATCAGTTTCTTGAAGGGACTCCGGAATTTCTGGTTTCTTCTCCCTTCGTCCGTAGTTACTTCACCTAAAAGGCGTACTTTACAGGTTACACTTTCTTTATCTAAGACGGTAAATCCCTTGATTGATTCTTGCTGTTTTCCATATCTGCCTTTCGTCCGCAAACAGTGTAAATTTGTCCAACATACGCACTGCTATATGGACAGAAACTCCACAGTTGCCACACCTCATCACATATAATCTCATCGTGGATCACCTGATGCTTTGCAAGTCCTGGCAATACACGAATCGAGATATTGGCACGGTTCTGGACATACTCTACGCACTCTTTGCCAGCAGTGCTGCGCAGTTCACATCTCTTTGCTTTAACTAGCAGATCTAGTCTCCCATTATCACTTTAAGTTCCTTTCCGCTCATAGATGACCGCTTCTCTGCCTTTTGCATCATACCCTGCGAATCGCGTTTTTTTCCGATTTTCCAGTGATAGGCACTGTAATACTCGTGCTCATCATCAATCATACAAAATTATGTCGATGCGCGTATCACGTGATCTTCGAGACCTCGCAGCCTCATGGGTACTCAAGATAAACCGCCATTCTATAACCTCGGGTTACCGGCGTGCATTCAGCCGCAGGCTCGTTGCTCATTCTTCGCTGAACTCAAGCATCAACCATTGGCTCCACCCCGGAATCAAAGTGCTGTCTACTGCTGCGGTCAAGCTCTGTTATGGCTCGGCCTCTGTTCCGGCGCGGTCGCGCCGATAATAATCGAGATCGTAGAGAGCCTTTGCAAGGGCATTCCGACTGCCGACTTTGCGCCGACGTTAGCCTCCTTTGCCTCTGTGCTTTACACTCAGCTCTCGCTTGGGAAGCCGGCATCTTCGCGAGCAGAGAGTGCATATATGGAAAACCCCATTCTGGGACAGATACAAGAGAACCATCTGCAACCTTTATACTCTGTGTTCTCGTGATCTTTTGGCGTTTTCATTGATCTGCAGCACAACCGCACCCGCCACCTCGATGTGGCTTTTCGGAAGCGCGTAAGTTCGCACCTTTGCTCTGCAGGTCGCAATGAACCTACTCAACGGTTTATTGACTGCTCCCGCTCTGTCGCAACCAGCGGCCACTGA
>VOFK01004370.1_pt1 | contig 34252 bp, 28 predicted proteins | sample 5384121 | NCBI WGS metagenome assembly VOFK01 (sample SAMN12384730, study PRJNA508395) | human gut metagenome | isolation source: healthy gut J | host: Homo sapiens | reverse complement strand
TACGTATTAAGCAACACGGACGCACGATGATCGGATGGGATGAAATCCTGAAGAACAACCGCGATCCACCTCTACGGTAATTTCCTTGCCAGGGGGCGAGGAGGCATCGAGGCGGGCCAAATCAAGGCGGTTACGCGATGTGGTCATGTCGCCGGCGATCCTCTATTTCGACTGGTATCGCCGATCCTCATACACAGCCGCGCGATGGGCGGTTTCTCGCCGATTCGGAAGATGTATGAGCCATCCCGCCTCGATACCCTCGGCAAAGGCGGCCGACAATGAATCGGATAATTCGCGGTGAATTCGTTTCGCCGGATTCGGTCGAATATATTCCATGACGGCGGCAAAAAGAGCACGTCATCGGGGGTACAGGGTTGCACATGGACCGAGTTTATAGAAACGGAAAACATTTGAATACATGATTTTCCCGCGTTTGCCGGCAGTTTCCGAACACCTGGACTCCCCGAGCGACGTGGAATGATTTCCGTCGTCGTATCAATGTTCATGTATCGTTGCTGCATGCGCGGGGAATCAATGCTTTTCCATTGAGCGATGACGTTGTGATTACGGCTCAGATGCTTTCCGAAGGCAAAAGGCCCGGTGACGCTCGACACGGAGAAATATCCCGCCGAAGTATGCTATATACTTTGACGGTACGGCCCGGTTCCCGGATCAGACCTTTACGACGGCCTTTTGTCGTGAAAGCGGGGACAACCGTCCGGGCGGCGCTCTTTGTCGCAGGCAGGATGGAGGGGACCATGACGGAACTCTATGTCGATGCCCGCCGCAATGTCGATAATTACTATACTTATCTGAATACCCCGAGGTATACGCCTCGACAGACCGTTAATTGATACTTTTTATGAAAAACTACTGATCGCACTGTTTTTGTTTCCCGTGACGCTGGTCGTGGCGGTTCCGTCTGCAAAGCCCCGGTTGGGCGAGGCTCCGGTCCGGAAGATCGTTGCGGCTATGAGCCTTGAGGAGAAGGCCGGCCTGCTGGTGGGAACCTCAATGGAGGGTTACACTGGCGAGGGCGCTGTAACGGGCCGCACGTTGAAAACAGTTCCCGGTTCGGCCGGAACTACCCGCTCTTTGGAATCCTACGGCATTCCGACAACGGTGATGGCCGACGGTCCTGCGGGCCTTCGTATCGATCCGGAACGTGCAGGAGATGCACGGACTTATTTCTGTACGGCTTTTCCGATCGGCACGATGCTCGCCTCGACCTGGGACGAGGCGGCTATTGAACGCTGTGGCGCAGCGATGGGTAACGAGGTGCTCGAATATGGCTGCGACGTGATTCTCGGTCCGGGTATGAACATCCACCGCCATCCGCTCTGCGGCCGCAATTTCGAATATTATTCCGAGGACCCGTTGCTGAGCGGCAAATGCGGCGCGGCGATGGTGCGGGGCATTCAGTCGCAAGGCGTAGGGACTTCGGTCAAGCACTTTGCGGCCAACAACCAAGAGTCGATGCGCTTACAGAATGACGCCGGGTGTCGCAACGTGCGTTGCGTGAGATTTATCTGCGAGGATTCGAGATCGCCGTCAAGGAGGGGCGTCCGTGGACGGTCATGTCGTCCTACAATCGTATCAACGGACCTTATACGCAGGAGAGCCGCGAGTTGCTGACCACTGTTCTGCGCGACGAATGGGGCTACGAAGGTCTTGTCGTGTCGGACTGGATCGGAAAACGTAACACCGTGGCACAAGTACATGCCGGCAACGACCTGATGATGCCGGGAGAACCGGCTCAGGCGAGAGAGATTGTAGAAGCGGTGCGCAGCGGGAGACTCGCCGAGGCGGATGTTGACCGGTGTGTGACCCGTGTACTCAATATATTCTGCGGACGCCCCGTTTCCGGAAACAAGCCGTGTCGGAGACTCCCGACTTGGCTTTATGCTGCCGTATCGCGTCAGGTGGCAGCGGAAGGCATGGTTTTGCTCCGCAACGAAGGCGCTGCTTTACCACTTGCCGCAGGATGTAATCTCTCGGTGTTCGGAGTCAATGCCTATGACTGCATTGCCGGAGGTACGGGCGCCGGACACGTCAACAAAGCCTATACGGTCGATTTGGACGAAGGTTTGCGCAACGCCGGATTCCGGCTTAACACCCGTACGGCAGATCTCTATGCAAAATACATGTCTTTCGGTGAGGCACTGCTCGCGGAGCAGAACGCCCTGCGTTATTTGGGCGAAAAGTGGTTTGTCCCCGAAACGACGCTGACGCCGGAATTCATCGCTTCGCGTGCGGCGGACAGCGATGCGGCCATCGTTGCCTTAGGCCGCAATTCGGGTGAATACAACGATCGTCCTACATCGGATTTCTACCTGACGGAAGCCGAACGGGAACTGCTCGAATCGGTCTGCTCGGCGTTTCATGCCGCGGGTAAGAAGGTGGTCGTGGTGCTCAATATCGGCGGCGTGATCGAAACCATGTCGTGGAAGGAACTTCCCGACGCTATCTTGTTGGCCTGGCAGGGAGGTTTGGAAGCCGGGAATGCCATGGCTGATGTTTTGAGCGGCCGCGTATCGCCTTCGGGAAGGCTGCCGATGACTTTTCCGGCGGATTATTCGGATCATCCGTCATCGAAGAATTTTCCGCTCGACTATCGGGGGCGCCGCGGCGATTGGGCCGACGACGCCCCGGAACGGCACCTGCGAAACCTGGGATTCACCTGTTACGAGGAGGATATCTGGGTGGGTTACCGCTATTTCTCGACCCATGCTCCGGAGGCGGTGTCCTATCCTTTCGGCTATGGTTTGGGGTATACGACCTTCGAGTGGACGGATGCGGCCGTCAGGCGTTCCGGGACGGATTATGCGGTAACGCTCCGTGTAACCAATACAGGTTCGCGCGCCGGACGGGAGGTCGTTGAACTTTATGTTGCAGCCCCGCAAGGGGCGCTGCCGAAGCCCGTGCGCGAATTGAGGGCTTTTGCCAAAAGCCGGGAATTGCAGCCCGGGGAGTCGCAGGCGCTGACCCTTCGTTTCGCGGCTGCCGATCTGGCCTCGTTCGACGAGCGTATTTCGGCGTTTGTCGTCGATTCGGGGCGCTATATGGCCGAACTGGGGCGTTCTGCCGACGACATTGTCCAGCGGCTGCCTTTTGTCGCCAAAGCTTCCGAGCGCAAGGTGCATGACGTACTGAAACCGCAGGAGCCCCTGCGACGACTCAAATTCTGATGCAATGAAAATAATAGCTTGTTTGTTGATTTGTATGGGCTGCAATGCGCTGTTTGCAGCAGTGCCGCCCGCTATCCGGCCCGATGCGAAGATCGAAACCCGGATTGAAAAGATACTCGGCCGCCTGACGCTTGAAGAGAAAATCGGCCAAATGTGTCAGTTGACCGTCAGCATGGTGACCGATATGAATGATTCCGGGCATCCGTTCATCAGCGATGAGCTGCTCGATACGGTCATCGGACATTACAAAGTCGGGTCGATTCTCAACGTACCGTTCGATGAGGCGCAGTCCCGGGAGGCATGGACGCAGATTATCGGTAGGATTCAGCGTCGTTCGCTCGACTGCCTGGGGATTCCCTGCATTTACGGTGTCGATCAAATGCACGGTGCTTCCTACACCCGCGGTGCAACCTTTTTTCCGCAGGGGATCAACATGGGTGCCGCGCTGAACTGTGAACTGATGCGCCGTTCGTCGGAGATTTCGGCTTATGAAACCCGTGCCTGTGCCATTCCGTGGAATTTTGCGCCGGTGATGGATTTGGGACGCGATCCCCGATGGTCGAGGATGTGGGAGAGTTACGGAGAGGATGTTTGTGTCAATTCCCGGTTGGCGGCGGCTTCCGTGCGCGGTTTGCAGGGCGATGATCCCAATCGGATCGGGATGTATCGGGTGGCTGCTTGTTTGAAGCATTTCATGGCCTACGGCGTCCCCGTGTCGGGCAAGGACCGAACGCCTTCGTCCGTTACGCGCAACGCCCTGCGCGAAAAATATTTTGCCCCCTTTCTCGAATGTATCCGGGCCGGGGCGCTGTCGTTGATGGTCAACTCGTCCAACAACGACGGTATGCCCTTTCATGCCAACCGCGAGTTGCTCACGGGGTGGTTGAAGGAAGAACTGAACTGGGACGGGGTGATCGTTACGGATTGGAATGATATTTACAATCTATATGAGCGGGATCATATCGCCGAGAGCCGCAAGGATGCGGTTCGGATCGCTATAAATGCCGGGATCGATATGGCCATGGTCCCTTTGGACCGGATTTCTGCGTCTATCTCCGTGAACTGGTCGAGGAAGGGCTGGTTTCCGAAAGACGCATCGATGATGCCGTTCGTCGGATTTTGCGGTTGAAAATGCGCATCGGGCTGTTCGAAGAGCCGTTCCCGGACACTTCGAAGTTCGATCGTTTCGCGAGTGATGAATTCGCCGCCGTGGCTTTGCAAGCTGCCGAAGAGTCGGAGGTGCTGCTCAAAAACGACGGAGGTCTGCTACCGCTCCCGAAGTCGGCGCGTATCCTGCTCACCGGCCCCAATGCCAATTCCATGCGCTGTCTCAACGGCGGCTGGTCTTACACCTGGCAGGGTGAGCGTTGCGATGAGTTTGCAGATCGTTACAATACGATTTACGAGGCCTTGGCGCGTAAATTCGATCATGTTACCTGGATTCCAGGCGTAGAATACGGCACCCCCTCGGAGAATTGGCAGGTGGAGCGTGTGCGGGGAATCGGCGAAGCAGTCTCGGCAGCGGCCGATGCAGACGTGATTGTCGTCTGCATCGGCGAGAACTCCTATTGTGAAACTCCGGGCAACATGAATGATCTGAACTTGTCGCAAAACCAGAAAAAACTGGTCCGCGAACTGGCGTCTACGGGGAAACCCCTCGTATTGGTGTTGAACGAGGGACGGCCGCGTCTGATCGGCGATATAGAGCCGTTGGCGCAGGCTGTCGTCGATATCCTGCTGCCCGGCAATTACGGGGGGTGACGCACTGGCCAATCTGCTTGCCGGGGATGCGAACTTCAGCGCCCGGCTTCCCTTTACCTATCCGCGCTGGCCCGATGCGTTGGCCACCTATGACTACAAACCCTGTCAGAAAAGGGGTACGATGGAGGGCGAATACAACTACGATGCCGTGATGGACGTGCAATGGCCTTTCTGCCACGGATTGAGTTACACTACATTCGAATACGGAAATCTGCGGGCTAACCTTACGGAATTTCGGGCCGGAGATACGCTTTCGTTCACGGTCGATATCTCCAATACAGGCGACTGCGCGGGCAAGGAGGCCGTATTGCTCTGGTCGAGCGATTTGGTGGCAAGCCTGACGCCTGACGTGATCCGGCTGCGCAATTTCGAGAAGATCTCCCTTGAACCGGGCGAAACCCGTACGGTGACGCTTTCGATACCGGCATCCGATCTGGCGTTTGTCGGTTATGACGGTCGCTGGCGGCTCGAAAAAGGGCGATTTCCGGATCCGTATGGGTACGGAGACCCTGTTCGTCCGATGCGTGGAAACCCGGGTGTGGGACACCCCTAACATTCCCTGAAACCGTTCTAAAACATACCGATATGAAAAATGTTTTTTTTGCCGTCATGGCGCTTGCTGTTTCATTTACGGAAACCCGAGCGGCGGATTCTCCCGCGATCGTTCCCATGCCTCAGCACATCGCTTACGCAACTGGCGAAGGAGCGGTGCTCTCCGCCGGATCGCGGATCGCTGTACCCGGCGGGGCTAAAGCGTTGCGGAGTGTCGCGGAACTCTTCGTGCGGGATATTTGCCGGGAACATGGACTTCGGCTGAAAGTTTCCGGAATTTCCGAAAGCGGCATCGTACTCGGGATCGATCCGGCGCTCAGGGCGGAGGCCTATTCGCTCGACATCGGCCAAGGGCGTGTCGCCGTGACGGGCGGTTCCCCTTCGGGACTCTTCTACGGATTGCAGAGCTTGCGTCAACTTATCTCGCAGTATGGCATGCGACTTCCGGCAGTGCATGTGGAGGATGAACCTTGTTTCGCTTATCGCGGCGCCATGCTCGACTGCTGCCGTCATTTCTTCACGGTTGACGAGATCAAAACGTTCATCGACATATTGGCGCTCCACAAACTCAACCGTTTTCACTGGCATCTGACCGACGACCAGGGATGGCGTATCGAGATCAGGCATTATCCCGGATTGACGAAAGAGGGGTCACGGCGTGCCGAAACAGTCCTTGGACGCAATACGAATATCTACGACGGCATACCTTCGGGGAGGATACTATACGCAGCGACAAATTCGTGACGTCGTAGCCTATGCGGCCGAACGGTTCATTACGGTCATCCCTGAAATCGAAATGCCGGGACATGCCTCGGCGGCACTGGCGGCTTCTATCCCTGGCTGGGGTGTGCCGGTGAGGGGATATATGGTACGGACGCGATGGGGCGTATTCCCGGAAGTTTATTGCGCGGGCAAGGATTCGACGTTCGAATTCATGGAGAACGTGCTTGCAGAGGTGTGTGAACTGTTTCCCTCGGAATATATCCATATCGGCGGGGATGAGTGTCCCAAACAGAGTTGGACGAGCTGTCCCGCCTGTCAGCAGCGTATCCGTAATGAGCGGTTAGAGCATGAAAACGAATTGCAGAGTTATTTTGTCCATCGGATTGAAAAATGGCTCAACGCCCGGGGGCGCAATCTGATCGGGTGGGACGAAATACTCGAAGGAGGGATTTCAAAGACGGCTACGATTATGTCGTGGCGCGGTGTCGATGGCGGCGTTGCCGCTGCCAAGGCCGGGAATCAGGTGATCATGACCCCCAACACGCATTGTTATCTCGATTATTTTCAGACGCAGGAGCCGGGCGCCTCGAACCACTCGGTATCGGCGGTTTACGTGCCGGTTCGTAAGGTTTATTCGTTCGATCCCCTATGACCGTCTTTCTTCAGCGGAACAATCCTGTATTCAGGGAGTACAAGGGAATATATGGACGGAATATATCGCTTCTTTTGCCCATGCACAGCATATGGCCTTGCCGCGGCTGGCCGCATTAGCGGAGGTGGGATGGGCCTGCGACCGCCGCGATTTCGGGGATTTCACCCGGCGCATGACGGTATTCCGGAAACTTTACGACAAATGCGGCTATCGCTACGCCTCCTATTTCTTCGATGGAACGGGCGAATAAATCGGTCTACCGGTGCTAAATATACTGCGATGATGAACCCGAACAGACGACTTTTATCTTTGGACACCCTACGGGGGGTCGATATGTTCTTTATTATGGGCTTTTCAGGGCTTGTGACCTCGTTGTGCGCACTGTGGCGGATCTTTTTACCGATATGCTTGCGTCGCAGATGCAGCATGCGGCGTGGAATGGACTAACGATTCAAAGACACGATCTTTCCTCTGTTTCTTTTTATCGCAGGCGTGGCGTTCCCTTCTCGCTGGCCAAACAGCGTGCACGCGGATTCGGCAGAAAACGGATTCTGGACCGGATTTTCCGCCGCGGACTGATTCTTGCCCTGTTGGGAATGGTTTATAACGGGTTGTTCGAGCTCAATTTCTCCTCGTTGCGCATAGCAAGCGTGCTGGGACGGATCGGCTTGGCCTGGATGTTCGCCGCACTGCTCTGCGTGTATTGCAGCGTGAGAACTCGGATAGCTGTTGCCGGGATTATCCTAATAGGCTATTCACTGCTGCTCGGCCTGGTCGTAGCCCCCGATGCTCCGGTCGGTGCCGATCCGCTTTCGGTGGAGGGGTGTCTGGCCGGATGGATTGACCGACAGTACCTTCCCGGACACATCCTTTACGGGGCATTCGATCCGGAAGGGATATTGAGCACCCTGCCGGCAGTCGTATCGGCTCTATTCGGAATGTTCACCGGCGAATTTTTGCTCGATGGCCGGAGAGGCTCTCTGGCTCTTGGAAAGCGTTCTATATGGCCGTCGCCGCACTGGCGATCACGACGGCGGGCTTGTGCTGGAATCTTATCATGCCGGTCAACAAGAATTTATGGAGCAGTTCGTTCACTTGCGTGGTCTCCGGTTATTCGCTGGGGATGACCGCCTTGTTTTATTACCTGATTGACGTGTGCGGGTACAAACGATGGACGTTCGTTTTCCGGGTTATCGGATTGAATTCCATTACGATTTATATGGCGCAGCGGATTATTCCACTGCGTTATGCGTCCGATTTTTTCGTCGGCGGACTTGCTTCCAAATGCAGTGAAACAGTAGGGGCGGTGATCTACGATATAGGTTATATCGTGCTCTGCTGGCTGTTTCTCTATTTCTTGTATCGAAAAAACACTTTCCTTAAGGTATGACCGGCAAATAGCCCGAAAATTACAATAACCTCATTTAAATAAATTTAGCATGAACCAAACTTTGAAGTTCTCGTTCCGGAACTTGTTTTTGTCCTGTGTGTGCTTGCTTCTGTTTGCATGCGGCGGGAATCGGAGATAATTTCTCCCGACGGGCGCACACGCCTTTCGTTCGTGACGGGCGCCGACGGCTGCATGGCTATACCGTCGAACGCGACGGCAAACCTTTGATCCTTCCTTCTGCCTTGGGCCTCGTGGTGCAAGAACGGAACCTCGCCGGCGGCTTTTCGGTACGGGAGATTGTGAAAAGGTCCGTGGACGAAACATGGACGCAGCCGTGGGGCGAAAATAAAATCCTGCGCGATTGCCACAACGAAATGACGGCGGTATTGAAAAACGACGACGGCGTGTTGCTGACGCTTCGTTTCCGGGCTTTTGACGACGGTGTGGCATTCCGCTATGAATGGGAGGTGCCGGACCTCGATTCGCTGACCGTCACCGATGAACTGACCGAATTCCGCTTCGCCGAAGACGGCGTGTCGTGGTCGATTCCTGGAAATTTCAACACCTATGAATTGTTGTATCGCGAACTGCCGGTTTCGGCCGTCGAAAACGCCAATACGCCTTTCACATTCCGTGTGGACGGCACATACGGTTCGATTCACGAAGCGGCGCTGTACGATTTCCCCGAAATGAATCTCTACCGGACCGATTCGCTGGCCTTCAAAGCCGAGTTGGCTCCGCTGCCTGACGGTATAAAGGCTCGTATTCCCTCGAAATTCATGACGGCGTGGCGGACGATCCAAGTGGGAGACAAAGCGGTGGACCTGATCAACTCGTCGCTGATCTTTAACCTGAACGAGCCTTCGAAGATTGCTGACACTTCGTGGATCAAACCGCAGAAATATATCGGCGTATGGTGGGGACTGCATCTCGGCACCCATACATGGACAATGGGACCCCGGCATGGAGCGACGACGGAGAATGCTCTGCGTCATATTGACTTCGCAGCGGCGAACAATATTCAGGGAGTGTTGTTCGAAGGGTGGAACGAAGGCTGGGAGAACTGGGGTAAAAACGCAGCACTTCGATTATGTGAAGCCCTATGCAGATTTCGATCTCGACCGCATTGCCGCGTATGCCCGGGAGAAGAACATCGAGTTGTGGATGCACAATGAAACGGGTGGTAATATTCCTGAATATGAAGCGGCTCTGGAAACGGCTATGCAGCGCTATGCCGGATTGGGTGTGCATGCCGTCAAAACGGGATATGCCGGAGGCTTCAGGGACGGCCAGCTCCACCACTCGCAGTATGGCGTGCGGCACTACCAGCGTGTCGTCGAGACGGCGGCCCGTTATGGGATCGTCATCGATGCCCACGAGCCGATCAAGGATACGGGCATTCGCCGCACGTGGCCCAATATGATGACCCGGGAGGGGGCACGCGGCATGGAGTGGAACGCATGGTCGGAAGGGAACTCCGCGGAGTATCTCTGTACGCTGCCTTTCGTACGGCTCCTGAGCGGTCCGATGGATTATACGCCGGGGGTATTCGATCTTGATTACTCGCGCGTCCGGGGCCGGGAAACCGGAATGCAGGAGTGGAACGGCGACAACAATTCGTGTTGTATCAAGACTACGCTGGCACGTCAGATTGCCAACTGGGTGATTATTTATTCTCCGCTTCAGATGGCGTCCGATCTGATCGAAAACTACGAGGGACATCCGGCTTTCCAATTCTTCCGGGATTTCGATGCCGACTGTGACTGGTCCGAAGCATTGCAGGGTGAACCCGGCGAATATATTGTCGTCGTACGCCGTGCGGATGACAGTTTCTTCCTGGGCGCCGGCACGAACGATGAGCCCCGGACATTGACCCAGAAACTCGGCTTCCTGAAGTCTGGTATGACTTATACTGCAACGATCTATGCCGACGCTCCGGATTCTGCGGAGAATCCCGAAAACTATCGCATCGAAAAACGGACCGTGACTTCTGCCGATATGCTCGAAATTGCAATGACTGCCCGTGGCGGGCAGGCCGTGACGTTTGTTCCCGTAAATGAATAGAACCATGATGAGACTTGTTTTTTGGGTCGTGCTGCTGTCGGTCGTTCCGCTGTCGGTCGATGCCCGCAGCGAAGGGTGGGTAATTACCGCACGAGATACCACGGCTGATTATTTTGCCGTCGCCATGGCCAACGGAGAAATTGGCGTAGCCGTGGGTCGGGAGCCTTTTGCCCTCGGTTCTGTGATTCTGGGAGGGAGTTATGAGCCGGGGTTCGGAGATGATGTGAGTCGTATTCTGGAAGGGATCAATCCGCTGGGGTTGACAATGGCTGTCGATGGTCATCGGTTCGATCCGTCGGAGGTCCGTCCACAGCATCAGTCGGTCGATATGCGGCGTGCAGTGCACACGACCCGTTTTTCAACGGACGGTGTGACGGTCGTCTATCGTATACGGGCCTTGCGGAACATGCCTTACGCTCTTATGACAGAAGTGGAAGTGACGGCGGAACGCGATGCAGAGGTTCTTTTTTCAAACGGTCATACCGTTCCCGGAGAGTTCGCCGACACCCTGCGGGAGTCGCGCACGGTCGGATGTGAGGACGGCAGCCGTATTGCCGTACAGCGCACTTCCGGCAGTTACAACCGCGGCCGCGACCATATTGTGGCTTCGTCGACTTTTCTTTGCGGTGAAGGGTGCGAAGCGGTCTCACCGGAAAGCGTGAGGATTGTTCTGCGCAAGAAGGCGGCCGGGCGTCGTTCTCCCTTGTGGGAACAATCTGTACTACAGCCGCTTTCGCCGACCCGTGGAATGAATCGGAAAGGCAGGCTATTTATGCAGCCCGGGAGGGAGCGGCGCAACTCGTTGCGGCACACGAACGGAAATGGGCGGAGTTGTGGCAGGGCGATATCGAGATCGAAGGCGATCCCACGGCACAGTTGGATGTGCGTTTCGCCTTGTTCAACCTTTACGGCTCTATCCGTGAAGGCAGTCGCCGGAGTATTCCGCCGATGGGCCTTTCGGCCCGGGGCTTTTACAACGGTCATATCTTCTGGGATTCTGAGATCTGGATGTATCCGGCGCTGCTGGTGCTCCGGCCCTGCCTGGCGCGCCAGATGCTCGATTACCGAACCAACGGACTCGATGCGGCCCGTCGTCGGGCCTACGCCCACGGCTATCGGGGCGCGATGTTCCCCTGGGAAGGGGATGACCGGGGCGAGGAGGCTACGCCGACCTTTGCCCTCACCGGTCCGCTCGAACATCATATTACAGCCGATATCGCCATCGCCAGCTGGAACTATTACTGTGTGACGCAGGACCGGGAGTGGCTGCGCCGCGAGGGTTTCCCGCTGATGCGCGAGGCTGCACGTTTCTGGTGCGATCGCGTTACGGCGAATGCCGACGGCAGCTACTCGATCCGCAATGTGATCGGAGCCAACGAATACGCCGTCGGCGTCACGGACAATGCCTTTACCAACGGCGCGGCCCGCCGGGCACTGGAGTACGCTTCGGCTGCGGCGGAGCTTTGCGGCGAGCGTCCCGATCCGCAGTGGAGTGCGGTAGCCGCGGGCCTTCGCATCCCGCACTTCGCTGACGGAACGACGCGCGAGCATGCCGGCTACGACGGCGAGATGATCAAACAGGCCGATGCCAACCTGCTGGGCTATCCGCTGGGCATCGTGACCGGACGCGAAGCTCAGTTGCGCGATCTGGAATACTACGAGCGCCGAATCGATCCGCGTAACGGTCCGGCGATGAGTTACTCGGTTTTTGCGATTCAGTATGCCCGGCTCGGAATGGCCGAAAAAGCCTGCGAAATGTTCCGTCGCTCCTACTTGCCCAACCTGCGGCCGCCGTTCGGGGTGTTTGCCGAAACGGCCACCAGCGGCAATCCCTATTTCATGACGGGTGCGGGCGGCATGTTGCAGGCCGTGCTGTTCGGATTCGGCGGGCTGGAGATTACGGCGGACGGTCTCGTGCAGCGCCCGTCTGTCCTGCCGCCGCAATGGAAGAATCTGAGAATCAAAATAAATGGTAAAATCTATCAGGCAACGAGCCAATAAATATTCCGATGAAAAAGACAATGCTTTTTTTGCTGCTTGCGTTCTGTTTCTCGAACTCGGTCCAGGCCGGTCAGGATGCAGTATCTATCAAACTGATTTCTTTCAATATGCGTACCAGTTGGGGGCGCGACGGCGACAACAGTTGGCCGAACCGTCGTCACGCCACGGCGCAAATGCTCCGGCAGGAGGCTCCCGATGTGATGGGCGTGCAGGAAGCCATGCAAGACCAGTTGTATTACATCGACACCGAATGTCCCCGGTATGCCCGTGTCGGCGAAGATCGTGACGGCGGGGCCGAAGGCGGCGAAACGATGGCGGTGTTCTACCTCCGCGACCGGTTCGAACTGCTGGACAGCGGCACCTTCTGGATCAGCGAGACTCCCGACAACGTGTCGCGCGGATGGGATGCCGCCTGCAACCGCACGGTAACATGGGTCGAATTGCGCGACAAGAGTTCGGGCAAAGAGTTTTTCTATTTCAACACTCACCTCGACCACCAAGGGAAAATTGCCCGTGAGGAGGGCGTGAAACTGATCGTGACGAAGATTCGACAGATTGCCGGTAAGAAAGCGGCGGTTATCTTGGGCGGAGACCTTAATACATCCATTGACAATCCGCATCTCAAGCCGTTGACCAGACTGATGGCTTCGGCACGCGATACAGCGGCGGAAACCGATCAAAAGGGAACATTCAATGGTTTCGGATCGGCTCCGGACACGATTATTCTCGATCATCTTTTCTACCGCGGCAGGATGAAATGTCGAAAGTTCGTCACCCTCGACGGCGATTACGGGGCGCCTTACATTTCGGATCACTATCCGATAGCAATGGTTTTTACGCTCTGAAAGCGACGAGGCCGATTCGTCGAACCGGCCTCGTCGTACCGTCCGGAATTTGAACTCCGTTATCGGAGAGCCTGGATCAGTCCGGTTCGAGCGTCCGGTATTTCATCGAGCGGATAGTACCGGTGGATGATCGTTCGATCCTTGATGACAATAATCCGCACTCCCGAAGGAGCGTCTCCCAACGGTCGGCCCACGGCACTCGTGGTTATCATTCCGATGTTGTCGTACGATGTCTCCGCGTTGTCGTGCAAATGTCCCGTAAAGACGGTTTGCACACCGGTTTCCCGGAACAGTTCGAAATATCTCCGGCGTTTTTCCGGCGAAATGGTCGAATAGCCGTCCGGTTCGTCGATTTGCCGGAGAAAGAACGGGTGGTGTGCGAAGACAAGAGATGTCCGGCTGGCCCTTTTTCTTTTTGAGCGAACGGGCCAGCCACCGGAACTGATTCTCTTCTTTCGAGGGGTCCCGGGTTTCGTCTTTCAGGTAATCCGAGTTGATGCCGGTCAGTAGGATCCCGTTCACACGCACACAGAAGCGGTCGGTTCCGAGGTGTTTCGTGTAGGGTTCCACATCGACGGAACCCTCTTCCAGCCGGACGTCGTGGTTGCCCGGGAGATAAAGGGTCTTGATGCGGGGATTTATTTCTGCGACGATCCGCAGGAATTCCGTCCATTGGCTCTCGTCCGCTGCATTGTGCACGTAATCGCCGGTGAAGACGACGACATCGGGGCGGAGCCTGTTTATTGCTTCGACGGTTTTTGTGAGGGTGCGGGTTTCATAGGCCATGTCGCGGTTGTCGGCATAGAACCCCATCTGGGGGTCCGAAACCTGCATGATGATCGTGACCGGAGATTTTTCCCTTGCGGATGTGAGTGCGGCCGTCAGACAGCAAAGAGTTGTTAAAATGATCTTTTTCATTGGATTATAGATGAATGCATAGCCAAAAATAACGAATGGGTTGCCGAAATCCAAAAAAAAACGAAGGAATCCCACTTTATTTTCCTTACGGTGTTTTTCCGGTAAAATTTCGACCTTTTTTCTAAATAAGAGAAGAATTTTGTATCGGCATTTCAACCGAAACTACTTTATCTGAAAATTGTAAAATGAAACATGCTCATGACACACGTTTACGACATTACTTCTTATCCGTTCTCTATTTGTAGTCGGGTCCCATCTCTACGAATCGCTAATGTTTGATCCCAGAAAATCATGAAATGTATTAAGATTGATAATATGTTGCGGACTGCGCGGTTGATTATGCTCGCCGTGTTGTCCGGAGGTATTTTCGCGGTTCCTTGCGGAATATATGCACAGTCTGCTCCCCGAACGGTTTCCGGTACTGTCACCGATGCGGCCACCGGAGAGCCGCTGATCGGAGCCACCGTACAGGTAAAAGGTGTGACCATCGGTACTACGACGGACCTGAACGGAATGTTTTCGATCAACCTGCCGGCAAACCGGAAAACACTGCTTTTCTCCTATGTCGGGTATGAAGCCCAGGAGATTGCGGTTGGCCGTGAGAATTATCTCAACGTGGCGTTGAAACAGGACGCCAATGCGTTGGACGAAGTTGTGGTGGTGGGTTACGGCCAGCAAAAGAAAGGCATGCTGGTGAGCTCGGTACAGTCCATCGCTCCTCCGCGGAACTGCGGATGCCTTCGTCGAGTTTGTCGACCGGGTTTGCCGGACGCCTGGCCGGTGTGATCGCCGTGCAGCGCAATGGACAGCCCGGTGCCGACCAGGCGGATTTCTGGATACGCGGTATCTCCACGTTCGGTTCCGCGACCAAGCCGTTGATCATCCTTGACGGTGTGGCTATCGACGCGAATGAACTGAACGGGCTGGACCCGGAGATTATCGAGAGTTTTTCGGTGCTCAAGGATGCTACGGCGACCGCTCTCTATGGTTCGCGGGGAGCCAACGGCGTGATGATCGTTACGACGAAGAACGGTAAGAATCTGGATAAGCCGGTCATTAATTTTCGCTTCGAGACGGCTCTTTCGACTCCGACGAGCCGCCCGGAAACGGTCGATGCGGTGACCTACATGCAGATGTACAACGAGTCGGTTCTGACGCGCGGTACGGGGCAGATTCCTTATACGCAGGCGAAGATCGACGGTACGCGGGCCGGCAGCAACAAATATATCTATCCGGATGTGGATTGGTACGATGAGATGTTTAAAAATTTGGCAGTCAACGAAAACTTTAACTTCAATATCCGCGGCGGCAGTTCGAGGGTCGATTACTTCATGAGCGCCACCGTCCGTCACGAGGAAGGTATGTTGAAGAACCTGAGCCGGGATTACTTCTCCTATAACAACAATTACTCGGTTTGGCGTTACGCTTTCCAGAACAATGTCAACGTCAATCTTACGAAGTCTACCAAAGTGTCGCTGAAAATCAACACCCAGCTCCGGGATACGCACGGGCCGGTGAAAAGCAGCGAAAACATTTTCGGAATGATCATGAACGGCAATCCCGCCGATATGCCGATAACCTTTCCCGACGATCCGACGGTAAACCATATCCGTTGGGGCGGCAAAGCCATGGTGAAGAATCCCGTGGCTGAAATGGTTACCGGCTACAAAGACGAGTTCCAGAGCGTATTGAACGCCAATCTGAGTCTGGATCAGAATTTCGATTTCATCACCGAAGGGCTTTCCGCTTCGGCGCTGATCTCTTTCAAGAACTATTCCTATACCCAGACATCGCGTTCGGCAGGTTATAATTCCTACGAAATTTCGGGTACGCATACGGGCGATGACGGATTGGAAGACTATGATCTGGAGATCCGCGGCAACGAGCAAAGTACGACACTCGCCACCTCCAGCAGTACTGACGGAGACCGCAAGATATATATCCAGGGAATGATCAACTATAACCGCAGTTTCGGCCGTCATGACGTGAGTGCTATGGTCGTGTATAATCAGGAGGAGACTGCGCTCGGAAATCCCGGTAGTCTGTTCAGTTCTTTGCCCAAGCGTAAACAGGGCCTTGCGGGCCGTCTGACCTACGGGTACGACAACCGTTACCTCATCGAGGCCAATTTCGGATACAACGGCAGTGAGAATTTCGCCGAGGGACGGCGCTTCGGCTTTTTCCCTTCGGTGGCCGTGGGATACGTGGTCAGTCAAAGGAGAAATTTTGGGCGCCTATCAAGAAGGCCGTCTCTTATTTCAAACTCCGCGGTTCGTACGGTCTTGTGGGCAACGACAGCGAGGAGACGCGTTTCATGTACATGTCGGACCTCTCCCTTTCCGGAGCCGGATATACGACGGGCGCCGACGGGGAGTATACGCTGGGCGGTCCCGTTTACAACCGTTTCGAGAATAAGAAGATCACTTGGGAAACCGGAGAAAAACTCAATGTCGGTGTCGATCTGCAATTTTATAACCGACTGAATGTAATGGTCGATCTGTTTCAGGAGGTCCGGAGCGGTATTTTCCTGGAACGCGGCACAGTTCCGGCTTTTCTCGGAACGGCTACGACAAAAGTGTACGGCAATCTGGGTAAGGTGAGAAATCGCGGTTTGGATCTCTCGATGGATTATACCCATCAGATCGGCAAGGATTTCTTCATTTCTGCCAAAGGAACCTTCACCTTCGCCCGCAACCGGGTGCTCGAACAGGATGAGCCGGATTACCTGCAGTATCCCAATCTTTCGCGGGTCGGCCGTTCGGTCAATTCGTTCCTGCTTTATGAGGCGCAACGCCTGTTTATCGACAATAACGAGGTGAAATACAGTCCTGAACAACTGCTGGGCGGTGAAATCATGGCCGGCGACATCAAATACGTCAACCAGCCCGATGCGAACGGCAACTATGACAACACGATCAATTCGAACGACCGTATTTATGCAGGGTATCCCGAAGTGCCGGAGATCGTCTACGGGTTCGGGTTTTCAGCGCAGTGGAAAGGACTCGATTTCTCGGTCTTCTTCCAGGGTACGGCCAATACGTCGCTCGTGATGAGCGGATTCCATCCGTTCGGTATCAATAACAATGTCAAGCGCAACGTCATGCAGTTCGTCGCCGACGATTACTGGAGCGAAAGCAATCCGAATATCTATGCGGCCTATCCGCGGTTGAGCGTCGTGGAATACGGCAACAACACGGTTGCCTCGACCTACTGGCTCCGCGACGCGTCGTTCCTGAAACTGAAAAACGCGGAGATCGGCTATACCTACAAGAAAATGCGTTTCTACATCAGCGGATCGAACCTGCTGACCTTCTCGAAATTCAAGTTGTGGGACCCCGAACAGGGCGGCGGATCGGGACTGAAATATCCGACCCAGCGGGTTTTCAACATTGGAATCCAGATGACGTTATAAAATAAATTCCAAACGAAATCCTATGAAATATTACACATATATTCTATCCCTGATTTTATCTGCCGCATTCCTGTTTCAGGCGTGCAGTTATCTGGACGTGGTCCCCGATGAGACGCCGGACGAGAAAGACGCCTTTCAGAACCCGACGATGGCCGAACGCTATCTCTATTCCTGTTATTCGTTCCTGCCCAATCCGCGTCACGAAACAGCTTCGCTGGATCTGATGACGGCCGATGAAGTGGTGACCCCGTGGGAACACGAGACCTTCGCCAACTTCCCGAAGGGAAACTACAACGCCAGCGAACCGGTGATCTCCTACTGGAATACGCTTTTCGGAGGTATCAGGCGGTGCTACATCTTGCTGGAAAATATCGACGCGGTGCCCAACATGACGGAGGCGAATCTCCGGATTTACAAGGGGGAGGCGAAATTCCTGATCGCTTATTACCATTTCCTGCTTTTGAAGAACTACGGTCCGATTCCGCTTATCAAGGGCGTCATGTCCATCGATATGGACAAGGCGGACTTCCCCGAGCGGGACAGTTACGACGTATGTGTGCAGTGGATCTCTGACCTGTTCGACGAAGCGGCCGGGATGCTGCCGGCAGAGCAGACCTCCACGGCCTACGGCCGGGCCACGAGCGTTGCCGCCAAAGCGCTGAAATCACGGTTGTGGCTCTATGCCGCTTCCCCGCTCTTCAACGGAAACAGCGAATACTATGCGAATTTCGTCAGCAAGGTGGACGGGCGCCATCTGATTAGCCAGACTTATTCGGAGGCAAAATGGGGAAAAGGCGGCTTCCGCAGCCGAGGGAGGCCATTGAGGTCGCTAAGGCCGCAGATTATAAACTCTATACCGAAAGTCCGGTGGCTACGTCGAGGTTCGCCCAACCGACCGATCCTGTGCATCGGGTGCTCCGTCTGAATTTCATGGATTACAACACTTCGAAAGAGGTGCTGTGGGCCGATACCCGGAAAGAGGGGCCATTACGGGTTTGCAATACAAGTCCACTCCCTACCGCGTGGGTCCGTCATCGGGCAACGGTGTCGGTGTGACATTGACGATGGTCGAGATGTTCTATTCGAAAAACGGACTTCCGATCGATCTCGATCCGGAATACGACTATACCGGGAGGTACCGTTACGGGGAGTATCATAACGATGTCTGCGACGGCGTGACCATGAACCTGAATATCAATCGTGAACCTCGCTTCTATGCGTGGGTGGCTTTCCAGAACGGGTATTACGAAGTGCTCCGTCGCGACGGAGCTGACGACAACGCGAACATCGTGCAGACGAGGTTCCGCAAAAACGATGTTTTCGGCATCAAGGAGCGCACGACGAACTACACCCCTACGGGATATCTCAATAAGAAGGGCTGTTCGCCGCTCTACAACAATATTCAGGAGGATGTTGCCGCTCCGCATTATCCGTGGCCGGTGATTCGCATGGCGGAGCTGTACCTGAATCTTGCGGAGGCTTATGCCAACTTGGGACGGATTGACGAAGCGGTAGCAGCGCTGAAACCGGTCCGCGAACGGGCGGGACTGGACCCGGTAGACGAGGCTTTCGAAAAGGCGGGGCTGACGCTTGGACGCGACGAAATGATCCGCATGGCACGTCAGGAGCGGACTATCGAACTTTATCTGGAGGGGCACCGCTTCTGGGATGTGCGCCGTTGGAAAGAGGGCGACAAGTATTTCAACGTCCGCCCCAAAGGCATGAATTACAACGGGGAGTCCGATGCCGATTTCTTCCGGGTGACTGAAGTGATCGTCCAGCGCAAGTTCATGACTCCGATGCATTACCTGATGCCGATACCCAAGGATGACATCAACAAGAACGAACGAAAGTTCGTCCAGAATCCGGTTATTGACAGAATCACGAATTTGAAAAACTGCATCTATGAAAAGCATATATAAAATACTGTTGCTCTTTGCCTGTTCGTGCGGCGTTTCGTGCGGCGGGGACGATGAGCCGGCCATGACGGCGCTCGCCGTACAGGGAATCCCGCGCCGAGGCATTTCCGGGAGCGATCCGACTGACATGGAATCCGGTCGAGAATAGCGACTTCCTCTATACCGAGGTTTCGTATTACGATTTCGGCACGCAGACGACAGTCTCGAAGCAGTGCAGCCGCTATACCGGTACCCTCTACATTGACGGACTGCTGAACAGATATGGGAAGTACCGTTTCACATTTACGGCTTACGATGTAAACGGAACGCCCGGGCAACCCGTCTATATCGAACGGCAGTGTGAAAAGGCCGAGTCCTATTATGTGGTTGTTGCGGAGAATCTGATCCCGCTCGCAGCCGGCCAGTTGGCTACCAATGCCCAGGAGCCGAGCGAAGGCCCCCCCTGGAATTGCTCGTGGATGGAAATCCGGATACTTTTTTCCAGAGTTTCTGGGATGAGTGGACCTATCCCGAATTGAAGCCTGCGGGTTACCATTACCTGACTTTCGATCTTCGCAAGGAGGTTTCTGCGTTTAAATTCCAATATTGGAACCGTAAGAAAGCGAACGGTTCGCTGCCCAAGACCGTGAATATTTACGGCAGCCCGGATGGCGAAACGTGGACGTTGCTGGCCCAATTGGATAACCTGCCCGGTGATCTGGGTTCCTCCTACACTTCGGAGCAGTTTCTGCCGGAAGAGCCTATTTCCCATGTAAAAATACGAGGTGGTGAAAGGAACCGATGTCTACCAGCCCTATTTTTCACTCGCAGAGATCGAATTTTACGAGGTCGTGCGGGAATTGGTCGATCCCGAAGCCGAATGACAATCATAATTGAAAAAGCAACGATAAAGATGAAAAAACTTTTGAAATACATATTGCTGCTAATTTATGTCGCATTGATGCCTGCTTGTGGGGAAGATTCCGGATTGGACGGCGTATTTGCGAATAAGCCTTTTGCCCTGGTGACCGCTGCCGACGGCGGGCGGACTTCCATTTCGGCGGTCATCGACGACGGCAAGCGGACGATCCGTCTGACTTTCGACAAAAAGCGGGATGTGGATGCCGTGGAGTTGACGTTCCAGTTGAATCCCGGGTATGCGATGGTTTCTCCAAAGGAACCGGAGACGACGATGGACCTGACGCAACCCCGAACCGTGACGGTCAGCTCGGGAGCCGGGGAGGTCTCCTACGAAATCTCAGCCCGGAACGAAACCCCGGTCTTGTCGGCCTCTTTCCTGTTTCGCGGGAAACTGATCGAGGGAGTGATTGACCATGAGACGAGGACGGTTTCGTTTCCGGTCACGACGATCTATGCTTCGGAATATCCGGAGGAGCTGTTGGGGGCCGTACCGCTGGATATCACGCTTTCCGACGGCTATCGGCCGACAAGCGAAAAGGTTTCGTACGACCTTTCGACCGGGGAGAGTTTTTCCGTTTACAAAGGCCGCAATACGTACACTTATAGACTGGTTGCCGACATTGCTCCGATACCGGTGGCGGATCATCTCTCTGATTTCCGGTTTCGGCGCGGCGTAAACCTCGCTTATTGGATGACGGAAGCCGATCGCGACTGGTTGGGCTATGTCATGCCCGCTCAGTTCCCGTTGTGGAAAGAGTTGGGATTCGACCATTTCCGGGTTCCCGTCGACGAGCTGTGCATCTTTGACCGGGAGGGGCAGTTTAACGAAAAGGCCGTCGGGAAATTACACGAACTTTTTACATGGTGCGAGCAAAACGGCATGTATGCGATTCTCGACATGCACACACACTGGCTCCCCGTGAAGGCTCGGACAGTTACCGGGAGGAGGAGTTGTACGACCCTGCCTATCCCGAATTTCGCACCCATTTCGTAAATGTTTGGCGAAAACTTGCTGCGGAATTCAAGGCTCACAATCCGAAGTGCGTGGCCTTTGAACTGCTGAACGAACCGCATGACGGGACACCCGACGCAACTGGTTGGAATAAGCTCCAGAATGAGGTTCTGACGGCAGTCCGAGAGCAGGACCCCGAACGGATCGTATTCGTCCCGGCAATGGGCTGGCAGGACTACAACTACATCAAGTATGCACGGGTGGCCGAGGAAGATCCCAATGCGGTTGTGTCGTTCCATTATTATCTCCCGATGCTGCTGTCGCATTATAAGATGCTGGCGTGGGTCGGCTATCAGGGAGCCGTGCAATATCCGGGGGTGGTCATTCCCACTCAGTCGGATGCTGACAAATACCCGCAGTATGCCTCTTTTCACAAAACGACCTACAATGCCGACCGGATTATGGGTGAAATGTCCAATGCGGCGTCCGACGGTCGGAATGCCGGACTTGCGGTACATTGCGGCGAATTCGGATGCAGTAAAAACGTCGCGGAAGCGATGCGTTTGGCGTGGTTTACGGATATGGTGGCTGCCATGGAGGCGAATAATATTCCATGGACGCTTTGGGAGTGCCTCGACGGCGGGTTCGGATTTGTCGATATGGAATATGGCATTTACCGGATCAACTGTCCTCTGCTGAAAGTGCTGACCGGCAAGGAATTGACCGATGCAGAGGCAAAAGCTCTGCTGCAAAAGTATGGATTTAAAACCGAATAGGAATGTTGTTGAAGATTGCACAGGGCGTATTCTGGATACTTGCTGTTTGTCTGATGCCTGGAACTGCCCATGGGAATGGCCGGGATGTCCTGCCCGAAAACACCGCCTATAAGGTCGAGGTTTTTCGGGGCGGAACCTGGGAGGAGATTTTCGTTTACAATGCCCGGGTTTCCGATTATGCCGGCAATCCCGAGGCGGGATATACCCAGTATACAATGGGGTTCGCCTTGTTTACGGACTCGTTTCGGCAGCCGTTGAAGGTCCGCGTGACCCGCCGTGCGGGGACGTTTTCGAAAGTGGAGATTCGTCCGCTCTCTTACGGCATCGTGCCCGACGTGCAGACCCCGAACAGCGTCGAGTTCGAACTGGGCGATCCCGCGCAAAAGGTTTCGGTGGAGTTCGACGGCAATCGGATGGAGAACCTCTTCATCCTGCCCGACCTGCCCGACACGGCGATCCCGATGGGTGCCAATGTAACTTATTTCGGTCCCGGGGTGCACAATGCGGGTGTGATCCGTATTGCGAATGAAAGCGGCCGTATTCTCTATCTCGATGAAGGGGCGGTCGTGCTGGGACGGATCGAGGCTGAAAATGCCGCCAACCTTACAATTCGAGGACGAGGTGTTTTCTGTTCGTCGCAGGAGGATCACGGCGCCGGCCGGCGGCCGCAGATGGAGTTCCGCAATTGCGACAATCTGAAGATCGAGGGCATCCTGCTGCGCGACACACCGCCGAACTGGACGCTCAAGATCGTCGGGAGCACGGGCGTGCATATCGACAATATCAAGGAGATCGGCTGGATCATGAACTCCGACGGCATGGATTTCATCTGCTGCCGCGATGTGCTGGTCGAAAACACCTTCCAGCGTAACTACGACGATAACGTGACCATCAAGGCTTTCAATGCCACGCCCGAATACATCGCTTCCCATACGAATACCGACGGCTCCTATTCCGACGGGGCGATCTGGATGGTTGCCGGGCTTCGCGATTTCGAGGTCTGCAACTACGAGATCCGCAACTGCGTTTTTCTGGGCCGACAAGGCGCACAATATGCTCGTAGGCCCCGAGGCGCGGGGCATTGCATTCCGGAATATCCGGTTCCACGACAACATTGTGCTGGAAAACCGTCAGGACGACGGGATTTATCCCGGGCAATGGCGGTGATGATCGCCGACGACGGCACGTTCGAGGACATTGCGTTCGAAAACATCATTGTCGAGGACATCGACGGCGGAAAGGTTTTCTGCGCGCACTTCACCAACGCCTGGGCGTTCGACGGACTTTATGGACAATGGGCCCGGAACATCACCCTGCGCAACATCGCCTATACCGGTACGCGGGCGACTCCGAGCTGGATCAGAGGACGCAACGACGCGCAGTCGATCGACGGAGTGACGATCGGGAACTTCACGGTCAACGGCACGCCGGTAACCGACGGATCGGGCCCCCATCTGGAGATCAATGAATATGTCCGAAACGTAACGTTCGAATAGACTTTTGTCATGAGAAGAATCTTAATAACCTCTCTTGCCCTGTGTACGGCCGCGCTGTCAGCCGCCTGCTCCGACTCCGCGTGCGATTCGGACTTGGTTGCGGGCGGAATGGCTATGGTGCGGGCCGTACCGCAGTCCGTGACTGCGGAGGCCGCCTATGCCCACCGTGTCTGCCTGATCCGTGAAGGCGTTGTTGCGCAGTCCGTCTCTGCGGCATCCGCCGCGGCGCTCGCACCGTTTCGGGTAGAGCCGGGAACCTATGGAATGCTGGCGGTTGCTGCTGCGGACGAGGATAATCTGACCTTTCCGGCAGCGGAGGGGATCGCTCTGTCGGAGTACGGCGTCCGGATAACGGACATGACCGCTCCGATTCCCGACCTGCTGATCGGGTGCAACAGCCGTTTCGAAGCCGTCGCCGGATCGGTTTCGGCTCCGGTTGGGATGAAGCGGGCCGTGGCTCACCTTACGGTGACTGTCGTGGGGCTGGAAGCGCTCTCCTGCGAAAGTATCACGGTCTCGATTCCCCGGATGTACGACCGGATCGCCTCCGACGGAACGCCCGGAAACAGCGGGGCTGAATTTTCCGAAAAGGCGATCGTGCTGGCTCGGAACAGCGCGGGACGTTATGTCGGCCAGGCCGTCGTCCTGCCGACTGACACAGCCTCCGCGACGTTGGAGTTCCGCTTCACGATCAACGGAAAGAATTATGTTTCCGTGCAGGAAACGCGTATCGAGGCTAATCGGAAATACGCGCTTTCGGTCGCGGCGAAATTTAAGGACGATACCGACCTGAAACTTACGCCCGTGATCAGCTATCTTCCCTGGGACGCTCCGACGACGATTCCCGACGACGGGCTGCCCGCCATGGACGACCGTCCGGCCAATGACGATTTCACGGTAGAGATTTTCCGCAACGGATGCTGGGAAGAGATTTTCGTGCACAATGCCGAAGTTTCGGACTATGCCGCCAATCCGGCTGCGGGGTACGTCCAGCATGACATGGGCTTTGCAATGTTCACCGATGCGTTCGCCGCTCCGTTGAAGGTCCGTGTGACCCGCCGTGCGGGGACGTTTTCGAAAGTGGAGATTCGTCCGCTTTCTTACGGCATCGTGCCCAACGTGCAGACCCCGAACAGCGTCGAGTTCGAACTGGACGATCCCGCGCAAAAGGTTTCGGTGGAGTTCGACGACAACCGGATGGAGAACCTCTTCATCCTGCCCGACCTGCCCGACACGGCGATCCCGACGGGTGCCAACGTAACTTATTTCGGTCCCGGCATTCATAATATGGGGCGCAAGGAGATTCTCTATAAGGATAATCAGACGATCTATCTCGACGAGGGGGCGCTGGTCTACGGCAGCATCTATGCCAAGGGATGCCGCAACTTGACGATCCGGGGGCGGGGCATCCTCTGTTCGTCGAAGGAGAATCACGGTGACGGCCGCCAGCCGCAGATCGAAACCTTCGACTGCGACGGTTTCAAGGTCGAGGGCATCCTGCTGCGCGACACGCCGAACTGGACGCTCAAGATCGTCGGAAGCACGGGCGTGCATATCGACAACATCAAGGAGATCGGCTGGATCATGAACTCCGACGGCATGGATTTCATCTGCTGCCGCAATGTACTGGTCGAGAATACGTTCCAGCGCAACTACGACGACAACGTGACTATCAAGGCCTTCAACGGAAAGACCGATTACGTCACCGCGCACACCGCCTCCGACGGATCGTTCACCGACGCTTCCATCTGGACGGTCTATTATCTGGCGCAGAACAAGTTTGATGTCTACGATTACGAGATCCGCAATTGTGTTTTCTGGGCCGACAAGGCGCACAACATGCTCGTCGGTCCCGAGGCGCGGGGCATTGCATTCCGGAATATCCGGTTCCACGACAACATCGTGCTGGAAAACCGTCAGAACGACGGGATCTATCCCGGAGCGATGGCGGTGATGATCGCCGATAACGGCATGTTCGAAGATATTGCGTTCGAAAACATCATTGTCGAGGACATCGACGGCGGAAAGGTTTTCTGCGCGCACTTCACCAACGCCTGGGCGTTCGACGGACTTTATGGACAATGGGCCCGGAACATCACCCTGCGCAACATCGCCTATACCGGTACGCGGGCGACTCCGAGCTGGATCAGAGGACGCAGCGACGCGCAGTCGATCGACGGAGTGACGATCGGGAACTTCACGGTCAACGGCGCGCCGGTAACCGACGGATCGGGGCCTCATCTGGAGATAAACGGATACGTCCGGAACGTGACGTTCGAATAACCGCCTGAAATCAATAAAAAAATTTTATTAACCACCTTAAACGCATAATTATGAAAAAGTATTCCATGTACACATTTGCCGTCGCCATGCTGGCCGGTATGATTCTGACGGGCTGCTCCTCTTCGGAGGAGATTCCGGGAGGTACTCCCGACAACGGACCGAAACTGAAGATCGAGACCCGCTCGGCGGATGCCGCCGAGGCTGCTTATGCACACCGGGCGATTCTGGTGTCGGAGGGTAACATTGCGGATGCAAAGAGCGCCGCCGATGCTGCGGCTTTAGGTTCTTTCTCGGTCGAGCCGGGCAGCTACACCGTTTACGCCGTCGCTTCCAGCGACGAGACGAATCTCACTTTTACGGGTGTCGCCGCTTCGAATGCCGTTGCCGATGCACGTGTCAAAATAACCGACATTTCGGCTCAGATTCCCGAACTGTTGGTCGGTAATTCCGACGTCGTTACGGTCGGTGCCGAAGGCGCGGCGGCCGCACTCCAGCTCAAGCGCGTCGTGGCATCGGTCACGGTGACGGTCAGCGGACTGGAGAACGTCGATGCCGAGAGCATCACCCTGACGATCGGCAACATGTACGATCAGGTGAGTCTCGACGGCGCGTTTTCCAAGAGCGGAGCTGCGTTCGCATCGAAAAGTCTTGTACTCACCAAGAATGCCGAAGGCAAGTTCGTCGGCAACGCTATCGTGATGCCTACCGATACGGAGGCTTCCAACCTCTCGCTGACTTATAGCGTCAACGGCACGGATTACACCAGCACCCCTGCGGGCCGGATCGCGGCCAACGGGCAGTATGAACTGGCGACGACGGTCGAAGCCGGCAGTTCCTCCTCGAAGGTCAACCTGAACTCGGCGATTACCTACGCGGCCTGGGACAGCACGGTGGTGAATCTTTCCGACAGCTTTACCATCGACGAGACTACCCCTGACAAGCAGTGGATGGGTCCGACAGCCCTTCCGATCAGCGGTACAGCCGCTCCTGGATACGACAATTTCTGGGCGTCGTCCGATGGAGGCGATTCCGGCTGGGGCGAGACATTCTGGCAGTACAACCTCTATGACGGGAACAAAACGGACGGAAGCAACTATTGGTGTCCTGCCGAATGGGACCGCACGGCTCCCATCTGGTATATCGACCTCGGCGCTGCCAAGCAGGGCGTGACCATCGACTACTGGAACAAGGCTGGCGGTAAGGGCGGTCAGAAAATCAAGACGATGGACATTTACGCAAGCAATACGCGAGCCGATTACGGCGGTGGCAATGCGGATTGGGTGAAGATCATGACTTTCACCTCCGACAAGACCACTCCGACCACGGACGCCGGGGCGCAGGTGACGACGGGCAAGATCGCATTCTCGGAGGATGGAAGCGTCTCCTATCAGTATGTAAAATGCGTGATGACATCTAAGGTCAATCCTGACGGTGCGACCATTACGGATGTGCTCGACGTGAATGTCGGCGAGGTAGAGGTTTCCTACTGGGAGTTCAAATAATTGTCGGAGGGGAGTTCTCCTCCTGCGATACGCTGAATGGGGATTTGCGGGAGCGGACTTTAACGGTCCGTTCCCGGCATCGCCCCGAACGGCAGTCGTGTGGGCCTGCGGGGCCTGAAGAATCAAGTATATAATATGAAAGCCATGATGATGAAAAAACAGAATGTCGGGAATGCCTGCGGATGGGCGGATCGCCTTGCACGCCTTCTGTTACTGCCTGCGCTCACGCTCGTTCTGCTTTGCTCGTGCGACGAGGACAAGGCGAAATCCGAAAGACCGGAAGAGGGGGATCAGCTTTGGAAGATCGTTCCCGTTCTTGCATCCGAAAGCGATGGCTTCGAGGGGCTCGGTGAGTATGGGGTGTCGCTCTACCTTTTCAACGACATGTCATCCGACTGCTATAAATACCAGCATGCCGACTCGTTCGGCGATCTCGAACCTTTCGTGGTGGAAAAGGCGGCTTATTCGCTTGTCGCGCTGATGATGGATCGTGATGTTCCTCATGTTTTCTATGAGGCTTCGGACGAGGCCAAAAAGAACACAACCGTGACCGTAACGGACATGAACGAGACTATTCCGGATATGGTGCTCGGTACGGCGTCCGTTTCCCGGAATGTCGGCGCGACGGTTCCCGTCTCCGACCTGCAACGGCTGGTCGGGGCCTTGGATGTCCGCCTGACCGATGTCCCGAATGATGTCACGGCCGTGGAACTTACCGTAGGCGATCTCTACGACCGGGTCGACCTTACGGGGCAGTACGACTTTTCGACGGGGGAGCCTGCTTCGAAGCGAATCGAGCTGACGAAAGAGGGAACCGTTTTTTCAGCCCGGAGTGTGCTGATGCCTTCCGGACGAGACGAGGGCCAATGTGAAGATGGATTTTCGGGTTTTTCCGGGGCGACGCGTATGAGGATTTCGTCGTACGTCTTTCCGGAAGTATTCCGGCAGACAAACTCACGCGGCTTGAAGGCCGTGCGGAAGAGATCTTGAAGAATGCTGAACTGACGTTGGGTTTGACCTATGCTCCGTGGGATGCGAGCATAACGATCGAGGATCACTTCCAGACCGACGACGACCTGAATAAGGTTTGGTCCTCGGCGCCGCTTCCCATCAGCGGCGCAGCCGATCCCGGATATGACAATTTCTGGGCTTCGTCCGTATTCACCGACTGGGACGGTTCCGTAAAATACGATTCGTATCTTTATGACGGTATCATGGACGGGAGCGACGAGCACAAGGACCTCTATTGGGGCCCCGACGCAGTTGGGGAGGCAGAAAAAGGCACCGTTCCGTCGTGGTATGTGGATTTGGGAACCGGATGTCAGGGCATTACGCTCACCTACTGGAACAAATTCGGAGGCAAAGGCGGCCAGAAGCTCCGCACGATGAATATCTATGGAAGCAATGCTCCGGAGGACTATCGGGGCGGCAACGAAAGTTGGACGCTGATCACGACTTTCACTTCCGACCGGACGAAACCTACGGAAGACGCCGGAGCCGAGGTCACGACCGGGCGGATCGAATTCGACAAGGGAAATGCGACCTACCGGTATGTGAAATGCGAGATCACCTCCCGGGTGAACGCCGACGGCAATGTGGTCGAGGATTCCGATGTGAATGTTGCCGAAGTGCAGATAACCGTGTGGTCCTGTAAATAGGAATGTTTCGGCCCGGCTTGACGGCCGGGCCGTATTTTATGTAAAAATCAATTGGACATGAATGAACGATTGTTGCCGGGACGTATCCGTTCGGGCTGGGGAGTCTCTATTCTTTTTCTTTGTTTAATGGCCCTTTCCGGGTGCTGTTCACACGAAGCGATTCGGTGAATCTCATTCCGCGCCCGGCGGAAATGGAGGTGCTGTCCGGGTATTTTCAGCCGGGAAACACGACGGTGGACGACTTCACGACCGTAGTTGTGGACAATTCCCGGATGGATGCGCTGGGACGGGAGGGATACGAACTTACGGTCGATCGCTCGTCGGTGAGACTCACGGCCGCCACCCAGACCGGCATTTTCTATGGGAAACGGACGCTGGAACAGTTGATGACCGACAAGGGTATTCCTTGCGTAAGGGTCAGCGACCGGCCCCGGTTTGCCTACCGGGGCATGCACATGGATGTATCGCGGCATTTCTTTCCGAAAAGTCAGGTGCTGAAGATGCTGGACGAAATGGCCCGCTACAAACTCAACGTATTCCATTTCCATCTGACCGATAACGGTGGTTGGCGCATCCGGATCGACAAATATCCGCGGCTCACCGCCGAAGGGGCATTCCGCACGCAGCGGGATTGGTATGCATGGTGGGACCGGAACGACCGTCGCTATCTTCCCGAGGGAACTCCGGGCGCTTACGGCGGATATTTCACCAAAGAGGACATCCGTGAGATCGTGACCTACGCCGCCGAGCGGCACATTACGGTCATTCCCGAGATCGAATTCCCGGCGCATTCCGACGCCGTGTTCATCGGCTATCCGGAGTTGTGCTGTACGGGCAAACCTTTATACGACGGGAGAATTTTGTGTCGGCAACGAACAGGTATATACTTTTTATGGAGGATGTGCTTACCGAAGTTATGGAGCTTTTCCCTTCGAAATACATCCATATCGGAGGCGACGAGGCCCGGAAAGTCGCCTGGGCGACCTGTCCGAAATGCCAGGCCCTGATCGAGCGGGAGAGACTTGACGGGATACAGGGACTCCAACCCTATATGATCGCCCGTATCCAGGATTTTCTCGCTTCGAAAGGGCGGGTTATGGTCGGCTGGGATGAAATACTGCACAACGAACTGCATTCCGAAACCTTGGTTATGTCGTATCGTGGACAGAAAGGGGCTATCGAAGCCGCTAATCGGGGCAATTATGCCGTAATGACACCCGGTGAAGTGCTCTATTTCGACTGGTATCAGGCCGATCCTTCCACTCAGCCGCGTGCCATGTACGGATATTCTCCCATTAAAAAGATGTACGCTTTCGAGCCGGTGCCGGCTGATCCGGAATCGGCGGCCCGCAACGAGTCGATCATCCGGGCCGAATTCGTGGACCCTGCGGCCGTGGAGCCGATCCGGGCGGATCGCGCCGACCGCATCGTCGGTGTGCAGGGATGTACGTGGGCTGAATATATCGAAGATGAAGAGCAACAGGAATACATGATCTTTCCGCGTCTGCTGGCTGTGGCAGAATTGGCATGGACACCGCAGGAGAAGCGCGAATGGTGCGATTTCAAAGTCCGGATGAACTCCCATATCCCACTGTTGCAGCAACGGGGGCTAAATACTTTTACGCTGAGCGACGAAGTTGAGATCACGACTCGCATTCGTTCCGGAAATAGAGCGGTTGAGGTGACTCTCGACTGTGAGAAATATCCCGCAGAGATTCGCTACACGTTAGACGGAACCCCGCCGACGCCCGACGCTTCGCTTTACGAAGCTCCTTTTACCGTGACCGATTCGACGGTGGTCCGGGCCGCCGTATGTCGGGATGGAGTGATTCGAAGTCCTGAACGGAAACAATTGGTTACTCTCGCCGCGGAGATCGACAACTATTATCCGTTCGATGTGCCGGAAATCTGGAAAGAATATTTCGATTAATCGTTCCATCGACTATTGTGCGTTATCGCCTTTTTCTTTCTGGGCGGCAGACTGTGCTCAGCAGCCTTGAAACGGAGTCGGACGTGGCTGACTTTGGGTTGATTCGGGAAAAGGTCCGGGTGGAGGGAATAACAGACAGCCCTTTTATTTTCGGCCTTCGGATTTTTCCCGTATGCCCTGGCGCGGACGAATATGCCGTTGGGTCGCTCCTGTTCCGAAAGATCGTCTTCATTTCGCAAACAGAAACGACATCGTAATTGACGTTCCGGAGGGGGCAATGCCCGATAAACACACCGGTCGATAGCCGATTCGTCATAGATCGCCCCGGAGATTTGCTAGTTTTCAAAATCAAAGATCCCCGGGCTTATCATTACGATTCAGAAGCGATCGATATTTATGTGAACGGTTCAACATCGCATATAATCGGCTTATCTATCAGGTTCAATCTATTTAGAGACGGGAGAACCAAATATTTAAAGTCATACGCTCTATATTAGTGTACAAGCGTTTGTCAATGTGTTTATGTTCCTCAATATTCCGGAACGATAACCCATATCCTCCGAGATAGTTTTGTTGTTCACGATCATTTGATGGAATATAACCATTGAGGACTGTCTATTTATCATGGTGAAGTCATTCTAAATAAATTATCCAATTTGAAAAATCGGGACATTTTATTAAATTTGTATTCAATAACAGGAGTTGTTTGACAAGATGGAACGCAGATGCGAACAAATGCATACGACTGTTTCCTAACCAATTACCTGCTATGCAAATAGAGGTGCTGGTTACTCTATCTAAGAAGTATGAATGGATATCAAAAGAGGCGCTAATCATCCGCCCGTTTGATGCGCGAAACTCGTTCGCTTGAAATCAGCGGTCGGTTCAGCCACTCGCGGAAGTCCCGGGCACGCATTTGATGGGAGTGCTGACGATGCCGAGGTGGGTGGCTGGGACCTTGATGGGCTTCCCAGGCATAACAGGATCATCTCGGATGGCGTCGAGAACAGGGGCGGTTGATGATGCGAAAAAGGTTCGGCAGTTCTGCGATTAGGGAACGTCGCCGATCTTTTCCGTCGTCGAATGGAGTACTTTACCGTCAGCCATGAAAGCCAGAGCGATCTCCGCCGTGGTGACGGATCACATCCGAGGGCGCCGTGGCCAGGGAACTTGGTTTCTGCATTATACCGGAAACGTCGTCAGAAGGGCAGTCCTTTATCTATGGCTTTTTGCCGGGTCAAGTCGGGCAGAAAGGTTTCGCTCAGGCTAGTCGATAGCACCTGTTCGCATGAAGGCACCGCTGGAATCGTACGCCGTGATGAATGCGAGCCTTTTGACCCGATATCGGCGTTCAGGCGGTCGCTAATCACTGCCGTCTTCGAAAGGTGGTGTCGCGAAGGTCAAGGGTCGGTGAACTGCGGCCCACCGTTTCGGCGGGAGCCGCCGACTTTCGAAAGCAGTTCCGTCTTCGATGATGATGGCTTTCATGACGTTAACAGTCCAGTTGCAAAACCGGGCCTGTTTTTGCTGCAGACTGACAATGCGAGTCCCTTCCGTTTAATCGTTCAGAATCAGGGGTTGTTGACGACCGACTGCGGTTTCGTTGGTCTTGTTGATGGACTTGGCGGTTCTCACGAGGCCGTTCGTCGACCTCCGCACGCGGCTGTTCGGCGTTCTGGTACGCTTTCAAAACCGGCTGTTTCTTTGGCGCTGTCCTCTCGGGCGTGAGCACTTTTTTTTGCATTGTTCGCTCGGGGAGGTACGATCGGCTTCCGGCGGCGATGAGGCCCATCGGCGATACCGGATCGTACGCGGTCGCCGGAGTTGGCTTTCGTATCCACCAACGTGAAGGTCCGGTTTCCATCTTGGCCAGGAGCGTTCGCTTTTTGAATAGGCACGCGGCGTTTGACCGTCGTTTCGCGTCAAGTCGAGGGTTAGGAATCGCTTCGCCGAAATTACGCAGGCGGCGATAGGTGCTGCGGAAGCGAAACCGGACGCTCCCATGCCGAAACTCTTCAGGTCGCGTGGTTTTCCGCGGCATTGAAATCTGGGTTGTGAAATAACGAGGCTGCTTCGGTTACTTTATATAAGCATGACACGATTTTTGCGGCTCGCCGACGCATCGGCCGGCGACGAGGTCGCGTCAGACTTGTTTCACTCGACGTTAGTAAACCACGGTTTCGTGTCTTTCCACGATCATAAGCTATATAACCACGATTTGCTCGAGCGTATATCCTCGTTTCAGGTGATGGTGCGGTTCGAAGAACGGTGCGATTCAGCGTTTTCCGGATCTCATGGGGCTTCTGCCGGCCGGTTTCGTCGTCAATGCATAGCCCACAGAACTCTATGCGGGAATTGAGAGCATCAATCAGCACGCTCGAGGAATCATACTTGTGATCTGGCGTGAAATATCGTGCGATAGTATTCCTGATAGGATATAAAACTTAGGGTATAGTTGACACCATAAAGCACTTGGCGAACTTGCCTTCACGACAACTCAGGTTTCATCCACCAGCACGATTGCAGTGAAGGTTTCAGAGTTGTAGAACAGGAAAACTCTGTGCCCTCTGTGAGGCAGGGCACTTGGAGCCAGTGCTGTGGGGAATACCGCACAGGCTTGGGTTTGGATAGTGCTTACAGGGGCAGAACTGTGCGGCTTGGCTGTTCAAGGCATGTTAGAAGGTGGTGTTTGGGGGCTTAGGCCGTGGGTGCGTGCCATCGGTTGCGGTAGATGCTTCCGTAGGACTCCGGATCAACTCCGTCGTAGTTTGAGCGAGCAGTTGCCGCGGGCGCCAAAATGTTTCCTTGGAATCAGGTTGCGGTGATCTTCCCAGGAAAGGCGTAATCCCAGCCGGATGCTGTTCACAGGAAATAGTTGATTTTCTGTACCAGCAGATGTCGAGCATTGGTGAAGGTAACACTGCTGCTCACTGGGACTGCCAGCTATCCACAGGAAGTTATAGGCAGTAGGGGTCCGGTGTCATCCCAGTCGCTGAGGCGGCCACAGATCCTCGGTGGTGCGGGGAGTTGGGCTCCCGTTCTCTAAACGACCACTGTTCATCTGCGGTCGTTAGTCTGTGTCCGGGGACTGGTTTTAGCGTCGGGGGTAAAGGCAGGGGTGCTTTTGACACGAGCTGGCCAGGCTCACGAAATTGCACCGAGCAGGCCAGGTCGAATCGCGAAAGAAGAACCGGTTTTTGTTTGACACCTCCGTGTCGAGGTTGGGAGAAAGCGATTCGCGGACAGTTCATCTGGGGTTTGTATTCGTAGAAATCCGATGCGCTGGCGTCGATAACCTCGGCGCGGAAGTACACAATACGTAACTTGCTT